>AR_comb_assmDRAFT_10124574_pt1 | contig 14787 bp, 17 predicted proteins | sample ArasoioldDNA_FD_10543 | JGI IMG/M metagenome (IMG submission 10543) | reverse complement strand
CGTGATTAAAGAGTGGCCGCAAGGCTTCAAACCTTGCCGTCTTCGCGAGACCGCCGATCTGATAAATCAGCCCGCCATGGGCGATCCAGATCAGATCCACCGTGACTCCTGAATCCGAGACCTGGGTTCGGGCAGCGGGAAGCCCGCTGATGGTTGTCCTCTGAGTCTTCGATACGAGGGAGGATTTGCTGGCCCTCTCCAAAATCCGCGCACCTTCCATGGGATCATTGCCCTCGGCGACCCTCCGAAGGATGATCGCCATGTCTCCAGCCTTGGGCGCCGCAACCACCTGGGCCGGGGTATTGTCCACATTCCAGGTTTCCGGAAATTGAATAAAAATATTCAAGTCCGGATGGCGGTACGTCCGTCCTTGGATAACCCCGTTGGCGGCCCTTTGGCCGATGACGAGCCCGTCGAGCCGAGCGAGAAACGCATCATGGGACGGGGTGATTGGTCCCCGCGACGTTCGCGTAAGTTGCTTCGCATGTTTCGTCGTGTTTTTTACCCGATCCGGGGTAGCCGGATGTGAATCAAAGAAGCTGGGTCGCCGGGGTCCGTCATTCAACAACGCCTCCTCGCGTCCCAGCGTGTTCAGAAATGCAGGCAAGCCGGCAGGATCCCATCCTGCCTTCGCCGCGATTTCCTGTCCGACTTCATCCGCCTGGGTCTCCTGAGAACGGCTATAGGGTGAGAACACAAGGCTCTGCGCCAAATTGCCTACCCCGCCCACGATATTTCCCACCAGGGGGACGAACATGCCTGTTACGCCTGCGGCAAGATTTGTGACCAATGCGAACGGTCCCTGCCTGGATATCTTCTGAACGGTATGACGGGCCGCTACGTGGCCGATTTCGTGGCCAACCACCCCGGCCAGTTCATCCTCGGTATTTGCCAAGACAAGAAGACCACGAGTGACGTACACATAGCCGCCCGGCAAGGCGAACGCATTCGGTTCGGGCATATCGACAACGTGGAACCGATAAGAGACATCCTGTGGCGGCGATTCCTTCGCCAAGCGTTGGCCCACCATCTCGAAATAACCGGTCAACGCCGGATCTTCGAACAATCCCATCTCCTTCTCGACCTTCTTCGATTCCTCTTCCCCGATCTCCTTTTCTTTTTCGGCCGTCACGAGTGTCACTTCCGGCCTCCCGCTGACGGGGTTCACTGAGCATGCGCTAAGCGATAGGAGACAGCAGCAGGTGAGGAAACCAAGTCGACAGTGACGGTATATGACTCTTGTCATCATGCCTTTGCCACTCCGAGCCGCGAGACGCCCGGCGCATAGCCGGTGCCCTTGTGGGCTTTTTCCGGCATGCTCTTGTCGGGCCTGCCGCTCGAGCATTTGATCGTCATCAGATTATAGAACAGCGTGTAGCGCTCGTTGTCCGTTATCCTCCGCCCTGTCTCCTGCGCCCGCACAGCGGCTCTTGCGTTACCACTGGCAGGACCCAGTCGAGCGCAAACCAAACGATTGAAGTGCCGGCAGACCGATTCCTGATTGTCGCTTATCCAAAGATCACCACTGCATCTTGCCGTCCACATGGTCGATCATCGCGGGCTTGTAGCCGACAGGTCTATCGTATTCTATCCAACTGCTGTTCAGCTAAAACCTGTCAATATTGACAGGTTTATCCAAAGCAACTCTCTGCCTGCAAGAAAGTTTGCTGCCACGCTGCTACCAGAACAGTCCCACCTAAAATAATCTATCAGATCAATCTTTCTCTAACCCTCTTTTTTCGGCTCAGTTTGGCCGGGGAGAATTCCTAACCGTTTGCCGCGCACGGAGTGCGCCGAGTCAGATCTACCGCATTGTCCGCACGCTGGCGTTCCACTGATCCGAGCTGCAATCCGGCATGGTGTTGCCGGATGATTTTGCCAAAGCGCACTTGACGCAAAACGATTACTTTCCCCTCCATGGTTTGCGGACAAGGTCCGGATCAGCATTAAGCATCGGGACATTGTCTTGTCCGTCGTAGGGGCATTCCGACATTGTATGCCTTGCTATATGCGTAGTATCAGCGCCGCCGCGTGAATCACCTCATGGCGCAAATCGCCGCCATGGGACGGCGCGGTGCCATCGATAAGGCGACGATCAAAAGCATTCGAATGCATGCCATTACGCTCGTAGCCCAAGGAAAATTGAGCCGGGACAGCTACGCCTGACTTAATGAATATATGGACGCTCACCTCAAGGCGACGGAGGCGTCGCCCGACTTACGCCCGAAGGAGTAAGGCGAGTCTTCAGCATGCCACCTTTAACAAGCAACTGCGCTTCATCTTTTCTCTTTTCGCCAAGGCTCCAGGGCCTCGCAATTCGTCGACTCCCTTTACGATATCGGAAGCATTATGGCCTACAGTCACTTCGTCCTATATCTGACATTAAGTTGCCGTATTTCATTTTATATAAATAATCTGAGATTGATATTCTCAGCCAGAATAATTATGTGAACATACTTAATGCTACTGCGGCATTCACGAAGGTTCCGTCCGGGGACTGTCACCATTGTTTTAGGATTAATCTTGGTCGTGATTCCGTATATTGTTGATGTCGCCTTCCTCTGGGATCTCACTCCAGTTCACTTTGCCCAGGAAAATATCGTCGAGAGTGAAGACCTCCAAGACATTGATGAGAAGGGGCCGGGGCCGGTACTTAATATCTCGGATAGTCTCCTTATCGCTCAATACAGTCGTTCGTCAGCTCCTTCCGATGTTCGGGTAAGTCTCGCAGTCTCTTCACCCTGTCCTACTCTCATTCTGATTTCGGCAACCCCCGCCTCCCGTCCTCCGCCTATTTGTCCACTGTCCTAAATCATCAGTTTAGAACTCGCGCCTCGCGAATTTAACGCGAGGACCCTATCTTTTCTGAGCAGTGTGACAGTTGATTTTGCACGCGGCCGTACAACGGTAAAGTAACCATGTCTTTTGACATACTCAAAACATTCCGGCAGCGGCTGGGTGAAAACTATTCGCTGTACACCGAGTATGTGAACCCGGCCTGGGCACGAGCGACCCATCTGATTGGCTACGATAAGGTGTACACGAAGGCTGAAGGGTGTCACTTGTGGGACATCAACGGTAGACGGTATCTGGATTGTGTGTCCGGCTTCTGTGTCTCGAATATCGGTCATAACCATCCGGTCGTGCGTCAGGCGGTGCGCGATGCGCTCACTGAATCACTGCCGAATCTGATCCAATTGGACTGCTCTCTGCTGTCGGGGTTGCTGGCCGAGGCCCTTGTGCGGCGTATCCCCTGGCTCGAAAGGGTGTTCTTCGCCAACTCCGGCTCCGAGGCAGTTGAGGCGGCGATCAAGTTTGCCCGTTGTGCCACCGGTCGACAACGGCTCCTTTACGCCGAAGGCTCCTATCACGGGGTGACCTATGGTGCCCTGTCCGTGACCGGCCATAGGATGTGGCGCGAGGGCTTCGAGCCGCTGGTACCTCAGACGGATCCGGTTCCGTTCGGAGAGGTTGAGGCGATCGAGAAGGAGCTCATGAAGGGCAACGTTGCCGGCGTAATATTAGAGCCCATTCAGGTCGGTGCGGGCGTGGTCGTTCCGCCTGAGGGATACTTCTCGTGCGTTGAGCGGCTGTGTCACAAGCACGGGGCCTTGTTCATCATGGACGAAATCCATACGGGTATCGGGCGAACCGGCACGTTCCTCGCTTCAGAACAGTGGGGCATCGAGCCCGACATGGTTTGCTTATCGAAAGGGTTGAGTGGCGGACTGGTTCCCGTGTCGGCCGTCGTCACTCGCAAGGAAGTCATTCATAAAGTGTACTCTAGGCTCGACCGCAGTTGTATCCATGCCTCCACATTCATGGGCAATAACTTGGCCATGATCGCCGGCTTAGCCACATTGCATGTGCTCGATACGGAGCATCTGCTCGAACGCTGCCGGGACTTGGGCAATTACTTTCATGAGAGGCTTGCGCCATTTCGGGACAAGTATGAGTTGGTAAAGGCAGTGCGGGGGCGGGGGCTGTTGATTGGCGTCGAGTTAGGGGAGCCAGCATCCTTTGCCTTGCGTCAGGCCTGGACGATGATGCACAAGATCAATCCAGGTTTGTTTGCGCAAGCGTTAACGATCCCGCTGATGGAGGACTACGCGATCTTAAGCCAGGTGGCCGGCCACAATGAGGACGTCCTCAAAGTGGCCCCGGCTCTCGTAGTGACAAAAGACGACATCGACTATTTTGTGACATCGCTTGACCACGTTCTTAAGGCAGCCCACTCGTTTCCAGGTCCGTTCTGGGAACTCAGCAAGCGGCTCACGACCCACACGTTCTTGTAAGACCGTCTCCTCCCCCCTGACCACGAACTTTTCATATTGTCCCAACATAATAATAGGGCGACAGGCGATAGCGGGGCACGGCGCTGGGATTAAAGGTGACATGGGCAGATGGTTCCTGACATCACAGGGGCACAGGATAGCAGCGGTCGTCTGTTTGGTCGGCGCGGTGTGCACGGGATGTATGCATCTTCATTCAAGATCCTTTGATCCTGACATGGCCGTGCCGGAGCGACCGCATATCGCTCTTCTTCCCTTCGGCCTCGAGCAGGACATCACGACATTGTCGGCTGTCAAAAGCGTGGAGGACAGGCCATCCCCTGAAGAAGAATCACGCCAGGTCGCCGAAACACTCAATGAGGTCCTGACCGATGCACGGTGGCTCTTTCTGAGCCGACTCGCCACCAGCCAACAATTTCGATTTGTGTCGCTTGAACAAACCGATGCGGTGGCTCTCGAGTTAGGCCTGAAACGAGGCGCACTCCCGACGCCCGACCAATTGGGGCAGCTTCGCCGGCGGCTCAACGCGGATCTCATCGCGGCTGCACAGATTCTGGAGTACGGCCAGATCCGCTGGCAATGGTTTGTGACCGGGGCTGTTGCGGAACTATCATTGGAAACCGTGGCCATTGGGCTTGCCACCGCCTGGAATCCCGTCATCATCTTAGCCAATGTGGGTGTTGACGTGCTCGTGAACGCCGCGCTGTTACTAGGGGGAGGCTATCTGTTTGGCATCGCCTTTCGTCCTGTTATCATCGAAGCAAGAGCCTTGGAGGCGGTGCAAGGAAATCCCATCTGGCAAGCGACTGATGGGGCCTTTTATGCCAGAGGTGCACTCAAGCAATTACCTGAATCGGAACGAGGGAAGAAAGAATCTCAGCTCCGCATCAACCTGGGAACGGCCATAGAAGGGCTCGCTGATTCCCTGGCCGCGGCACGATTTGCGGTGTCCGATTTAGCGCGAATGTCGGGCGAGCCGAAAGGGGAATGAACTCTCGCAAGATGCTGAGAACCAGTGGACCCATTTGACGAAGCGCCGCAACCCGAGCAGATCAGACGACACAAAATACCAGGATTCGCCTTTTGGAAAGCACATGCTCGAGCCTCAAAAGGGTGCCCCTCTCGAAAACCTGAAATAGGAATTTTATGCCACTAACCGCCGGTCATCGACATCTTGGCTCTCACGTATAATCGCTGCCGAGACGTGTACCTACATCGCCGGTGGAAGCTGATGGCTGAGTTGATTTCCCGCCGCCTCCTCACATCAGAGGTTCTCGATAAAACATCATGATGATGCCAATCAGAAACAAAGCCATGACGCTAATGACGCCGGCAACACGGCCCTCCCGAGACCCATTCTGAGTTCCCAAGCGCAATTCCAGCCAGCGTCCAATGGCCACGATCACCGCCAGTAGTCCCATGGTGGTGTGTACCACCTGGATTAAGAATTCGCTCTTCGGTTCAAATTCAGCATGGGCGTGACTCAACAGTAGTATGCCTCCAAATGCACACAGGATCGGAAAAACAAATGTCAGGTTTCGGGCGTCGGGCTTAGTACGTGCTCGCAACTCTATTCCGCCAAGCACGAAGGGTAACATCGTCGCAATGCGATGTTGAAACACTTCGCCGTTGCCGAATGTGCTGTCCCAGAAGCCGATGGGACCCAGCGGCCAGGTTTCGGCATCGCTTCTGAAAAATAGAAATACACCCAGCCCGATGAATCCCGCCGGCCAGTAACACGTCCACGCATATGGTTTTCCAGCATAAGACAACATGGCCAGAAGGCCCATGGAAGCGAGTAAAATTCCGGACACATTATGGTTGTAGTCGGACCACTCCTTGGCGGCCAGCGACGGGATTTTGTTGACCACCGCCACACGGCCCGGCTCACCGGCCAGCAGTTCCATATGGCTGGGCGAGTGGATCCTGGGCACAGTCGGCAGAAACATCTTCACGACCTCCGATACCGAGGCGGTGCGGTTCCCGATATCTACCGCAGGTGGCTGCGAGGAAAGGGCAGCGGCAAGGAAGAGGACGGTGACCAAAATAAACGTTTCCGCCTCGATGTAGTAGGGCACCTTCTGAGCGAGGTTCGTGAGGTCACCATTTTTGCGCCATCGCCTCCCAGCCCGGTTGTTGAGATACGCGAATCCCAGGGCCATCAGTAAGAGCCCGTTCTTGGTGAGCACCAGGCTGCCATAGCCGGTTCCGAACAACCTGTCCCAGCTGCCGATATATGTCCATGCCAAAACAAGCCCTGTGGCGACAAGGACAACGACACAACTTGTTCCCAGCCAAGCAAAGCGAGTGATGGCCACAGGCCAAAATTCCTTGGAAGCTGGCTCCGTGCGGCATGCTTTCCACAGTACCAGCAATTGCGCCACGCAGCCGAACCAGACCGCTGCGGCAAGTTGATGCACCACGGTGGTGAACATCAGCAGTCCGCGGTGCTCAAACCGGCCCACGGCATGCACGAGCCACGCACCGCTGATGACCAATGGAAAAGTCAGAGCTGCGACGGCGGCCCAGGACGAGATGTTGTGGGGCTTGTCTTTCAATTGCTTGGCATACCAGATAAGCCCAAGCGCAACAGTCAGCCGCAAGACGCCTGCCTTGAATTGTACAGTGCTGATATAGGCTTCCAACGGCAGTTCTCCGAGCATTGACGCCAAGACCGTTCCCTTGATCACCAATTTGACCGCTACAGAGGTGGCAAGGGCGACAGCCCCCCAATACAGCAGCCTGATGCTGCCACGAGTCACGTTATCGCTGACCCTGTCGCGGTTGGTGATGCGCAGGATGACGAGCCCCCAGAATACGCTCCCGACTATGAGCCCGTAGCTAATCAGCATGAGCCCGCCCAGGAAGTCGTCCATGAAATTGGCTAAGCCTTGCATGTACATAATGGTCACCGCACCCGTGATACTTTGAAGCGAAGGACATCCTCAGTGAGATGGCCGTCGGACGCGAAGACCTTGTATTTCAGGGCATAATCGCCTTCCTCCAGCGCCGGAACCTTGATGATCATCTGGCCAGCTCTGTTGCCCTTGGCAATTTCGACTGCCGTATAGACATCACCCTTGCTGACCAGGAATACCCTGGAGAGGGCCAGTTCGATTCGAGAATTGAAACTGAGCAGCACTTCGGTCGGGTGGTTGACCTGGATTGGGTCACGTTTCAGGGAGGATTCCATCAGCACGGCATGGGCACCGACGTCCGCGGCCGTAAGACTTAGCATCCCTACTAGAATCAAGAGGGCTGCTCTGGCCAACATATTTATTTCCTCACTATGTGCCTGGGGCCAGCGGTCTTCATGGACTCGCGTCATCGATTGGCACAATTTTACACGCTTGGCATAGTACCCGTTAGTCAAATCTTGCAGGTACTCTTCCTCACGCCATACCTATCCAGGCTATTTCATCACAAGATTCGCAGCTTGGTCATTTGCTCTCTAGGCGGTACGGTTTTCCACATTCAATCTCTTGGTGCGCACCGACCGTCGGCCGTGGCAGCCGACTGCTGAGACATAAGTTAGGCGCGATATCGCGCAACTCGCTAAATAACGTGAAATTCTGCCCTGGCCGCTTCGCCTTCGCCCTACCAGAGGTCGCCGGTCATAATGAGGACGTCTTGAAGATCGCACTAGCCCTGGTGATTACCAAGCTGGACCTTTATGTCGTTGCGCAGCCCTCGACCACGCGTTACAGGCGCTCATACGTTTTCTGGACCATTCAGGGACAGCAGCAAGCGGTTAACAACGGACTCGCTCTTCTAAAGGGCTGCCTTTCTAGGCCATCTCTCAACAAACCGGCTTCACGGAGTCTAACTATCGCGGCGCCCGAGCCCGAGGAGGAAATTCGTATTGTCCTCCTATTCCGCCAGGGATGGAGGGTGATCCAACGGTGAGTCAACTTATAGGCTTAGCTGTCAGCCTTTGAAGCTTTCTCGCCCAACCTCACTGGTGCGGCGGACCTCTCAGGATATGGAAGCCGGTTCCGTAAGCGAAGGAGCAGGAAAACACTCACGGGGGTATAGATCATGATGCCGGCGAGTCCGAGCAGAAATTCGCCGATCCAAAAAGTCATCACAAGGTTGAAGATCAGCACCCCATAGTACAGAGCTACACCCAACAGGAGATCGGTAGTGACACCGTCAGTCGCCACAGGCCGAGAGAACGGCGGTAAGCGTCGGTCCAGCAAGTTATAAACAGAGAGGGCAATGAGGCCCACGATGGCCCAGCCGACAAAATTGGCAAGAGGAATCCCAAAGTAAAGTCCCGGCGCGGGATATCCATAAATCAATCCGAGAAACCAGCGATCACCACGCAAGGCCACCGGATCGATGACAACATCAATGAAGGTCAGGAACAGGGCCGTTAGGACGAGCACTGGGCCAGAGGTCCGGACACCGGGATCCAGCGTCAAGTGAAGACTGTGTTCGTTGGATCGGGGATTGGAGGGCAAGACAAAAACGAGGGCCAGGCAGTAGCTGGCGTACAGCAGAAATGTGAACGACAGGGAGTCCATAAAGGGAACATTTGCAAGGTACAATTCCTGCCCGACGGTGGAACCGGTGTAATAATAGAAGCCGAAGGGAATTCCGATGCGGGTGGAAGAAAATTCGCAGACGAATGCTGTGATCCAACTGATCAGGAAGAAGGCCCCCGTTCGACGCCACCCCCAGAGCCGGTGCGCCATAAGTAAAAAGGTGCCTAGAAACATGAAGACATAGGGACGAAGGAGGACTGTGTTGAGGAACTGGAGCGGCCACTCGATCATAGGCCCGTCCCGAAAACCACGGGCCCGAAATGACGTGTGTCTGCTAAGCGCAGCTGAAAAGGCAGCATATTTTCTTTATCATCATTCGTGTCGCGCCTATTGTGCCTCAGTCAATTCGAACTTCCAATCAAATCCTGTCACCCTTTCGTTGCGCCTCACGTTCGCAAGACGCAGACGGACTTGGTCTTGATACGGATGTTAAAGAGCCGGATGATGTGGGGCTGTCATCACTCACCGCGAACCGATCAAAGATAAGTGAGGGGCGGTTGAAAAAAGTGCTTGCCGGAAGGGCCCTGTGGGACGTGCCTTGTGGATAAGAAGAAGCTGGCCTTCGCTTGTGGCGAGTCAACAGAAAGGTATATTCATTTTCGCAATTCATTCGAGCACGAGCCCTGGCATTTTGAACCTCGTCGCTCTGATGCACCTCGAAGAATAAGAACGTCGCTGTGCGTGCGGCCGAGGCGTTACTGGATTGAACGCCCAGTTCGGCGAGTGTCCACGAAGCCGTGGCCTCTTGACCGATTACATTTCCAGCACCATTAAAAATATTGCCGACTACCTGACCCGCATCGTTGATGCCAAGAACTGTGGCGCTGCCGATCGCACCAGGGACATTGTGAATAGTCGTATTGGGTGACGCAAAATCATTCTTGGCGGGCATTGCTCGTCGGCATGTCACCGCTCTATTTTTTATATTTAGCCTTTTTACTCGTTTGTCGATCGAGCGTTGTTAAGGAGGTGATATATGCACAAGCTCAGTCTACTGAGTTCAGCAATCCTGCTCGTAACCATTGGCGGTCTCGCTATCGCCCAGGAACGCTTACCGCAGCATTCGGGGTTTGGGACTGGTGTGGGTGAATCAGCCGGGACCGGGACACGGTCACAGATTTGGGATCGTAATTCGTTATTAGAACGGCTCTCGCAGCCCGAGACGATTTATGGGCGCGTACTGGCAGTCGATCTCCCGGCCGGAAAGCTCTATCTCGAAACGGGGGGAAGTTCCCACGATGAAGGAAGAGCTGGCGGAGGGGCGCTCTCGTCCATGACGGTGTACATTGACGACGAAACCAACATGGAGCAATTTAAAGTGATCCAGACGGGAGACGATGTCTCGTTGCAGGTCATGGAAGACGTCTCCGCCCGACAGCCCTTCGGTACCGGAAAGAAGATGGTGCGGGAGGTGATCGTTATGCGTGGAAATGAGACGCTCGCGGGCTATGGTGGTCTTGGGCAACACCCTGATCCCGGAACAGAACGCGGCATCGTCTCAACCGATGCATCCACAAACGGCGCGATCTTGGGCCAAGTGCAGCAAGGGGAAGTGAAATTGGGCATTACGAGTAACATTGGTGAGATGACTGGGGCAGCCCCTTGCTGGCAGTGCGAACCGCAACCCGGCTGGGGCTACGACATCAAGGTGCCCAGGAGCGACTGGGGGGCCGAGGATAAGATTATCTACGAAAAGTAAAATCTCTGTGAGGGAACATTAACGATATCGTGCCTGCTTCCCCCGAACTGTCGAGTGGAGGGGGAAAAGTAGGCGGTTTGCGATGTCGACGAATGGGCCTGACTTGCCGCTCTTATGACGGCATACACTGAGCCAACTCCGTTCTTTAAACGAGATACTCCATCGTTCGTCTCCGTGATCTGAACAATTTTTATCACCCACGCGTTGGTGTCGTTATTCCTTCGCGGGGATGCTGATCACGACCGCCCCCATCACGTCTCCTCGCTTGAAGTCACGCTTTGGACTCAGCGGATCGGAATTGTGGCAGCCAATACAGGCTTGCGCCACTGCGACATCGGCATAAATGGCCGTGAACCATTTATCTTTGCCGGTTGTCATATCTTTTCCCGTTGTCACGATACCGGCATACGACCGGTCCGGGTCCGTCTCTACCGCCTCCAGTCCCTTCTTCTCAAAGTCCGACTCTGGAGCATTGTGAGGATTGATCGGCCACCGGCTGATGAGCTTATAGCGAACCGGACTGCCAGTGGTCGCGCCAAGGTCATTGGCCTCCATCAGTAATTGCGCGGGCAGAGGTAACGTGGGTGCCGCACGCCAATTGTGCGATGCGACCATAGCGCCTTTCATTTGTAGCCGTTCGACCACCTGCACCGTATAGAACGTGCGATGCGACTCGATCACGGCGTGCAGGTAGTCGGTCACCTGGATGGCCGGCATCTTTAGGACCGCACCGCTATCCGGTTCGCGCTCCCCGGGTGAAAGTCGCGCGATGAAAACGACCATGCCAATCGCCAACATTAACAATCCTAATCGACGGTGCATGCTCAATTCCCTTCCTCTGCCATGGACGGGCAGCGTGTGAGTTTCTGTTACTCATAGATTTTCTTACAAGACCGCATTCGAACGTGAGGAGACCCGAATCGGGTGTTTGTTGCTCACTCATTTGGGTGAAGCAACAAACACGACACTAACAGTGTCTGCCCGATACAAACTCACGAAGCTGACAACTGTCTAACGGCCTGACGTGATGAGCAGGACCCAAGACGCCGGTGATGGTGTATGTCCAGAAGATCCGGTTTCAAGAAGCCTGGCAGCTGAGTAAGTTAATTGCTGACCGGCTAATCCATATATACCGGTGTTGGCTCGACGGACATATCGCTTATCGACGGCGTGAGGGTGCAGTCAGTTCCCGTTTTGATCCCGTTATTCGTGGCGTCGCGCCTCCTCCTTCATACAGTAAACATTCACATAGCACCAGGCCCCTTGATATCTATGAGCGCCTCACGAAGCGGCCCATAAACCTTCACCAGCCATTTCGAGTGGCTCTATAGGTCCTGGCCGATGGCTGCAGCTAAGCTGCACGAATCACTCTCCCTTCCTTGATGAAGGCGAGTAGTTCTTCGTTGACCTGGTCCTTGTGTGTCGTGCACATGCCGTGCGGCGCGCCTTTATAGACCTTGAGGGTCGCGTTCTGGACGATCTTGGACGAGAGTAGGGCCGAGGCGCCGATCGGCACGATCTGGTCATCGTCGCCATGAAGGATCAGGGTTGGCACGTCGATTTTCTTGAGGTCCTCGGTCAGATCCGTCTCGGAAAACGCCTTAATGCAAAAGTACGAAGCTGGGAAGCCGGCCATCATGCCCTGGAGCCAAAATGATTCGCGCACGCCTTCCGAGATCTTTACGCCCGGCCGGTTGTAGCCGTAGAAGGGCAGGCTGAGATCCTTCCAGAACTGTGAGCGGTCGGCAACGACAGCGGCACGAAGCTGATCGAATGCCTCGATCGGCGTACCGCCGGGATTGGTAGATGTCTTCAGCATCAGCGGTGGGATCGAGCCGATCAGCACTGCCTTGGCCACTCTTTTCGTGCCGTGGCGGCCGATGTAGCGGGCGACTTCACCGCCCCCGGTAGAGTGGCCGACATGGATCGCGCTCTTCAAGTCGAGATTATAGACCAGGGCCTCGAGGTCGTCGGCGTAGGTGTCCAGATCGTTGCCGTCCCAGGGCTGGCTCGATCGGCCATGGCCGCGGCGGTCATGGGCAATGCAGCGATATCCGTGTGACGCCAGAAAAAACATCTGGTCCTCGAAGGCGTCTGCACTCAGCGGCCAGCCATGACTGAAAACCACCGGCTGTCCGCTGCCCCAGTCCTTATAGTGGAGATCGATGTGGTCGGAGTTTTCTTTGCGGACCGTCAGGTATGGCATGGAGACCCTCCTTCCTTGATTAATTGTGTGCTAACAATCTCGGTGGCTCCCTTTGCGGAATTTTGTTCGAACGGTCAACCAGCAAGTGCATAATAAGAAGAGAAAGAACAAGATAGCGGTTACCGACCGATCGTAGTCCTGTACATTTCGCCCTTCCAGTCGGTATTCAGCTGACAGCGTTAGAATGACTTCCTGCCGTAGCAAGTATGACAGCACCAGCAGGTAACGTGGAGCAAGAAAGGCCAGTAAGGAACTGATCATTGAGAAGCGATCACTCCAAGAAACGGAAATTAATGCACGGTAAGGAGCCGACACTAGGATGGACGAAGAGAGTGGTTCAAGAAGCACTCAAAAGCTATGTGACGGCTCAGCCCTTACCGAACGCGCAATGATGAGGAGCGCCGCAACCTCATGGTGGAGCACATGTTGTTGAACGATGAGCGCGCCTACTGTCAGGAAACTTTGCCCTTCCGTCGAGGAGTGGCAGTATCAACAGACGTGATGAGAATAACTATTCAGTTATCCCCCTCTGACGTCATAAGGTAAGTGCCCCTATGACATAGAATTTAAACGCCGTTTTAGTTGAATCCCGCGAAGCACCATGTCAAATGGTATGGTACCAACCATCGTCTCGTCGACCCCTCGATTCGATCAACGCACGCTTATGGCCGGCGCCATCGGTAACGTGCTGGAGTGGTACGATTTTGCGCTCTATGGCTACTTTGCGCCAGTCTTTGCGGCCATGTTTTTTCCGTCAGAGCAACCCTTCGTATCGTTGCTCTCCACCTTCGGTGTGTTCGCAATTGGATTTCTCGCCCGTCCCTTGGGAGCATTGCTGTTCGGCCATATCGGCGACACCATAGGGCGGCGGGAAGCACTGGCCTGGTCCATCATCCTCATGGCCATCCCAACTATTGTCGTGGGGATGCTCCCGACCTATGCAATGATTGGAATCGCGGCCCCGCTCATCCTTACGTGTTGTCGGTTTCTCCAAGGAATATCGGTCGGCGGAGAATTGACGGGGTCCGTGACGTTTCTCGTGGAGCATGCCGCGTCGTCCGAACGAGGCTACATCGGGAGTTGGGCCGGCTTCAGCGCGCAGGTGGGAGCCCTGCTCGGGTCCGGCGTGGGAACTCTCGTGGCATCGACCCTGACCGACGAAGCGCTGCATCAGTGGGGATGGCGTATACCGTTCTTGTTGGGAAGCCTGATCGCGTTCATCGGATGGTACCTACGCACACGCATTTCGGAATCACCCGCCTTTGAGCATATGCGCCACGCGGGAGCACTCTCCGCCGCTCCTATTCGTGAAGTCTTCACCCATCAAAGAGGAGCCGTAGTCAAAGTGATCGGCCTCGTCTGGCTCCACGGGGTCGGGTTTTATCTGCTGTATGTCTATCTCAGTACATATCTGTCGACCGTCACGACCGTTCCGCTCCGCACCGTATTGACCATAAACACGGCGTGCATGTTGCTGCTGGCGATTTTGATTCCACTCATGGGCCATCTGTCCGATACAATCGGACACACTCGCATGCTGTTCATGGGAGCGGCCGGACTCGCCCTTACCGCCTACCCGTCGTTCGTTTGGTTGACCAGCGGCGACCTCCCCATGATGTGGGCCGCAGACGTCTGGTTGACCGTATTGATGTCCTGTTATCTCGGGCCGTTTTTCGCCGTGGTCGTGACACTCTTCCCCCCCGCGCAACGCTTTACCGGCCTCTCGGCCGGCTATAACATTGGGGCAGCCTTATTCGGCGGCACGGCTCCGCTGGTGGCGACGCTGTTAATCGAATGGAGCGGCAACACTCTAAGCCCCAGTCTCTATTTGAGCCTCTGCGCGGTCATCTCTCTCAGCGTGATCCTGACCCTTCGGAAAGCAACGCCCGGTCACCGCTCCACATAATCAACGGCTCCCGCGAATCGGCACGGAGGTGGACCCTTGTTCGTGCCCGACTGTCCTTTCATTCAGCATTGGGACATCAGGATTCTCTTATGAAGACTGGATGGGCCGTTTGTATCCACTTTGTCTCAAGCCAAATA
>AR_comb_assmDRAFT_10173770_pt1 | contig 14790 bp, 10 predicted proteins | sample ArasoioldDNA_FD_10543 | JGI IMG/M metagenome (IMG submission 10543) | reverse complement strand
CGACTTAGGAGTCGCCGCCAGGCGCCGCGTCGTGACGGAATACGATCCCCGCCAAAGCCTGTCGCAGCTCAGACGCGTCTACGAAACCGTCAAGTGATCTATCGAAGCTGACTTCTGCACACCACCGCTAGGGCGCGACTCGGAGCGCTCCGGGCCTGGCTGCGACTTGATGCGCTTCCGTATCAAGGTTGAGCGCTGGGTGTAACGATGTCGGCGTGCCCATGAATCGGCGTTCCACGATCAGATGAAACTTCCAGGCCACCCACAGGGAGGGGACGCCGCAGATAATCAGGGAGACGAACGGCGACATGGTCTTGGTGGCCACTCCAGCCCCCAGAAGAAGCGCTTTGATCAGGTCCACGACGGGGAGATGAACCAGATACAAGCTGTAGCACATTAGGCCGCAGTTTCTCAGCGGTTTGAGCCAGACGCTTGCGTTGAGCGCCCGGTCGTACGGACGGATCCATAGAGCCGCAAAGGCAAAGGCTGACGCGACCGCATAGACCTGAGCGTCGTTCTTTGCCGGCGCCGACAGGTCGCCAAACGCGGTGCCGACGAACGCGGCGGCAAAGCCTGCCGAAGCTATCCATCGCCAACCCGCTTGGCCGTAGTTCAACGTGTAGTAAACCAGCACGCCGAATGAGAACTGAATCCAGTTGCCGTCAAAGAAGAATCCGTCGATGGGTACGCCAGTCCATGCGGCCCACGACATCGACGCGAGAACAGCAGCGGTGACGGCAACGGTGCCGGCGAAGTAACGGCGCGGACAGATAGCCAGCAAAAGCCCCGCGACCGCGTAGAACTGCTCCTCGTAGCAAAGCGTCCACGCATGACCGAGAATCAGCGCCTTTTGGCCGCCGATCAGATGCCACCGCCAAAACTCCGTCAGGGTAGCCGTTCCCGCCCATTGCCAGGGCGAATACCACCACGGGCGAAGGAACAGGCCATCGCGCGTCATCAGGCCTGGCACAGCCAGATCCAGACACGCGACCACGAGCGCGGTCGTCACGAGCGTGACCCAGAACGGTGGGAAGATGCGTCGGAATCGACGGTAGAAATACGTCCTGATTGGAACGCCGGTGCGCCGCTGCTTGTCGATCGTCGCAGTGATGCAGTAGCCGCTGATGACGAAAAAAATTGGCACGCCGGCCCAGAGACGCTGCGCGATCGCCGCGGCCCAGCCGTTTACCAGGCCGAAGCCGCTCGCCGCTGCAGCAGAGCGTTCGTAGAAGACCGAGTGATTGGCCAGCACGAGCAGACACGCGACACCGCGCCATAAGTCGAGGCTGTCGTACCGAGACGATCGAGGAAGCGGCACCAAATCAACCCGGTTGTCCCGCGCGCTCGGCAGCTGATGTGCTGAGCCCGACGTTGCCGGGAGGTGATCGGCGATGATCATTGACTCACAAGATCCTGAGTTGCCAATACCGACCAGTAGACACCGACCGACTCGAAGGCGTGGCTACGCCCAGACCGAGGTCGCCGCCACAGGGGCAGGCGTGTTGGTAGGCGCTGGCGACACGCGAGAGCGAACGAACGGCCTCTCACAGAGTCTGTAGAACACGTAGCACATCACACAGGTCAGGCCAATCACGGCGATGTCCATGATGATCCCCGACAGCACCTGTCGGCACAGCTGGGCCGCCAGGAATTGAAGGCGGCCATGCAACAGGTACAGGCTGTACGACATCAACCCGAGCTGCCTTGACAAACCGAGAGGGATCCGAATCGCCGCATGGGGACCGTGGAGTTGACTGCGGTACGTGTCGTCCAGTGCATGCGCGAACCACAACACGACGCCAAACATCACTGCGAAGCTGGTGTCGCCCCCGTGCCAGCCATAGACAGTCGCGACGAGAAACCCTCCAACCAATGCGAGAACGGCAAGGATCGCGGCACTTCGATGGTTTGTCCCGATCAGCGACTGATACGAGAAGCCGTGTTCGACAAGTAGATAGAGGAAGATGCCGACTGCGAACATCGGCCAGTAGGGCAGGAAAATCCCGACGACATGCCAGGTCCCGACATACCAGATCGGGATCGACACGAGCGTTACCACCGCAAGCCACCGGACGGCCCGGGACTTGGCCGCGAGTGCGACGGCCATCACGAGATAGAACTGAAACTCGATCGCCAGGGTCCAGTACACGGCGTTGATCGTCGTGAACTTGAACTGGAGGCTTTGCGGCGCCCCCGCGGCGAGCGGTGCGAACACCTGAGTGAGCGTTGCGATACGCAACCATTCCAAGGGGCCGTAGTCGAGGAATCCGTAGTTGATGTTGCCCTCGGAGGACGGCGGGAAGTAGGTCCCGGTCTTCAGAGAACTCACAGCCTCGATCACGAAGGGAAGAGCAGCCACAACTGCGAGCGAACACCAATACGGCGGGTAGATCCGCAGCGATCGCCGACGAAGAAACGACAGCACGGAATCGCCATCGCGCCGGGCAACGCGGACCGAGGCCATGAGGCAATAGCCGGAGATGACGAAGAACATCGGAACGCCCAGGTGTCCCGCTCGGAAGACTGGTGTCAACCAACCAAAGGCCTGACGGAACTGGTCCGAGAACCCGTAGTGAAACGTGAACACCCACAGGGCCGCGACCCCTCGCAGCACGTCGAGCGACTGGAAGCGTGCGGCGGTATTGGCGATCCGACTTCGCGAATTCAGCACGGGTGCCGATCCGCTCGCAAACGGCGGTCCAGGCGTAGTTCTAACGGGGAGGGAGAGTCCGGGAAGTCTTTGTGAATGGTCTGCCTAATGGATGACTATTATCTACGTTCGCGGAGACTTCGAAGGTTCGCGAGAAGAGCCAGGAACGTTCAAGCCTCGTGGCAGCCTCTGTTCTCGTGCGGCTCTGAAGGATAGAAGGCGCAGCGCGCCAACCGGGCATACCGCTTGCCGATACCGATTGTCGTTCAATGGTCTTCAGCTCTCACGTGTTCCTGTTCGTTTTCCTGCCGATCGCGCTCCTCTTCTACTACCTCAGTCCCGCGAAGACTCGAAACCTGACGCTGACGATCGGGAGCTACATCTTCTACGGCTGGGCGACGCCGTACTTCGTCGTCCTGATCGCGTGGTCCACGGCGGTCGACTACATCTGCGGCAATTTCATCTACGGCCACTGGATGTTGTCGGGGCGTCCAGTCGAAGATCCGGCTGATGATCCGCGGCCACCGGCCTTTCAGCGCAAACTGTTCCTCGCGATTTCGCTGATCAGCAACATCGGGATGTTGGGTTTCTTCAAGTACTTCACGTTTGCGCAGGAAAACCTGAACGCTCTGCTCGAAACAGTCGGCCGTTCGACGATGCCCCTGTTCCTGGTGACGCTGCCGGTCGGGATCTCTTTCTACACGTTCGAATCGATCAGCTATAACCTCGACATCTATTACGGGCGCGCCCGGCCCTCAGTTGTCTGGGTGGAAGAACTGTCCCGGAGCCGGCGATCCGGTGTTCTCGCGAAACTGGCGCTCGAGTTCAAGGGACTGATCGCGTTCGCGTGCTACATCACGCAGTTTCCCCATCTGGTTGCAGGTCCGATCATCCGCTACCAGGACCTCGAGCAGCAGATACACACACGCAGGCACACCATCGAAAAGTTCGGGCAGGGCGTGTTCTTTCTCGCACTGGGGCTGGCGAAGAAAGTGCTCATCGCGAATCCGCTCGGTGACGTGGCGGACGCAGCCTTCGATGCGAGAATGCTGCCCGCGCTCGATGCCTGGTACGGCCTCTTCGCCTACGCGTTCCAGATCTATTTCGATTTCTCCGGCTACTCTGACATGGCCATCGGGCTGGGCCTGATGGTGGGCTTCCAGTTCAACAAGAACTTCGACTCTCCCTACAAGTCGCAAAGCATTACGGAATTCTGGAGGCGTTGGCACATTTCCCTGTCGACCTGGCTGCGCGACTACCTGTACGTCCCTCTTGGCGGCAACCGCAAAGGCCCGATCCGAACCTACGTCAATCTGATCCTCGTCATGCTGCTGGGTGGGCTGTGGCACGGCGCGTCGTGGAACTTCCTGGTGTGGGGCGGGATTCACGGCACGTGGTTGTGCCTCGAGCGCCTGCAGGGGAAGGCCAGCTTCTACGCGCGAACGCCTGCGGCGGTTCGCATTGCCGTGACGTTCGTGATCGTCAATCTGGCGTGGGTGTTCTTCAGGGCACCGGATCTCACGTCGGGCGTCCACTACCTCCAGTCGCTGATCGGCTGGCACACCCCCACGGCGGCGGATTTGTTCTTTCGCCAGATTCTCTATTCGAAGTTTCATCTGATGTGGTTCGCCGTGGCTGCCGGAATCAGTTTCTTTGGCGTGCAAACCTGGGATCTCGCACGACGCCTGTCCCCTTTGAGAGCGACGACGGCCGTCGGCCTTCTGGCGTGGGCGATCGTCGCGATGAGCACTCAGGCGTTCAATCCGTTTCTCTACTTCCGCTTCTAGGAAAGGCTGTGATTCCGCTTCTAGGAAAGCCTGTAAGCAACGCGACACGGGGACCGGAGATCGAGAGGTCGGTGAGCCGCACGACGGCGGCGCTGCTGACCGTGTGTCTGTGCGTGATGATGGCCGTTCCAGCCGCTCTCGAAGTCTTCGTGAATCCGCAGCCGGGTCTGATCCCGCTGTTCCGGCAGGATCTCAAGACATTCGGGTTTCAGCTGACCCTCCAGGAAGTCGAAAAACATCTGGTGTATGCGTCGCAGTTCGCGAGCGCGGTCCGGCAGCCGTATCAGCGGTTTCTCGTCGCCTGGTTCGGTCAGGGATCGCGGACTGTCGTGGTCGGCAAGGACGGCTACCTCTTTCATCGCACGCACCTGGTGAACACGTCCGGCCCAGGAATCCGGTCTGACGGTTTCCTGCGACCGCCGCGAACCGGGCCCGACATTGTCGACGTGGTGATCAAGCGCGTGCTCGGGCGGGGCAGAGCCGACCGCTCCGAGAACGCCGGCCGGGACCGAAACAGCTCCTTCGCTGACTCATTGACCGTGCTGACAGCCTTTCATCACGCGCTGGAGCGGCGAGGCGTTCATCTGGTCCTCGTCGGCGTGCCGAACAAATTGACGGTGTATCCCGAACGCCTCCGGCCGGAGTATCCGGTATCGGAAGGTCCTGCCTGGAATGCGGACTATCCCGAATGGCGCCGGCGCCTCGTTCAAGAGGGCGTCGACTACGTCGATCTGACGGAACCGTTCTGGGAGCAGAAGGATCGCGGCGAGGCCCCGCTATTCCTGCCGCTGGACACCCATTGGTCGCCGCGAGGGGTCGCCGTTGCGGCGCAAATCGTTGCCGATCGCGTCCGTGGTTATCTTGGGCCGTATCCACCGCTCGAGGTGAGCAGCCGCGTGGAGACGATTGTCGAACCTGCCGACCTGATCGCGCTGCTTGGATTGCGCCGTGCCGGGCCGCTGTTTCCCGAAGGGCGACTGCAACTCACGGAAGTCGTTCCTGATGCCGCGGTACCGACCGGAGATGCTGCACCCGTTCTGCTGTTCGGCGACAGCTTGAGCGGATACTACGACCTCAATGAGTCGTCTGGTCTCGGCCAGCGTGGCGGCTTCGCGTGGCAGCTGATGTTGGAGTTGAAAACCGGGGTTCAACGGTTTGTGGGGTTCGGCCAGACCCTGCCGCTGGTGATTCAGGAGACCTTCGACACTCATCCGAATCTCTTGACGCACAAGCGCGTCGTGGTGATGGAGTTTCACATCGGTCAGCTCGCGGCGAAGACATTCTCCTTCCGGTTTTCAGTGCCTTGATTGTCGGTTCATAGCGCTTCTCGCTGCCAGAGTTCGACGATGACCAGCGTCTGCAGCAGGTCGTCGTGGTCCGTGCCCCCCTTGTGAGCCTCGGCGATCAGCTGCCGGACTCTTGATTCGCGGAAGACGCCGCGGGCGAGAGTCTGTGGGTCGAGGACCACTCTGTCCACCAGGTCCAGCAGCGCCCGCCGCATCCAGCCATCGAAGCTGTGATAGTGGCGGTATCCATAGACGTTCAAGCGGCGCAGCACCGTATTCATCTTGTCGAGCACGTACTCCTGCCACGGTCCCGCGCCGGCGGGTGCTCCGGTGTTCGGGTTGCGCACGGCCAGGTACTTTCGCCCGTTGGCCGCGATCAGCGATTGATGGATGCTGACGCCCTCCCGCCAGCGCGCCGGCCCCTGCAGCACGGTCCGCACGAACTCGACGTCGGCGAGCGGCATCCGCACTTCCGCGATGTTCCTGAAGATCTCCAGCGACGGAATCGTGACGCGGCGGTGGTATTCCTTCAGGTACAGATAGCTGCACAGATCCGCCGGCGAGAGCGGGACGCCGGCCAGCGATTCCTCGAGCGATAGCTGCGCGCTGCCGCCATCGAGCGCCTCGACCCACCGATCGGCGAACACTTCGCGCGCCGCATCGCCGCGGCTGACGTGCGTGAGCCGCGACAGCAGGTAGGCAATGAACTCGTTCGTCGAGCTCATGCCGAAGATTCGCGCGTCGGTGTGCAGCGGCCACGCGGTGCTGGCCTTGGCCAGCTCGCCGCCATGGCCGCGAAGCAGGACGTTGGCGTCCGAGGTCTCGAACCCCTGCAGCGCCAGCATCTCGGTCATCCCGTGGCTCACGTACATGCCGTCGGTGAGCGACACCATCCGGCTGACCGTCGGCAGCAGGTCCTCCAGGTAGTGATCGTCGAGCGCGACGAATGTGTGTTTGGTGCGCGCCATGCGCGACAGTTGGTTCGCGATGACCTCGTCGGCGCAGCCCCGCCCGCCGAGTGTGAAGGTCGACACGTCGCCGGAGCGCCCCCGACGATCGAGCGCGCTGAGCATCACGCGCGTATCCAGTCCGCCGGACAACGACAGTCCATAGCGATGCGAGCCGGCGACCGCGCGGTCCATCGCGCCAGCGAACGCGCGCTCGACGCCTTCGTCGTACGCCGGTTTCTTGACGTCGCTCTGCTGAAACAGCTCGGCAATGGTGCTGTACCTGGCGAGGTTGATCTGGCCATCCGTCGCCCGATAGGTGAGCGTGGATCCCGAAGGCAGCATGTCGACGCCGGCCGCGAGCGTCTTGTCGCCCATCGGAAACCCGAACTTCAGGAGATCGGCCACGGCCCGGGGGTTGAGCGTGGGAGCTGGATGAGCGCGCAGGACTGCGCGAAGCTCCGACGCGAACACAAACCTGTCGGCGGTGCTGAACCAGTAGATCGGATACGAGCCGGTGCGATCGTTGATCAACAGCAGCTCGCCGGCAGTTTCGTCGAACACAGCGGCGCAGAAGACGCCTTTCAGCGAGCGCGGGTCGAGCCGCCGATGGCGGTACAGCGCGCCGACGATCGCGGCGTCGCCCTTGACATCGAACTCGCCAAGGGTCCGGAGCGTGGCTTCGAGCTCCTGTGGGTTATGCAGGTCGCCGTGAAACAGCACGCGGACCGGACCGTCGCCCTGCAGCTGCGCGGCCGGTTGCAGCACGCCGAGGTGAACGCGGCCCAGGGCCCAGCGCTGATGGGGATCGACCCGGCTCTCTAGGACGAGACGTCCGCCGCGTGCCATTGCCGCGCGCATCGCATCGAAACGGGACTCGACACGATGGTGGTCACCAGTTCCGACAATTCCGAGCAGACCAGGCACGTCGCTAATCCTCGCTCATGGTTCGTGGTTGATGTCTTCAGAGTGCAACTAGCGGAGTCGCGGACCGAGCCGCGACGTCGAGTCCGCATTCCCAGCCTGCGGATTCACCGAGGCGCCAGAGCACCCGGCCGACGTTCGCTCGCTCACCCAGAGCAGCGGATACTGCGTCGGTTTGTAGTAGCGGGCGACCGTTGGCCCGACGTCGGGCGCCAGGTCCCGCAAGTACTTGTCCAGAATCACGACGGTCGGACCGTGTTCGCAATCCCGGAGGAGCGTGACCATGCGCGCCTTTTCGTCCGCGGTCATCATCGCCCGCGCGCCAGGAGGCACGAACCAGTGGAACGCCGCCTGTGGACGGAACCAGCCGAAGCCGGTAAAGCCATCCATCACCAGGTCGGTCGGGCGTGTCGACGCATGGATGTAGCGCATCTGCTGCAGCGCATCGGCGTTCGACAGGCCCTGCATCCAGAGCAGCTGCTGCGCGCTGAACGCCGCCAGCGCCGCGACGACAACCGCTGTACTCCATGCCGGCCTCCGCGCGCGCGCGCACGCGATTGCCGTCCCCAATGCGGCGCCGCCGAAGAGAGGGTATACGAGAGGATGGCGGAAGACCGGCCGCGCCACCGCCAGCCCGACGGCCGCAACCACGGCACAGGTCGCGAGCAGCATCAACCGTTCCGCGCCTCCGGAGCGCCGCGAGGAGACGGCGCCAGACTGTGCGGTTTTCCACACATAGGCCGCGCCCCACGCGGCTGCTGCGGGAAACGTCAACATCAGGTACTGCGGATATGGAGTGGGAATGATGGCGAGCCCCGCGACGACACTCGCCGTGGGCAGCAGGACGACGGCCTGTGCCATCCAGTCGTGCTCTCGGCGGATCACGACGAAGGCCGTCTGCAGCAGGCCGGCCACCGCCGCGGCGCACAGCAACGGGTCGCGCAGCAACATCCACCGAATCGTCGCCGCGGCCTCGACTTCCTGCGGCCATCCCAGGTTGTTCGTCAACACTCCCCGCACGAGGTCTGCCACCGCATGGTTCGTCCAGAAATGCGCCACGAGCAGCGCCAGCGGCAAGGCACATCCGGCGAGCAACGTCGCGATATCGACCACTCTGGACGCGAGCGATGACGCTGGAACCCGCGACGCGAGATAGAGAAGGGCGAACATCGCGAACCCCGGCCCGGCAAGCAGGATCTTCTGCGTGAACAACAACGCGCACCCAAGGCAAAGGCCGCCGACCGCGAAGAACAATCGCCGTCCACCTGGAAGGCGCGTCGGCGCCAGCGCGTACATGAAGGCCACCTGGGAGGCGACCCAGAATGCCAGGCCCGGCACGTCCGGTCTGATTTCGAGCGTGCGGGCCACGAAGACGATGCTGAGGCTCAGAAGCGCGCCGCTGATCCACCCGACGATCCGCCCGCCCACCCGGGCGCCGAGCAGGACCGTGAGCAGCACGATGCCGCCGGTGATGCCCCACATGGCGGTGCGTGCCACGAATAGAAAATGCAGCGCGTCGCTCACGCGATTCGTGACGTCGAACCCGCCGAGCATCGCGGCGAGCAAGTAGTACATGCCCGGCATGTGATGCTCGAAAAAATCGCGAAACGGGAGCAGGCCTCTGTGAAACTCCCACGCCGCGTGCAGATGCTCGAACTCGTCGGGATCGAACGTCCGCGTGCGGAGCAGCGACAGGCGCGCGAGGTAGCTGGCGGCGATCACCAGCGCGCAGGGCACGGTGACACCGATCGGGGACCACCACGGGCTGGGCGATTGACTGGCCTGAGCGGCTGGAGATCCGGCTTTCAGCGTGGCTGCTCCTCCGGCGGCAGGGAGCCGGTCACGTGTGGTGACGAGGGGCGCGGACGGGACGTGCTGGCTACGGCCATGCGCTTGAGATGCGCGTTCTTGTGTCGGGGACGATATTTGACGATGCACCAGATGGCGTGAACGCCGTCGCGCCAGCCGATCTTCTTGCCCTCTTCGTAGGTGCGCCCGGAATACGAGATGCCCACTTCGTAGACACGGCACCCGCGCTCCGCGATCTTCGCGGTGATTTCGGGCTCGAATCCGAACCGGTTTTCGCGAAGATCGATGGCTTGAAGGATCTCGCGCCGAAACATCTTGTAACAGGTCTCCATGTCGGTGAGGTTCAGGTTGGTGAACGCATTGGAGAGCAGGGTGAGAAACCGATTGCCGAGCGAATGCCAGAAGTACAGCACGCGGTGACAATCGCTGCCCGTGAAGCGCGACCCGAACACGACATCCGCCCGACCGTCGGCAATCGGCGTGAGCATCCTCGAGTACTCGCTCGGATCGTACTCGAGGTCCGCATCCTGAATGACCACGACGTCGCCAGTGGCCGCCTGGAATCCGGTGCGGAGCGCCGCGCCCTTCCCGCGATTCACGTCGTGAAACAGCCGAACGAGATCGGGCGACCCCGGCAGTGCCCGTAATACGTCGCGGGTCCCATCGCTCGAACAGTCGTCGACCACCACGATCTCCTTCTCGATCGGCACGGCGCGTACGCGGTCGATGATCGTGGAAATGGTCGCGGCCTCGTTGTAGACGGGAATCACTATCGAGAGCTTCATGTGTCGGCCTGGGTGGTCATCGAATTATGGTCTCACACTGACCACGGTGGACGTGGTTTCGCGAATCGGCACTGAGGCTGACGCTGTCGGCTTCACCGAAGCGCGGAGCGCCAGGTCCGCGACGCCGCCCCAGGTCAGGTTCTCCGCGATCGTCAGGTGCGCCGCCGGCCGGAGGCGTCCCAGATAGCGCTGCGATGGCACGTGGGTGCTGAACACGTCAAAGTAATACTGGCCGCGGGTGAGGTTGGCGTTCAGCTGATACTGAACGGTGAAGCGGCCGCGCGGCAGCACATCGAGCCCGAATTCCTGCTGGCGGAACGTGCGGTCGTAGACCACGAGTTGATCGGTCGCTCGAAGCAGGGTGCACGTCAGCGCGACGTCCGAGATTGGCTCGCGCACGTCGAATTCCACACACAGGTTCAGCGTCGTCCCCGGCGGCACCGGCGCCGTGACGGGACGTCCGTCCAGCGACTGAAGCTCGGCCGACGCCACGTGAATCTCGCCCCGCGCGGCTTCTCCCGACGGCACGAAGGAATCGGTGACGTAGGTGTTGATGACGTCTGCGCACGGACCGTGCGCTCGGGCCTGCCGATTGAGATACATCGCGTGGTCGCAGAGCTCGACGACCGCCTGCAGGTTGTGCGATACGAAGACGATGGTGACGCCATCGCGTTTGAACGCGCGCATCCGCTGGAGACACTTTTCCTGAAACGCCATGTCGCCGACGCTCAGTACCTCGTCGATGATGAGGACGTCCGGATTGAGATGCGCCGCGATCGAGAATCCGAGGCGCGCATTCATGCCGGACGAATAGCGCTTGATGGGCGTGTCGATGAACGACGAGACGCCCGCGAACTCGACAATCTCGTCGAATTTCGCCGCAACCTCGGCGCGCTTCATGCCCATGATCGCGCCCTGGAGGTAGGTGTTTTCCCGTCCGGTGAGGTCGGGGTGAAAACCGGCGGCCACTTCGATCAGCGCTCCGACGCGCCCGGTCACTGCGCATCGTCCACGATTCGGACGGAGAATGCGCGTCAGGAGCTTCAGGATGGTGGACTTGCCGGCGCCGTTGGGTCCGATGATGCCGAGCGCCTGTCCGTGGCCGACCTCGAACGACACGTTCTCCACAGCCCAGAATTCCTGGCTGCTCAGCTCGCTTCGCGAGCCTTTGCCTGTCAGGGCTTTCACGACGGCAGGAATCAAGTCGCGCAGGCTGTCGTGGCGCTCGCCCTGTTGGAATTTCTTCCAGACCGCATCGAAGACAACCCGGCGCATCAGATGGTCTCCGCGAACCGGAATTCGGCGCGATGAAACGCAATCGCGCTGCACCCGAACGCCACGACGGCGACCAGTGCCGTCCAGGCAAACGCAGGAGAGAGCGGCGTGTGGCCGTACAGCAGCACCTCGCGGTAGCCGTCGATGATGGCCGTCATCGGGTTGATCCGGAGCAGCAGTCCGATCTTGCCGGTCACGAGGCTGGTCGGATAGAGCACCGAGCTGGCGAACATCCAGAGCGTGATCGCGACCTCGAACAGATACTTGACGTCGCGATAGAAGAGATTGGCCATGGCCAGGAAGAAGCCGACGGCGGCGGTGAACAGCAGTTGCACCAGACACACCAGCGGCAGGTACACGAGCGCCGTACCAGGCCAGACGCCGTAGTACACCATCATGCCAATCAGGATGAGGGCCCCGACGAGCGTGTCGACCGCCGTCACCAGAATGGCAGACAGCGGGAACACCTCGCGCGGCAGGTAGACCTTTGTGACGAGGCTGACGTTGCCGGTCAGGGAGTTTGTCGAAAACCGCAGCGCCGATGCCGTGAAATTCCAGACCAGCAAACCGAGGTAGACGAAGAGCGGATACGGCACATCGATGCTGATTGGCGCAACCCGCGTGAAGATGACTGAGAAAATCGCCGTGTTGGTGAGGGGCATGAACACGGCCCAGGCGAAGCCCATAACGGCCTGCTTGTATCTCAGAAGGAGGTCGCGTTTGGTCATCTGCCAGAGGAGCTCGCGATACTCAAACTGCTCCGTTATCGCTTCACGGCCGTCTCGCCAGACGTCTAGGATTGGGGTAGATATGGACACTAAGCTGTTCTAGAGCAAAGTCCGACCCGACGAGCCCGCAAAATGACGATAGCTCGTAACTGCCACTCTAACAATGTGATAGGTCATCAGAGCTCAAAAAGCGTGACGAGATTCAGGCACAAATCCTGATTCTTGGAGCCTTTTGTTCATCGTTACCAGGGTTGAATTGTAAGGGGTCAGACCCCTCACAACGCACCTCAATCGAGCACGATGCCTCCTCCTATCAAGTTGACGCTCGCGATTCTTGACGTCGTGTGGGATGTATCCCGGTCGACCGATAAGAAAGCGATTGATGTATCTGATTCTGCGATGTGAGCGACGGGCTCGAAGGTCGCCCGTACCGAATCGTTCGGTGACGCGACTGCTTGCATCCGTGAACAGCCCGTCCATAACGAAGGCGCAGGAAGGTATAGATCGATCGTTCATTGATGGTAAACTGCCAATCCCCTTTCGCACGCTAACGCGATACGACTCCCCCGCGGAATGAGGCTCATGGATCGTCATCTCCGGCTACGTCTGTATGTGCTTCTCGTGGCACTGGGGCTGCCAATCGTCCAGGTTGTTCACACGCAGGGCGCTCGAAACGCTCCACGTCTGCGCGAACATTTCAGAGGATTCGAGGTCGCGGAAGGCGAAGTGCTGGTTCGATTCCGTTCGAATACGGCCGGGCTTCCTGACGTTCATCGTGATACCGATGCGGACGCCGATCGCCCGATTGGCCGACGAGGCTGGCGCCGGCTGCATTCGGCGTCGCGCTCGGTGCAGACATTGATCGCGATGCTGTCGTCGAGATCGGACGTCGCAGAAGTGGAGCCGAACTACGTCGTGCACACGACTGCAGTGCCGAACGATCAGTATTTCTCCATGCAGTGGGGTTTTCGCAATACGGCGCATCCAGGTGCCGACATCCATGCGGTTGACGCGTGGGACGTCTCGATCGGCTCGACGGCGAATGTCGTCGGCGTCGTGGACACCGGTGTCCAGTACACCCATCCCGATCTGGCGGCGAACATGTGGTCCGCGCCGTCGGCGTTCACGGTGACGATCGGCGGCCGGACGATCACATGTCCGGCCGGCTCACATGGCTTCAACGCGATTCTCTTTACGTGCGATCCCGCCGACGATCAAGGCCACGGGACGCACGTCGCCGGCACCATCGGCGCCAGTGGCAACAACGGCATCGGCGTCGCGGGCGTGAACTGGACGACGCGGATGATGGCGCTGAAGTTTCTCGATTCGACCGGGTCGGGCACCTACGCCGACGCCATCAGCGCCATCGACTTCGCCGTGCAGACAAAGGCGGCATTCGCGCCGAGCGGGGCGGCGAACGTGCGCATCCTATCGAACAGTTGGGGCGGGGGCTCGCCGTCAGCTGCTCTGGAGCAGGAGATTGTCGCTGCCGGCGCGGCCGACATGCTGTTCGTGGTGGCCGCGGGCAATGGGGCCTCCAATACGGATGCCGTGCCGTTCTATCCAGCCAGCTATCCCGACGCGAATATCGTCTCCGTTGCCGCCTCGGACGACACAGACGCGCTCGCAGGGTTCTCGAACTTTGGCGCTGTTTCGGTCGACCTGGCCGCTCCCGGCACCGGCATCGTGTCCACCATACCGGGGAACGGCTATGGGGGGTCGAGTGGAACGTCAATGGCCACTCCCCACGTGGCAGGCGCGGCGGCGTTGGTCCTGTCGAGGTGTTCGCTGAATACAGCGGCACTCAAGCAGAAGATTCTTGGATCGGTCGACGTCATTCCTTCGATGACCGGGATTGTCCAGACGAACGGCCGGTTGAACGTTGACAGGGCCATCCGAAGTTGCGCCTCCGTTCCCGGCGTGTCGCTGGTGAATCCGATTGAGGGGGCGATCTACTCCGCGCCGGCAACGATTGCGCTCGAGGCGAACGCCAGCCACCAGAATGGCATCAGTCGGGTGGAGTTCTATCAAACGCCGTCGCAAGGACAAGCGACGCTGATCGGGCAGCCGGTGACGACGAGTCCGTATCAGCTGACGTGGAGCAATGTGCCCGCGGGAAGCTACACGTTGACGGCGAAAGCGTACGAAACGCAGGGCACCTCGACGGTCTCGGCCCCGGTGCATGTGACGGTCACGGCAGTGGGAAATGGCCCGAGCGCAACCTTTGTCGGAACGGACTCGACGACGCGAGGGAATTGGCAGGGGAAGTTTGGCGCGGACGGATATCAAATCGTCGGGAATGTCACGAGCTATCCGTCGTATGCCGTCGTGACGCCCAGTGGCCACTCCAGCTGGACGTGGGCGGCGTCGACGAGCGATGTGCGGGCCTTGCAGAAGGCAGACGCGGCGGATCGGATTGCGGCGACGTGGTATGGCGCGACGTTCTTGATTGACGTCAATCTGACGGATACCGCGACGCACGCCATGACGCTGCACCTTCTCGATTGGGAATCGGCAGGCCGCGTCCAACAAATCGACGTGCGGGATGCGGTGAGCGGGGCGCTGCTCGACACCCGCACGGCGTCGGGATTCAGCGGTG
>AR_comb_assmDRAFT_10100838_pt1 | contig 14791 bp, 13 predicted proteins | sample ArasoioldDNA_FD_10543 | JGI IMG/M metagenome (IMG submission 10543) | reverse complement strand
CCTTTCGGCGCCACCCCCTCAAGATGGTGTGTCTGCCAGTTCCACCACTTCCGCACGCTGTAACCTATTTGCTACCAATGACTTAGCGCTATGCTCCGGAAAGGGCGGATCCGACTGCACCCGATTCTGCACCGACCCGGTGCGTCCTACCAGCGGACGCTCCAATCCGCCCAGCCGTTCAAACAACTTCCTCACGGTCTGTTCGCGCGGATGCACGTAACGCATAGTCGTTTTTATGGTATCGTGTCCGGCCACATACTGCAACGTGAATGGGTCGGTGTGCTCACCGGCCTCGGTCAGAAAGGTGTGCCGCAGCGCGTGCAGACCGGCATCTGGGTGGGGGTGGATCCGGCTGCGCAATCGCCCCATCTGCGCTTCCACCACCCAACCTCCGAGTGGCTTGGTCCGATCCCGCGGGTGGGTGAATACATATTCGCATTCCGACTGGGCGATCAGGTGCTCCAGGATTTCTTTGACTTCGCCATCGACCAGCAACTTGCGCCTCCGTGCCCGCCGCTTCAGGCCGCGCTTGACCGTGACCTCGCCGTATCGCTTGCCGTCAGCGTCGGCTTCCGGCAAAACGCGGTAACAGTCTTTCATCAGCATGAGCATTTCACCGCGGCAAAGCCCGGAATAGCGGGCTACAATCGAAGCCGATCGCAGCGGCTCTTCGGCCTCGCCGATCCACTTCTTGTAATCTTCCGTGCTGAACACATAGTCGGTTTCACGCTCCGCCCCCTCGTCCCGGCTGTATTGTTCGACAATGGGCACCGAATTGATCAGCTTCAGCTTGCGGTGCGCATATCGCAGCGCCTTGCGAAGTGTCGCCAAATAGCGATTTACCGTGGTTTTTCCCACTGGCGTCGGCCGGCCATTGCGATGCCGTCCAGCGTGCTTCAATGCCCACGCCTTGAAGCCCTCGATGTGAGCTTCGTTGATCTCGTCCAGGCGAAGGTCTGCCCAGGGGCCGTACCCGAGCAGCTTGCGATAGCTTTCACGGTAGAACGTCAGCGTGCCTTTTTGCTCGGACTTGGTGATCGAAACCCATTCGACAAAGGTGGGTTGGAATTCGCTCAAGGTGGGAACCGGTTTGCGCTTTTCTTTTTCGGCTGTGCTCAGGCGCGCTGATTCGGGCTCTTCCAAACCCGCAACCTGGCGCACAATGCGGGCCCGCGCCGCCGCCGCGATCGTCTCCGCCTCGCGACGGTTTTCGGTCCCGGTCGAGCGATAGTATTCCTTGCCCTGGTACTGGAACTTATAGGCATAGTGTGAGCTTCCTGGGCGTTTGAAGATTCTCATCCGATTGCCGCCTGTCGAGTGTGGCTGGTTACATACTGGCGAATGGTCTCGGGGCGAATCATCACGCGTGAGCCGACTTTGACGTACTCGATCTTACGAGCATGGATCCAGTCGCGCAGGGTTTTGACCGAGATACCCAGCAGGTGCGCCGCCCGCCGCAGGTCGAGCAAGGGTTCGATGGGATCGAGGGGAAACGATGAGGGTATTGCCTCGTGCCATGCCACGATGAACCTCCTTAATGCGATGAGGGCGTTGTCTCAATACGATGAGGGCGTTGTCTCGCCGCAGCCGAGGTGAGTCCAGCCTTTCAACCGACCGCAGCCGCTTCCGGGCATCGTGCCCGCCGTGCGAATTCGCCATCGTCTGCGAGTGTCCCGATATGAATCGATGAGCCGGTGCAACCAACCGGATCTGGCCGACCCATTTCGCGGCCTCCGGGCGATTCCGACAAATTTGACCGATTCGGAAAGTTTTGTCCAATAGATTTTCGGCCCGCCGGTATAAGCCCAGGTTATAGCGGAAAACCCGCGTCATTGCTGGGATTGCGGCCGATGAGCAAAATCGGGATCGAGCCAACAAAAGGCATCGCCCCGCTTGATCGAATCCTTGTCTCAAACGGTGGCTTCACTTGCGAGTCACCCTTCAATCACAACTGGAGGGGTTCGGAAGCGAACTCGCCCGGTATTGCTTCCGCGCATACCTCGATGCCGAAAACTCATTGGACACAGTTTTCGATCGCGGTTATGGTGCGCCCCAGGCAGCTGCCTTTCCGGCTCTCAGATTGAGGGCGCAAAAAGCCGCCACCTGTTCTCCGGGCTTGAGCATGCGTTTTGCTGTGACCAACCCGCCTCGATTCTTTTCTGTCCCGTGTCCGGCGGAGCCGGCGCTGGCTCGGCCATGGCCAAGTCTCACGGCGCGGATGGATCAGACTCCCGCGATCGGTTTGCGGACAGTGTTCGAGCCCGAAGCGCAGTTGAGTTTCTCGCCGGCCAAGCAGAGGAAGATTGTTCTGGCCACCGGTTCTCCGCGGCATTGGACCCGCCTTGGTTCGGGCACGGCTCGGGGCTTTGCATGCGCCCTGCGGCAGCTCGCTCTTCTGCTTCGGCTGGGCCGCCCTGCGGGTTACGGTTTCCCTCGCAATCTTGTTCGCAAAATGCGGCGAAAAAATTTCTCCGGACCCTCCGTAAATGCAGAGCTTCGGCACTTGGGAGCATGGCCCACTCGCTTGGGTGTGCCCCGATCAAAGGCGGGGCAAATTTCAATCGGAGAACAACGTCATGTATCAGAACAAAGTCACCCTCATGGGTTTTCTCGGCAGCGATCCCGAACTTCGCAACAACGGCGTCGGTCGCTTCACCACGCTCTCTATGGCCACCAAGTCTTCCTACCGGAAAGACGATGCCTACGTCGCGCGCACCGAGTGGCACCGCTGTGTCGTCTTCGGCAAGCTCAGCGAGTTCGCCGCTACCCTCAAGAAAGGGACGCATCTGCAGGTGGAAGGCGAACTGCGCAGCCGCGAGTACGTAAGTCCAAAGACCGGTTCTTCGCAGCGCATCTGGGAAGTGCGGGTCGCCTCCATCCTGAAGCTCGATCGCGCCGCCAAACCGTCTCCCTCGGAGGAGCCGGCTGCAGAATCGGCTCCGGGGGAAGCGGCGCCCTAGGTCCGGGCTCACCAGCTTTCGCAGGCCCGGCGGGAAGCCGGGCCTCGAGGGCTCTCGAGGAGACTGCCATGAGAACGAAATCCATCGTTACGTTTCGTCGCGAGCCCCAGTCTTTGTGGCTCGGTTGCTTGCTGATTTTGACCGCTCTCGATCGGGCGCTCGGACGCTCGCACGAGCGCGGCTGCGACGTGCTCTTCGGCGGGCGATTGGCGAGCCAGTGTGAGAGCAATTCGCGATTCGAGTACCTGCGAAATCTCATGGGGATTCCATCGCTCCGGGAGGTGGCATATGCGCCCGCTTAGAGCCGAAATCGCGACCGGCATCGCTGCCCGGTTTCTCACCCGTTCGTTTGCTCTGGGGGAGACGATTGCGCTGCTGATCCGGCACCAGGCTCCGGGTCAGACATGGCAGCGGATTGTTCCGCTCGAGCGAGTTCTCGAGCCGCATTATCTTGGTTGGTTGGCCCATGAGAATTGGGAGGGTGCCAATATCCATGTTGGTGCCAATCCGTTCCGGCCGCACAGCCGGAGACGCACCAAAGATTCGGTCGCCCGCGTACGCCATCTTTATCTCGATCTGGATCACGATGGAGAACTGCGATTGGACGTTCTCCGTGCGTCGCATCGAGTTCCCCAGCCAAATGCCATCGTGTCGACTTCCACTGGCAAATACCAGGTGCTGTGGCAGGTTGCCGATTTCAGTTCCGAGCAGCAGGAAGCCATGCTCAAAATTCTCGCTTTCGTCTTCGGTGGCGACCCGGCGTGCACGGACTCGAATCGTGTGCTGCGCCTGCCCGGATTTCTGAACTGGAAATATGTTCCGGCCTTTCCGGTTCGGGTCGAATACTTGAGCGATACGACCTGGAATCGCGGTCACTTTCAGCTCGATGTTTCCCCCTCGGAGCCGAGGCTGGGCTCGCACCCAATCGCCGGACATGGGCGCCCGCGCAAGGGAAGCAATTCGGAAAATGATTGGGCCTGGGTTCTCGGTGAGCTGGCGCACGGTGCCGATGCCCAGGAACTGACTCGCATGCTCGCCTCACGGCGCGCCGATAAAACCAATCCGCTGTACTACGCGCAGCGCACGGTCGATGTCGCCTCGGCCAAATTGTGGCTCGACGGAGGGATCGAGATCCAAGACGTAATCAGGATGCTCGAGCGCCGGCGATGCTCTGAGATTCCGGCCGTGCTCGGCCGGGCGCGGGCCTGCGAGATTGCGCACACAGCCCGGCGTATGGTGGCGCGCAGCACAGCTCGCACTTCGGCGCGGGCCGGCTGATCGTGCCCGGATGGGCTGCGTGACGATAGCGGCACGGTGCTTCGCACCGGGTTGGATGTTTGTTGACACTTCATCCCTCCGAGGGTGCTGCCGGGTTACCACGGGAGCCGGGGAGTTGCCGTGGTCCTGGTCCTGCGCTGTCGAGGATTTACAAACGAGCCCGGTGCGTCCGCCGCGCCCTTGGTTCGAGGAGGACCTGCAATGTCGGACCTTGGCGTTTCGCAATTGCCAACCGGTGGAACCAGAAGCCGCAGAACGCAGACCATGAGTACCAAGCTCACGCCCGAGGAAGAAGGCGAGCTGCAACAAGCGTCACTGGCCGCAGGGAAGAAAATGGGGGAATGGATGCGCGACGTGCTGCTTGAAAGTGCGCGCCAGAACCGAACGGCCGACGGGCGCGATGTCATCCTGCTCACCGAAATTGTGGGTATCCAGTTATTTCTCATGAACGTCCTCTCCTCACTGACCAGAGGGGAACTGGTAGACGCGGAGCAGTACGAAAGCATCATCAGAGCCGTGCAGGCCAACAAGGCCAGGACCGCCCGCGAGCTATTCGCCCGGCGTCTGCGCAGGCCAGGAGACTAGCCGTGGGCAGCGTTCAGAAATGGGGTCGCCAGGAATCCTGGATATGGCCACCGCGAGGTTTTCACTTCACCGAAGCTGCGGTTTTAGCCGCGGCGCTTCTGTCTGCCTTTCTGATGTATCTGCGCTTCCATTTCGGGCTTCATCCGCTCGAGCAGTATTACTTGCCCTACTACTTGCGCAGCCTGACCGCTGGCGCCATTCACCCGGTCGGCACCTACCAGTTGCTCTACGTGGTTTCCTCCAGGCAACGCGCCATTCGTTTGGCCGGCGATACCGACGTTCAGCCGGGTCTCACAGCGCAATCCGTCGGACGAGCGCTGCCGCTCCAACTTTCCCCTGGCGCGCTCGAAGAAGGCTGGCAATCGCTTTGGCGAGAGTCGCCGCGGCGGTACCCGAACCAGGTCTTGCACAAATATCTGGAACGATCGATCTATGGCGGTGCGACACCACTGGATCTGTTCCGGGAACCCCTGATTTGGGGCGGATTGGCTCTGCTTTTCGAGCTGCCTTTCTCCCTCCGCAACGACTTGCGGCGGCGCCTTGAGCTGCGCTACGGCCGTCGGATCAAAGGGCCGGTGCTGGTCTCGCCGCGCGCCTTCACCCGCGAGCTCGAAGGAGATGGAATCGGACTTGTTGTGGAGGGCCAGAAGCGACCGCTGCGGATTCCGCGAGCCGCCGAAAACAAGCACATCCTGACCGTAGGCGATACCGGGGCGGGCAAGTCCACGATCATTCGCCAGATCCTGTTCCAGGTCGCCGAGCGCAAGCATTGCGCGATTGTTTATGACCCGGCGGGTGAGTTTATCCAGCAGTTCTACGATGAGCGCCGCGGTGACATCGTTCTCAACCCTCTCGATGCACGCTGTCCCTACTGGAGTCCCTCCGACGAATTGCAGCGCAAGGCCGAGGCGAAAGCCATAGCGGTTTCGCTGTTTCAGCCGACCGGCATTACCAATCGGTTCTTTGTGGAGAGTCCGCAGAAAATCTTCGCCCACCTGCTCGGATCGTTGCCGACTCCAGCCCAGCTGGTCGAGTGGATGTCTCATCCGGAGGAAATCGATCGCCGGGTCAAAGGCACAGAACTCGCCGCCCTGATTGATCCCAAGGCGCCCAATCAGCGTACCGGCGTGCTCGGTTCACTGAACATGGTTGGCGACAGTCTCCGCCTGCTGCCAACCAGACGGGAAGCGAGCACAACCTGGACGGCGACGAGGTGGGCAAACCAGAGGCAGGGCTGGATCTTCATCACCTCTCGTCCCGCCCTGCGGGATGCATTGCTGCCGCTGATCAGTCTGTGGCTTGACCTGCTCGTACTTCGACTGTTAACCGAGCCCGGTCTCAATCAGCGCCCGGCCTGGTTTGTAATCGACGAACTGGCCAGCCTGCAGCGTCTGCCGCAATTGCACACCGCGATCACGGAGAATCGAAAATCAAATAATCCTCTCATCCTGGGTTTTCAGGGGCGCAGCCAGTTGGAGGCCCGCTATGGTGCCGATGCCGAGGCCATGCTTTCCCAGCCTGCGACCAAGATCTTTCTGCGTACCAGCGAGCCGAGAGCGGCTAAGTGGGTAAGCGAAGCCATCGGCGAAGTGGAGTTTGAGCGATTGCGCGAGACCCATTTTGACGGCTATCGCGCCGGCAAGAACTTCGCTTTTGACCGCCAGACCGAACCGCTGGTCATGGCCTCGGAAATCTCCGGCATGGAGGATCTGCGGGCCTATTTGAAGTATGGCAACTACGTGACCAGGTTCTCCTTCCCCTACATTCAAGCCGAGACCCGGCACAAGGCATTTATTGAACGGGAAATGGACGACTTTCTGGTCCGCAAGGCTGAGTCAACCGACGCGATCACCGGCCCGCAGGCGTCCTCCGACGATCCCGAAAACGATCCAGCCGCAGAGATGAACTTCAACGACCAGCACCTCTAGGATGGTTATGCTGAACCTTTCCAAACCGCTCACCGCAGCGCAAGCGCAGAAATATCACCAGCAAGAATTCACCTCGAAGGAACAGGGCTACTGGGGACAAGGCGGTGAAATCCGGGGGACGTGGCAGGGCCGCCTGGCAAGTCACTACGGACTGGGAGAGATGGTTGGTGCCGAAGAATTCGCGCGCCTCAGCCAAGGCCAGCACCCGCAGACCGGCGAGCAACTGGTGCGGCATCGCGCTTCCTATCAGTACCAAAGAGCCGACGGTAAAAAGGTCACCAGCGCGACCCATCTGGCCGGTTGGGACGCGACCTTCTCTGCACCCAAATCGGTATCTCTGACGGCGTTGGTTGGAGGCGATGAGCGAGTCCGCGAGGCCCATCGCGAGAGTGTTCGGGTCGCTCTCCATGAACTCGAGCGCTATGCCCAGGCCCGCATCGGCGGCAATCATCCCGCCGTGACCACCGGCAAGTTCATCGTTGCCAAGTTTGAGCACGATACTGCGCGCCCGGTAAACGGTTACGCTGCACCTCAGCTGCACACTCACGCTGTGATCTTCAATTTGACGCAGCTCGAAAACGGTCGAGCCCGGGCGCTTCAGGCGCGCAGTCTGTTTCGTTCGCAGCAGTTTGCCACCGCTGTTTATCAGGCGGAGTTGACCTGGCGGCTGGCCCGACTTGGATATCAGCTGGAAACGGGCAGAAGCGGCGCGCCAGAGATCAGCGGCTACGCCCAGGAGTACCTCGATGCCTCCAGCCCCCGCCGGCAACAGATTCAGGCGCATCTGGACAAACTGGGACTGACCAGCAAGGCGTCGGCCGAGATCGCCGCCCACGCAACCCGAGATCGGAAACAGATCCTAACTCCGCACCAGGTCATCCTTGCTCATAAAGCGCTGGCCGCCGAGTTCGGAAATCCGGCAGACCACGTCGTTGCCGAGGCCCGCGCTCGCGCGCAGCGGATGGAACATCAGACGCCGGCTGCCACCTCATTGCGGGCCCAGGAAGCGATCACGTATGCACGAGAGAAAAATTTCGAACGCGAGGCCGTGGTCGATGAACGTGTACTCATGCGAGACGCCTTGCGGCGCGGCATGGGCCGGACAACCTTCTCCGAACTGCGCCGCATTTTCGAAGCCCGCGTGGAAAAAGGTGAATTTGTTCACGCTGTCGCGACGGGCGATGCGGCGTGCAGGCGCTTCACCACGCCAGAAATGCTGGCCGCCGAACGTGCGGTCATCCAACACATGATTCGGGGACAGGGGCAGCTCGAGCCGGTGCTCTCGCCGCGCGCTGCATTGGAGCTCTCGGCCAACCTCTCCAATTTGAATGCGGCACAAAGGACAGCCGTCGAGCGTGTACTGGTCAGCCATGATCGCGTCCTGGGCATTCAGGGTTCAGCCGGAGCCGGCAAAACCACGGCACTGCGACTGATTCGCGAACAAGCCGAAGCCCGAGGTTACGGCGTCGAAGGTCTGGCCCCCACCTCGCGGGCATCCAAACAACTGCAACAAGCGGGGATCGCGGCGGGAACCCTGCAGGCCTTTCTCGCACGCCGGCATGAACCGGACTTTCCCGGTGAAAAACATCTGTACATGGTCGACGAGTCCAGTTTGACGAGCACAAACCAGATGAGAACTTTCTTGACCCGCCTCGGACCCTACGACCGAGTGGTATTGATTGGAGACATCCGACAACATCAGGCGGTCGAAGCGGGCAAGCCGTTTGAGCAATTGCAGAATGCCGGCATGAGCACGGCGAAGCTGGAGCAGATTGTCCGCCAGAGCGATCCCGGGCTCAAGGCGGTCGTGGAGCAGTTTGCCAAAGGGCAGACCAGTGCCGCGATTCGGGCCTTCGCCCAGCAAGGACGCATCACCGAGATTGCCGACACGGGAGAGCGGATTCGTGCCATCGCTACGGCCTTCGCTGACCAGCCAGCCAGCACCCTGGTCATTTCTCCCGACAACGCATCGAGACGGGAACTCAATGCCACGATCCGGGCCGAGTTGCAGTCCAGGGGAATCGTCGCCGCGGAAGATTACCCGTTCAAAGTTCTGGTGCAGGCCAAGGATATGACCGGGGCCGAGCGGGGTTGGGCTGCGCGCTATAACCAGGACGATGTCTTGCGCTATTCGCGGGGCAGCAAAGTGCTGGGCATCGGCGCCGCCAGCTACGCCCGCGTGGTATCGATTGATCCGGAGCAGAATTTATTGACGGTCGAGAAGGCAAGCGGCGCACGTATAACCTATGATCCCAAGCGATTAAGCGGAGTCAGCGTCTACCAGGTGAGAAAGCAGTCGTTTGCCACCGGCGATCGCGTGCAATTCACCGCTCCCGACAAGAAGATCGGCGTCGCCAATCGCGAACTGGCGACCATCGAGAGCATTTCTACGACAGGCGCTCTTGCGGTTCGTCTGGAAAAAGGCGAGACAGTAAAATTCGACCCCGCCGAAAATCGTCACTTCGATCATGGCTACGCCATGACCAGTCATAGCGCTCAAGGCGTCACCGCCGAGCGGGTGCTGATCAATGCCGACACCGAGGCTGGCCCCAACCTGGTGAATTCGCGATTTGCCTACGTCGCCATTTCGCGCGCCCGCAACGACGTTGTGATTTTTACCAACGACAGCGTCTCGATCGCAGCCAGGCTGGGAAATGAAATCTCGAAGTCTTCCGCACTGGTTTCGTCACCCTCGCTCGAGTTGGGTTTGAATCGCGGGCTGGGCCTCGATCTCTGACAACCCGGGATCGTTTCTTCGTTTGGTGGTTGCACATAATAGTGCAATAAGTATAGTATTGCATCCAGCGGTGCAACCATGCCAACGATGAAGACCAAAGCTTTCGACTATGCAGCCATCACGTGCGACATCGTGGGTTCTCGCCAAATCGAGGAATTCCGCCGCAAGCGGGACCAAAAACTGCGACGGATCTCGAAATTGCACGTGGAGAAAAAGTGGATTTTGTCAGAGTATGCCATCACTGCGTGGGATGAATTCGAGGGGATTTTGTCACGGCCGGCACATGTACCGGCTGTGATCCTCGACTTGCGGAGATACTTTCATCCGCTTGAGCTTTGGATAGGGATTGGACTGGGAGAGGTCATGGAACCTCACCGGAAGCCGGTGAACGTTTTTGCGGGAGGCGAAGCGTTTGAGCGAGCACGCGAGGCGATAAACAAGGTCAAAAGCAAAAGGAGCAAAACCGGATTTCTGACGTCATTCGTCACCGGCAACGAAATGTTTGATTTAATCGGGAATACTGTTTACCAGTTGCATGATAGCTTGTTGCAAAGCATCTCGACCAAGCAGTGGGAAACGATCAATGTTCTGATGGAGACCGGTGCCCAGGATCTGGCCGCCAAAAAGTTGCGGCTGAACAAATCGACGGTCTCGAGAAATCTACGCAGGGCTTTCTGGGGGCAAATCCAGGAGACCCAGGTGGCAATGGAGCGAATCATCGAGGGCTATTTCTCCGTTGCACCGCAGCGTGCAAATGTTTAGGAGTTGCACGAGGAAATGCAACCATTCTTGAGATTGATTCTGACCGTTTTATTGGCACATCTTCTCGGGGATTTCCCGTTTCAAACATCGAAGATGATGCAGGGCAAAAGCCAGGGCAGTCGTGCGTACGTTGTGCACGGGGGCGTGCACTTCCTTCTTCTCACTTTGTGCATCGCGGTGTTCGGGAGCCTTGAACTGCTGGGGTCGCTACGGTATTGGATTATTGCGGGGCTCTATATTGCCGTGCATCTCGGAATTGACCGCATGAAACAAGGCCTGGTAGGTACGAAAGGATTGTCGGATTCTGCGTACGTCTTGGTCGGGGATCAGATCCTTCACGTATTCACAGTCATTGGATTGGTGTGGCTTGTCATTCGGCCGAGCTGGTCGAGCGTTAAAGGACAGTTTGCCTGGTCGACCGCAACGGGGGAGAGGGTCCTTGAAGCTGCGGTCGTGTATGTGACCGTTGTATTCGCGGGAGGATATCTCATCCGTTACTTGACTCGGAATCTGACGTCCAGAATCGAAAAGCCTGGGGAGACACCGGAGGAGGTCAAGAATGCGGGGATGTATATCGGTTGGTTGGAGCGATTTCTGGTGGTGACTGCGATATTGGTTCAAGCACCGTCCATGGTTGGGCTGATACTGACGGGAAAGTCTATCGCCAGGTTTCCGGAGTTGAAGGAACACTTCGCAGAGTATTTCTTAATCGGTACTCTGCTTAGCGTAGGGCTCGCGCTGCTGGGAGGGTTGGTCCTGGCGAAGTTGTGGTACGGAACGATATCGTTGAAATGATCGCTTCGAGCGGGTGTCGGCCATCAGTCGTGCTCTCTGCTGATCCAGTCGTTCTTGAAGTTATCGTTGGCCGCTTTTCAACCGATCACTGAGGGCCAGGAACACCCCGCCAATGTTCCAGCACGTCATCAATCTCGTCTCTCACCGCATCTCGAGCTTCCATCCTGCTGACTCCGCGCATAAGAAGCCGGTCATATTTCGTATGTCGGTGGCGAATGGCCGCGATCACCGCAGCCCGTAGCGCTTCTTCTTCCAGTGCCCGCCCAGCGGAGGTCCGGCCAACCCGGCCGCTGCCGCGTCGGGATGTATGGAGTGCAATTGCCCGGGCCTCCTCGAGAGGGCAGCCGGGGAACATCTGCCGAATGGATTCGGTCATCCGCATCGCGAGAATCTGATCCTGTTTGTCGCGATAAGCGTCAGCCCGCTCGCGCCGGATGCTGCGCTGGTCTGCGTCAGCCGCGCATTCTTGTTCGGCCCGCTCCAAAGCCGATTGCTCGACCAGAACACCCTGGCGTTCGTAGCGCTTGCGTGAGCGACTGAAACGGACCACCACCGCGGAAAGGGAACTGTGTTTGCGCGAACGGCGGGTAAGAGCCGTGTCACCACGGGGCAAATAGACCAGGTGATCGAGATCGGCACAGGACAGGCAAAGGGGACGACCTCCTTCCAGGAACAAAAAATCGCCGCCCGGAAGTCCTTTTCCGCAGTCGGCGCACTGGGATTCTCGCAGGATGTCAAAGACCACGAGCTCTTTTGTTTCCAATGAGCGTTCCTGATCGTCAGTAGCTGGTTTCATCTCGTCTCCCGGGGTTTCTTTGTCAGGATTGGCCCTGGTCTCATCATCGCTGCCCGCGGCGGGCTCGTGCCTTTGTCGCGGGCGGCCACCGCTGAGTCAACCACGCCCACGCCGCAATTTTCGATTGATCTCGTCCAGCTCGAAACAGCCAGGTGCAACGTCATCACCCAGCCATTCCCGAACTGATTGGTGCTCGGGATGGGCTTCGTGCGCGAACGCCAGGAGCAGCTCCGCATAGCCCTGCGGGCCCCCCGAATCCTCCGGTGGACACTGTCGCTCTCCGGCGACACACATTTGCCGAAACGATTCGTCTCCCACTAACACACGTTCCAGCACCAGTTCATGCCGCCAGGAGTCGCCAAAATCGTACTCGTATAGCAGTTTTGCTCCGGGAAATTCCAGTAACGCTCCGAGCGTCGTTCCGTTCTCGTTTGCAATCTTCCCTCCGCGTCCCTGCGCCAGTCCAAAAGTTTTTGAGCCCGGCAAGACGAATTGATGCAGATGCGCGTTCGTCCAACCCATCACGGTCTGCAGGGTGCGATGGAGATTGTGGAGCGTAATTTCCCGCGGCACCAGAATCCGCCGCCAAATCGGAGGTTTGGTTCCGACCAGGGTGACTTTGACGACGTAGACTTCCATGGAAGAAAGCCAAAGCGAAACTGCGAGGTCAGAAACGACCAAGAAATTGTAGCGTGCCTGACATCCCAAGAACTACGGCTGCATCCCGAAAAATTGTAGATTGCTGCCATGAGTGTAGTATTGAGTAATGTAAAGTACTAATTTATATTTCTCATGTGCGATATATCCCAAGAAGACTGACGACGGTACTTCTGGATGCCGTTCGGCATTTTCCGGCCGTCGTCGTGACGGGTCCTCGCCGTGCGGGGAAAACCACTCTTATCCGCAGACTTTTTCCTGAAGCCCAGTATGTGCTGCTCGAAGATCCTGATATTCAGGCACGGGTGCGCAGCGATCCTCGCGCCTTCCTGGAAGCACTCCGACCTCCGGTCGTCTTCGACGAGATTCAAAACACGCCGGAATTACTCGCTTACGTTCGTACGGTTATCGATACGGGCCGGCCCCGGATGGGGCAGTGGCTGTTCACCGGATCTCAAGAAGCTCCACTAATGCAAGGCATCAGCGAATCGATGGCGGGACGAGCGGCTATCCTGCAGCTGCTACCTTTCAGCCTTTTGGAAACCGAGAAGGTGAATCTGCTGCACGGAGGGTTCCCCGAGGTGCTTGCTCGGCCGAGAGCTAGTGCACTCTGGTTTGCTTCCTACCTGCAAACGTATCTGGAAAGAGACGTACGAGCGATCACGAACGTGCGCGACCTGGCGACGTTTCGTCGTTTCTTGGCACTTTTGGCGAGCCGCCACGGGCAGATTCTGAATAAGACGGACCTGGCCGCGCCCCTTGGCGTCACTGTACCTACGATTGGCGACTGGCTACACATTCTCGAAGTGACTGGCCAGATCATTCTTGTGCCGCCATACTTCGAAAACCTCGGAAAGAGACTAATCAAGTCTCCAAAAGTCTACTTGGGAGACTCCGGCCTGGCTTGTTATCTGCTGGGGCTAACCTCCATGGCCGAAGTTGAGCGCTCGCCATTCCTTGGAGCTCTATTTGAAAGCTTCGTCGCGGCAGAAATACTCAAGAGTCAAGCCGACCGTGGGTTGCGCAGGGAACTCTACTATTTTCGCGATCAGCAGGGTCTGGAAGTGGACTTTCTTGTTCCACGTCCTAACGCCAAGCTCTGGCTGATAGAAGCGAAGTCCGCTAAGACTGTCCGGCCGTCCATGGCGTCGCCCTTGACCTCTCTTCAGCGCGCGCTACAGAAACAAGCAGGAAGATTAATCGTGGTCCATCGGAAGTCCCGGCTTCAAGTTCCTACGGGCGCGATCGCTCGCGGGGTTGAGGCGCTGGCACTGGAGCAATTTGTCGGACAGCTTCTACGTGCTTGAACCCTACACAACCGCCAGCACACACCCTTACTTTCACATCTCGCCCTTTACGACCCAGATGGCAAAACCGTAGGGCACGTCGCTGATTGGAGCCGAATGAGGGCCACCTAGAATAGCCTGACGGATCCGGCTCTTCTCCAGCGCGCAATTCCAATTTCCTCAACCGCTCCCGAGTGGCCCTTTTCTGTCACTCGAATTTAGTCTGGACACCGACTTGGTGGATCGGAAAGAAGAACTGCACCTGATTTTGCACCGACCCCCAGGTAACAGTTTTCTGTCGCCAAGAATGTTTTGTCTTAAACCACCGACTTTGCGGAAACTGCACCCGATTTTGCACCGACTTTTTGCATCCGGCGCTCACTGAGGCTTACTGGCTGTTTTGCCGTGACTCCGGGTAAGTAATTGAATTCAAACTTACAAGCGTTGCTATCAGAAACTTGCAAATTACCAGCAAAGCTGCGGCCTGGGATGGTGTGTCTGCCAGTTCCACCACTTCCGCACTAATCTGAATCGCGACCGCCGGACCGCGTTTCATTATAGCAAAGTGGGTACGGCGACTGTTGACTGCCGATGCCACGTTGATTTGGAGGATCCTCTCTGCGTTATCCGCGGCTGTTCTCAGAGAATGTTGGAAAGGGAACTTCGCGTTTATCAGGGTTCAATCAATAGTCAACGCTGACATTCAAAAATAGCCCTAGAATTTCCCTTGACCCTGACGCAACGTCAGACCGTAAACGTTGATTAGGACACTGTGAACCGAACCTATCAACCTCACGAATTTGCCAAGCGGGCCGGAGTCACGATCCGTGCGCTGCATCACTACGACCGCCTGGGATTGCTAAAGCCCAGTGGGCGTACTGCCGCCGGCTATCGCCTCTATACGGATCGCGACCTCGTTCGCCTGGAACAAATCGTGGCATTGAAGTTTATCGGTTTCCCTTTGTCCCAGATTCGGGAGCTTCTCAATCGTAAGGATCTGGATGTGA
>AR_comb_assmDRAFT_10578241_pt1 | contig 14792 bp, 13 predicted proteins | sample ArasoioldDNA_FD_10543 | JGI IMG/M metagenome (IMG submission 10543) | reverse complement strand
GAGCGGCTGGCGATCCCGGAATCGCGCCTGCCCGATACCTGCCGCGAGCTGACCGCTTATCCGGGAATCGAAGAAGGTATGGTGATCTCGACCTGCAACCGCGTCGAGATCGTCACGCACACGGTGAACGGTCACGCTGATCTGCGCGGATTCCTCCACGACTATTTTCATCTCGATGCTGACAACCTGGATCCGCATCTCTATGAATTTCGCGAGAAAGACGCGGTACGGCATATCTTCCGCGTAGCTTCGAGCCTCGACTCGATGGTGGTCGGCGAGGCGCAGATTCTCGGCCAGGTAAAGGAAGCCTACGCGACCGCGCGTGCGGTGGGCGCAGTTCGCGGACAACTCGACCAGCTCTTCAGCCGCGCGTTTGCCGTCGCCAAGCGCGTGCGCAGCGAGACTGCTGTCGGGTCATCTTCAGTCTCGATCGCGTCGGTCGCCGTTGAATTAGCGAAAAAGATCTTCGGATCCCTGCACGGGAAGAACGTCTTCATCGTCGGCGCGGGCAAGATGAGCGAACTCGCGGCCCGCCACCTGATGGCCCATGGATGCGCCTCGATCTTCGTCGCCAACCGCACCTATGACCGCGCTATCGGCCTCGCGCAAAAGTTCAACGGACAAGCCATCAAGTTCGAAGATCTCTACGCGACGTGCGACCGCGCCGACATCGTCATCACGTCGACCGGAGCGCCCCACGCCATCTTCCGTCGCGAACACGGCGAGCAGTTCCTCGCCCGCCGCAAGAATCGCCCAATGTTCTTCATCGACATCGCCGTTCCGCGCGACGTCTCGCAGGACATGGCCAAGCTTGATGGCATCTTTGCGTATGACATCGATGACCTGCAGCAGGCCGTCTCCAGCCACGTCGCCGATCGTCGCAAAGAAGCCGAGCGCGCTGAAGCCATCATCGCCGGTGAGGTCGAAAAGTTCGAGGCCCGCATCAGCACGCTCGATGTCGTGCCCACGATCGTGAGTCTGCAAGATCATCTGGAGACAATCCGCCAGGCGGAGATCGACCGAGTGCGGGGACGCATGGGCCAGTTGACGCCAGAACAGGAAATCGCGATCGAAGCGCTAACGCGCGGAATCATCAATAAAGTGATGCACACTCCGATCACCACGCTGAAGACCGCCGCGAAAGAATCGGAAGCCACGACGGTGGTCGACGTAGTGCGGCGCCTGTTCAATTTGCAGGTGAAGCCAAAGGAACCGGCGCCGGAAGCAGCCAAGAAAGACGAAGTGGGGACGCAGCAGTGAAGCCTGCGACGGGCCATGTCCTCCGTCTGAATGTACCCCTACCCCTTGTCATCCTGAGCGGAGGTCTGGCGGAGAGCGAAGCGAGCCGACGGACGCTGTCAAAAGATCCCAAGCCTGCCGTCACCAGCAGCGGCAACGGGAGGAATTTCCTGATCGCAGGCCGCTTTTTTCGGTGAGCACGGGAGGGAAGGGAACCCGGTCCCGTAGGGACGCCAAAATTAACGCGCAGACAACAAGATGACTTCTCCCACGAACGGCATTAGCACCAATCTCCGCATCGGCTCCCGCGGCTCCCAACTTGCCCTCTGGCAAGCCAATCACATTTCGGCCCTTCTCCGTGCTCGCGGACACGAGGTCGAAATCGAAATCATCCACACAACAGGCGACAAAATCACCGACGTTGCCCTAGCCAAGGTAGGCACCAAGGGTATGTTCACCAAGGAAATCGAAGAAGCCCTCGCCGCCGGACGCGTAGATCTCGCCGTGCATTCGCTGAAAGACTTGCCCACGGAACTCACCAAGGGATTCGAAATCGCCGCGATCACCGAGCGCCAAGACCCGCGCGACGCCTTCTGCTCGCGCCACTACTCGAAAGTTGAAGATCTCCCGAAAGGCGCGCGTGTCGGCACCTCCAGCCTGCGCCGGCAGGCACAACTTAAAGCAATCCGCCCCGATCTCGACATTTACCCCCTGCGCGGCAATGTCGACACGCGCCTACGCAAACTTGAGCAAGGAGACTATGACGCCATCATCCTCGCCTCGGCTGGCCTGAATCGCCTCGGCAAAACGGAATTGGTCAAACAGATCATCCCAGCCGAAATCATGTGCCCCGCCGCCGGACAGGGAGCGCTCGGCATCGAGATACGAGAAGGCGATGCGAGAACGCGCGAACTCCTAAGCTTCCTCAACGATCCCAACGCTCGCGCCGCCACAACGTGCGAGCGCGCACTCCTCAATAGCCTCGGCGGCGGCTGTCAGGTCCCCATCGGCGCATTCGCGGAGATGAAAAATGGCAAGCTGCATCTCGAATCGATTGTCGCCGATCCTGACGGCTCAAAAGTCCTGCGCGACTCCCGCGACGGAGACGATCCCGAAAAACTCGGCAATGAAGCCGGCGCCTCGCTCCTCGCCCGCGGCGGCGATGCCATACTGGAAGCCGTCTACGGCCGCGGTCTGGCGGTTCCTCCGCAGCCGTGAGTCCGAAGGCGCGAAGCGATGGGGGCGCACCGTCGTATGCTGTACCCTCTCCGACCACCTCCCGCATGCCGGAGCAATCGTGGAAGAGCGGCCCTTTAAGGGCCGCGAAAAAGGGCTCAGATTGCCGCGGGCTTCAGCCCCTGTGGTTCCTCGCCGTCGAGGTTCATGTTGCATGACTCGCAATGTCCTTCTGAAACTTCTTGGCGGCTCCGACGCGCACGCCTTGCGTCGCTGGATCAACCTCTGGCCACCCTTCCTCGGCGCTGGCATTCGTGTGAAGTACATCGCTCCCGACATGAAAGCTGTCGACGTCGAGATGAAGCTCCGCTGGTGGAACGCCAACTACGTCGGCACCCACTTCGGAGGCTCGCTCTTTGCCATCACCGACGCTTTCTATATGCTCATGCTGATGGCAAATCTGGGTCGTGACTACATCGTATGGGACAAGGCTGCGAGCATCCGTTACCGCAGGCCGGGCAAAGGCACGGTCCGCGCCGAATTCCGCCTTACTGACACCCAACTCGACGAAATTCATGAGAAGCTGAAGACCTTGCCTAAATACGAGCCGACTTTCAGAGTAGAAGTGAAGGACGAGCAGGGAACCGTGATCGCCGAAGTAGAGAAGTTGTTGTACGTGCGCAAGAGAGAAGCCGAGTAGAAAAACAAGCCGTTTCCCTGTGAACCTCTGTGGCCTCTGTGGTGACCGCCTTTGAAGGCGTGAGGAAGAGAAGGAAGCGTGTACATCCCCGAGCACTTCCGCAACGAAGATCGCGCCGCCGCGCTGGCGTTCATGCGCGCGAACCCGTTCACCATCCTCGTGTCGAACACCGGTGAAGGTCCGTTCGCCACGCACGTCCCCGTCGTCATTCGCGAATCTGGCGATCAACTCGTCATCCGGGGCCATGTCGCCAAGGCCAATCCACACTGGCGATATCTGCAAAGCGATCCAATGTGCCTGATGATCTTCCACGGCCCTCACGCCTACATCTCGCCCTCGAACTACGACACCCGCGAATCTGTCCCAACGTGGAATTACGGCGCGGTGCATCTCTATGGCAACGCGATAACGTTTGCCGAGCCCGAACAATTGCTGAACATGTTGCACGATCTGATTCCCACCTTCGACGCCACCTACGAACAACAGTGGGCCACACTCGGCGAGGCTTATCGCCAGCGCATGCTCGGCCACATCGTTGGATTTGAAATCGCGGTCACCAGGCTTGAAGCCAAGTTCAAGCTGAGCCAGAACCGTACAAGACAAGAACAGCAGCACGTCATTGATTCATTGAGCGATGCGACGGACACCGCAGTCTCCGGAACAGCCCGCCTGATGTGCGAACATGGACTTGGTATAAAGAAGAATCAATGAATTGTGTGGGCCCGGACCTGCCCTGAGCGTAGTCGAAGAGGACCACGCGCGCGGACAAACCATGAAGAGAAAGACACAGTCGCCAAACATGCCCTTGAAAGGCATCCGCGTGCTAGTTGGCCGGGCCCGCCATCAAGCCGGTGTGCTCTCCGCCGAACTTCGCAAACGCGGTGCCGAGGTTCTGGAGATCCCCTTCATCGAAATTCGCAAACCGCGTTCCTTTCGCCCACTTGATTCCGCTTTGAAGAACGTTAACACCTACGACTGGCTCATCCTAACCAGCGTGAACGGGGTTGAAGCAATGTGGGCGCGGATCGAAAAGGCAATGCGGAGATCAACAAGGACGGACTCAAGGTGGCCGGAGTCAACGTGGAAGAGCGGCCCTTTAGAGCCTGCCCTGGGCAAGCGCAGCGCGTCGAAGGGGCCGCGTTCGGGCGGAAACAGTTCACGGGCTTTAGCCCCTGGGTCCCGCGGATTCCGCATCGCCGCCATCGGCCCTGCGACAAGAAAAGCCATCGAACAACGCGGCGTGAAGGTCGATGTCATGCCCAAGGAATACGTTGCCGAATCCGTAGTCCGGAGTCTGAAAGGAAAAGTAAAAGGAAAGCGCGTGCTGCTGGTCCGCGCCAAGGTCGCCCGAGACGTGATACCCCGCGAACTGCGCAAGGCCGGAGCTCACGTCGATGTCGTCGAGGCGTACGAAACGGTAGTCCCGGAGAGTTCACGCCGCCGCCTGCAAGCCGCGCTCAAAAATCCGAAAAAGCGCCCCAACGTTGTGACCTTTACCAGTTCGTCAACGGTGAAGAATTTTGTGGAACTGCTTGGCACACGGCGCAAATCTAGCCTGCTCGAGGGAGTGCAGACCGCCTCCATCGGTCCGGTCACGTCCGCCACGCTCCGCGAACTCGGCCTTCCGGTGGACATCGCGGCCACTGAGTTCACCATCCCTGGCCTGGTGACCGCTATTGTCGATGGCGTTGCCTCGCGCAGTAAGCTGCGGGGCCTTCACTTCCGGTCATAGACGCTCAATGCCTTAACTGCTTCGGGGTCTTTTACCCGGCTGACATAGCCGATCGCTCCCGGAGTCACGGCAACGTAGTCGAGCACTGCCGCTTCTGAAGCAAACTCTTTGGGCATGGAACCCTGTCCGGTGAATACGGCCTTTCGCCAGCGGGCACGAAACTCGTCGGGAGTTTCTCGAATGTGACGGTGTAGAAATACTTCGTGCGTCGGACCGCCTTTCAGCAGCACTGGGATAGCGCGAGCGCCGTCATCGATTCGAGATCGCGCGCCGGTGAAGATGTCGCGCAGTTGCGCTTCCGTAATCTCCGAAACCGACGATCCCCGGTTGACTACAATCATCACGTCCTGGGCGCGCAGCAGAGTGCCAAACAGGATGATCGCTATCCCCAGCATGGCAACGTGGATTGCTCCTTTTACTCTCATTGCGCCTCCTAGAAGGTGAAGCCAACCCGGGCGGCCAACAATACGGACGTGGGTTTCAATCCGTCGGGATTGCTCGTGGCGTAGTAGCCAATACCATTTCGGTGAAGAAAGTGCGTCTCCACTTTGGCGTAGAAATTCGAGTTGAAGTCGTAACGTCCAGAGAGAGCCCAGTCCTTTGAGTAGTTTTCCGGTTGCGAGACATCGGACGATTTGTTGAGCTAGTGGCTGTAGTAGGTGCCCACCTGCAACCTTTTCGTCAGTTGATAGCTCACCATCGGGTACCACGACCTCTGATCGATGGGCACCCTGAACGACTCTGTTCCTGCTCGCAGGTTAAGAATGAACGGGACGCGCCAATATTCTCCGGCAATGTGCCATTTACCCTTAGTCCACTCTGCGTAGTAGGCCGTAATGAACGCGGGCGCCATATGCAGCGTGCCCTCGGGACCGCCGCCGTCCAGTCCCTGGGATTCGACACTGGCGCCAAACGTCAGTCCCTTCCAGGGAGTCTCCCACTGCATGTCGCCACCGAACGCTTTTCCACTCGGAGCATCTGGAAAAGTGAATCCATAATCCACCAAATTGCGCATGTATCCGCCATTCGCATCCAACCGGTTCTCTCCCGCATACCCGCGACCGTGCAGCCTGCCACTGCGCCCCAGAGAGATCCACCCGTAGACTTCGCCTCCCATGACTGCGAGATCGAAATCGCGGTTGTCGTCCGGATAATTCGACTGCGGCAGCATCGTCCACAAAAACAGCGAGTCCACATCCTGCGAGTCGTTGAACAGTCCCAGCGGAACCTTGACCTTGCCGCCACGCACCCCCAGATGGTCGTTGATCTTGTAGTCTCCCGATACCCAATCGACCAGCACATTCGGACCGCCAATCTCCCCCATGTGATACATATGGAGTTGAATTCCAACCCGCAACTTCTCCGAGAACGAGTCATTCAGGCTTACCCCGCCTTCAGTCCATTGCAGGCTTCCCGAACTGGACTTCATGGTCAGATAATTGTTGTTGGAACTGAACAGAAATCCCTGGGTGACAAAACCGTGCACCTGCAGGCTCTCCAGGTCCTGCGCTGCAAGCCCTGCGGCCCACAAACAGAACGCGAATATCCCAACCGCGCGTCGAGGCATAGTGCTCCTCCCAACGCATCTATCGGCCGTCTTCGTTCAGAGCTTGAATGCCCACGCAACTAGAGGAGGGGATTGCCTACTTTTTCTTGTGCTGATCGAACCAGTCCGAAACGTAAAGGATCTTCGCAATCTGGTGACTCGGCCGCGCGCTTAGCCCGTGCGGTTCCCCCGGAAACCGCACCAGTACAGATTCCACCTTGCGCAGCTTCAGAGCGGCGTAATACTGCTCGGCCTCCGAGATCGGCGTGCGGAAATCGTCTTCACCGGTTGCCAATAACGTCGGTGTCGTAACCTTGTCCACGTATGAGAGCACCGACCGCTTCACATACTCATCGGACTTCTCCCATGGCGGGCCTGAAAACCAATAGAGAGTCCCGAACGACGGCAGATCCGACGTCAGCGCCCAACTGTACCAGTTGATGACGGGATACAAACTCGCCGCCGCGCGGAAGCGGGCCGTGCGATCGATCATCCAGCAGGTGAGGACACCCCCTCCCGAGCCGCCCGTGACAAACAAGTTGTCGGGATCGATGTAGCCCTTCGCGATCACCGCGTCCACACCGGAGTTCAAGTCATAGAAGTCGTCCCCCGGATACGCGTGGTGGATCAGGTTCGCGAACTCCTCCCCATAGCTCGTGCTGCCCCGGGGATTGATGTAGAGCACCACGTATCCCTTGGCCGCCCAGATCTGCTTGTTGGTGTCGAACCGGTCGCCGTAGTTGGCGAAGGGGCCGCCATGAATCTCCAGTATCAGCGGATACTTCTTGGCTGGATCAAAATCCGGCGGCCTCACGATCCACCCTTCCACTTTTCGCTTGTCGACGGACGACTCGAACCAAAATTCCTCGACAGCGCCCAGTTTCTTCTGCACGAACAGTTGCTGGTTCATCGCGGTGAGCACGCGCGTCTTCGACTCTGACGTGGATCCCACGGCGATATCGCCCGCGTCGGAAGGCGTGTCGTAGGACACTGCGAACGCTCCGTTCTTTGCCACCGTGAATGAAGCTCCGCCTGAATAGCTCGAGCCCCCGCTGCCCACGTGCGCCGCAAGATCCTTGACTTTCCCCTCCAGCGAGTAGAAGGCGAACTTCGTGTCACCCTGGTCGTCGTACATGAAGTAAATGCCGCTGCCATCCAGGGCCCACATCGGTTCCGAGATGTCGCGATCCAGTTGCGGCGTCGCGATGTGCGGATTGCTGCCGTCGCGGTTCATCAGATAAAGATGCGTAGTCTGATGACCCTGGTAGCGATCATCGAAGCCCACATACGCGATGGTCTTTCCATCGGGCGATACCGCCGGAGAGTTGTCCGGGCCTTTGCGGCTCGTCAACGGCTTTACGGTTCCATCGGCAAGCGACAACTCATAGATCTCGGAGTTCAGCGGATCATATTCGTAATCGGGGTGCAGGTTCGCCGAGAAGATCAGATACTTTCCATCCGGAGTCCAAGCCGCGCGGCCTCCGCCAAACGCACCTTCAAACCCCCCATTGGGGAAGTTGCCGCTGGTCAACTGGCGCGGCGCTCCGCCGTCGGACGACACCACGAAGCGCTGCATGAAGCCAGACTTCAGATATCCGCGTCCGTTGAACCTATAGACTAGACGGTCGAATGCCTTCGGCGGATCCGCCCATTTCGCGCCTTCGGGAGCTTTCGGCAGGTTCGCAATCTTCGCCGGTTCCGATGGAACCAGCATGGAAAACGAAATCAATTTGCCGTCCGGGGACCATACGAGCTCCGACGGAGCGTTCTCCAGATTCGTCAATTCTGCCGTCTGACCGCTGTCCATCCAGCGCACGTAGATCTGCGGCTTGCCATCGCGGTCGGAGATGTATCCGATCCTCGTTCCATCCGGCGACCAGCGCGGCGAACTGTCGCTGTAGTTCCCGTTCGTCAGCGCCCGATTATCGCTGCCGTCGGCGCTGATTATCCACAGGTTCGACTGCCGCTTGTCGTTCATCACGTCGCTGAACTGCCGCACGTAGACGATGCGCTTTCCGTCTGGCGAAATCTGCGGATCGCCGGCGTACTGCAGGTTGAAGACATCCATCGCAGTCAGCCGGTCGGACCTCTCCTGGCTCTTGTCTTCCTTCTTGTCTTGAGCCAAAGAGGAAACGAGACACGCAAGGAGGATGAAAACGGCGAGAGGCCAACGAGAACTGAGGTAGCTCATGGCGCGGGCTCCTGAGAGTGGGTTGGAAATCGCGGGAAGTGTACCGCAGTGAGGCAGTCACGACAAAACCCCAGTTCTGGCCTCTTGCGGGAGGCCCCAGTCCGTTTGTTACTCGCCCTCGACAATGAGGGAAACGTGTGGGGCGTCGAGTCGGAGCCGCAAGACTGGGCCAAACCGCTATTAGGTTCTGCAACTGCAAGGGCGGAGACATTCCTTCATCCCGCAAGCGAAGCGAACGAGCATTACAGATCCGACCTGTTCCACAGTTTGGGTGGCACCCGCCATCAAGCCGACATGTCCTCTGCTAAACTGGCTCCCTCGTGCCCAGCCCGCGGAACATCCACGAAGTTTTGGTGATTGGGTCCGGCGCCAGCGGTGGATGGGTCGCGAAAGAACTCACCGAACGTGGCGTCAGTGTGCTCATGCTCGAGGCCGGGCCGCCACGCGTTCCCACCCGCGATTTCACCGAGCACATCTGGCCCTACCAGCTGAAATTCCGCGGTTTCGGCAACCAGCAACGCCTCCTCACAACCCAGCCCGTGCAGCGCCTCTGTTACGCCTGCGACGAATACAGCCATCAATTTTTCGTCAATGACTTCGAGCACCCCTACACCTTTCCGATCGACAAGCCCTTCCTGTGGATTCGCGGCCGTCAGGTCGGCGGGAAGACGTTCTGCTGGGCGCGCGAAAGCTACCGTTTCTCCGACAACGAATTCAAAGCGGCCAGCCGCGACGGCTACGGCGAAGACTGGCCCATCAGCTACAAGGAACTTGAATCGTATTACGACCTGGTCGAGAGCTACATTGGCGTAAGCGCATCGCGCGAAGGACTGCCGCAAATGCCTGACGGCCAGTTCCTGCCCCCCATGAATCTCTCCTGCGGATCACTGAAGGCGAGAGAAGTCATCGATCGCAAGTTCGGTTGGCGTGTCATCCCCGACCGCGTTGCCAACCTGACCGTCGATCATCGCGGACGCCCCGCTTGCCACTACTGCGATCAATGTCAGCGCGGATGCTACACGGCGTCCTACTTCAACAGCCCGTCCGTCACTTTGCCTGCCGCCGCACGCACGGGAAGATTCACCCTCGTGAGCGATGCTATCGTCAGCGACCTCATTGCCGACACCAGCGGACGTGCGACCGGAGTCCACTATATCGACCGCAATACCCACGAGCATCGCGAGGCGTACGCCAAGGTTGTTGCTCTTGCCGCCGGAGCACTCGAATCTACGCGCATTCTGCTGAACTCCGTATCGCCCGCGCACCCGCAGGGCATCGGAAACTCCCACGGGGTGCTCGGCCATTACCTGATGGACCATTTCACCGTCGAGGGCGCCAGTGGCTTGATGCCCGAGTTGCAGTCTTCAAAGCGCGAGTCCGTGGGGCGTCCCTGCGGTTTTCTGATTCCGAAGTATGTCAATACCGCGACCAGTACTGCGAAGAACCGCAACGCCAAGTTCTTTCGCGGATACCGCTTCGACGGTGACGGAAGCCAGGAACTCTATGGCCACGCCTTTCTGCTGCCCGAGTTCGGTGATGCCTGGCGCAGACGCGTACGCGAAGAAATTCCATACGGTTTCGGCATGGAGGCGCAAGGCGAATGTCTGCCGCGCTTCGACAATTTCGTTCAGCTCGATCCTCACAAAAGGGACGCTTGGGGTATCCCTGCGCTGCACATCAGCGCCACCTATGGAGAGAATGAAAAGGCGATGGCGGTCGCGATGCGCAATGACATCAGCTCCATCATCGAAGCAATGCATCTCACGGACGTTACCGCGCCAAAGGACGAAATCAGCATGTTCGGCAAGAATATCCACGAGTGCGGAACCGCCCGCATGGGCGCCGATCCCAAAAAGAGTGTGGTCGATGCCAACTGCAAAGTCCATGATGCTCCCAACGTTTTCGTGACGGATGGAGCTGTCTTCACCACCCAGGGATGCTATGAGCCGACATTGACTATTATGGCGATCTCAGCGCGAGCCGGAGAGCACATCGCACAAGCGTTTCGCCGGGGAGAATTGTGAGCGGCGATCCCAAACCTTACTTCTACCCCGCAGAAGGCCTGACGCGCCGCCATTGGATTCTGCGTCTGGGAGAATTCGTCGTTCTCGTCGGCGTCCGCGGGCTAGTCCCGGAAGCGGCGACTTCTTTGGCCGTGCAACAGCCCGGGCAGGCCAGTTCCTTCACGCTGCCACTTGGCCTCTTCGAGCCTTCGCAAGACCATCTGGTGCACGCCCTCGCTAGTGGCGGCAGGAATTGGACCCCGCCCCCCGGCAGTGAAACGGAGTACGGGCTGTCCAGTGCAGCTCCGTACGAGCCGCAGTTCTTTCCGCCAGAAGACTTCAAGGTCGCCACCCGCACGATCGAGGTCCTTCTGGGAAAGGTGGACCCTGCGGCGCTGTCGGAAGCTGCGCAGTGGTTCGATTTGTGGCTACACTCAACTCCCGGAGTGCGTGCGGCAGCGCAGCAACTCGACACCATGCATCGCGTTCTGGCCGTCGCTTTCTACGGAGAGAATGCGGTTCACGAACTGGAGACCACTTATCCCGATGCGGTGGCGCGCGATGGCATTCGCGCTCTGCGCGACCTCTCCGGCAAGATGTACGGCCGCGACTTCCTCCAACTGACAGATGCTGAGCAAACGGCATTGGTGATGACCGCATCCAAGGCCGAAGCGGGGACTTCGGTACGCAAGTTCTTCGAACTCACGCGAGCCGAAGCCATCCGCGGCTACTACACCTCCGCCGCAGGCCTGAAGGAACTCGACTATCGCGGCAATGCCTACTATGGAGACAGCCCCGGCTGCGAAAGCAAGTCCTGAAATCATCCAAACTTCTCCTTGAACCCGTTTTCCCCAAGTTCGGTTTAAGAGGGTTCAAAGTCCTTCCATGACGCTAGATCTATACACTGACCGCACTGTCGGCCTTGCGAAGGAAAAATCCGACACCAAAAGGCGCGAAAGGATGAGAAACCTCCGAGAATCGTGAGAAACTGCTGGACGATCCATAGGAGCCTTCGATGACCAAGGCACACCCTTCACCTTCCCCGGACTCGCCAGAATGCTGGCCGTCATTTCGCCTGGCTGACTGGCAAGCGACCTATGCCACCCTGCACATGTGGACCCAGATCGTCGGCAAGATTCGCCTTGAGCTGACACCGAGAGTGAACCATTGGTGGAATGTGCCGCTCTATGTCAGCTCGCGGGGGCTCAGCACTTCGATCATTCCCTACGGAAATCGCAACTTCGACATGGAGTTCGATTTTGTTGAGAGCAAGCTGATCATTCGCACCACGGATCCGCGTACCGCGTCCGTCGTGCTCGCTCCGCGTTCGGTGGCCGATTTCTATCACGAACTGATGTCCACGCTGCGCTCACTGGGCATCGAGGTAAAGATCTGGAAGCTACCGGTGGAAGTCGCCGATCCCATCCCTTTCGATGAGGACAAGGTGCACGCTGCTTACGATTCAGAATACGTCTGGCGCTTGTGGCGAATTCTGCTGTCAGTGGATGAAGTGTTCAATGTCTTTCGTTCGCGTTTTGTCGGGAAGTCCAGTCCGGTGCATTTTTTCTGGGGCAGCTTTGATCTGGCGATCACTCGGTTTTCGGGAAGGCGCGCGCCGAAGCGCAACGATCCTGATCCGGTTCTGCGCAAGATCATGCAGGAAGCGTATTCGCACGAGGTGATCAGCGCGGGATGGTGGCCGGGCAGTGGAGAAATCAAGGAGGCCGCTTTCTATTGCTACGCCGCGCCCGCCCCGCCCGGATTCGCAGAACAAAAGGTTCGACCCGACGAAGCGATCTATCACTCGGGTATGGGCGAGTATCTGTTGATGTACGACCAGGTGAGGAGCGCTCCCTCACCCAGCGCGGCATTGCTGGAATTTCTCCAAAGTACCTATGAAGCGGGGGCAACGACGGGAAAGTGGGACCGGGAAGCGCTGGAAGCAAGATAGGACCGACTTGCGAAAAAAACTCCCCGAGCTGGCTCGGCCAGCCCGGGATTCCTATGCCGCAGAGGAATTGGCGAGTTGATCACAGATTTCGTGGATGATTTCCTGCCTAAGCTCGTATTCCAAGAGTTCAGTGTCCGTTGCTCCTCCAAAGATTCGTGATTCCAGAACCTTGGTCTGCTTCTTGAGCAACTGATTAAGTTCGGCCCGCAGTTCTTCGACGCGATTCGTTTCCATGATGCCTTCCTTTTGGCGAAGCAGCACCTTGGATCCATGAGCAATAGTCTGCTGGGAGCCGGCTTACAAAACCATACTGTACACACCCCAAAAATGCTCGGGGAAGTAACCACTGATCGCGCAAGTCATTGCAATTTCAGGAGTAAGGATGGGGTCACTAAATCAAATGCAAGCAGTTATTCCAGACAATTGACCGCGACTCCGACGAGGAGTACGGTGGATCTATACAGACAAATTGCTCCGTCGCTGCGCCCCCGGCGGTTCCTTTCACCCACTAACCGACGAAAGGAGCAAGCAGATGTTTTCACGCGTAGTCGAACTCAACAGCAAACCGGGAAAAGCGAAAGAACTCTCCAACACCATCAATGAAAAAGCCGTGCCCATTCTGAAGAAACAGAATGGCTTCGTGGATGAAATCATCCTCAACTCGGAGGCAGAGCCGGAAAGAGTGCTCGCGGTCAGCTTCTGGCAGACGAAGGAGGATGCCGAGCGTTATCACCGCGAGCAGTATAAGAACATCCACGAGTCCCTGCGGCACCTTCTCCAGACCGAACCGAACATCCGTACATTCGATGTTCACACCTGGACTGGGCAGAAGGTAGCAGAAAAAGCTGCCTGAAGTTCCGGAGGTCGGTGTTCACATAAAGACCCCACGGGTGAGTCCAACGGCTTACCCGTGGATTCTGCGCCAAGGCCTCCGGCAGGTGTTTGAGACGTTCCCGAACAGAAGTAGATCACGCCCTAAATTCCAGGACGCTATGACAGAAACGCTGTTTGCGTGATGATTGCGTCCTGTTATCATCGATTAGCCTACTTCGTCCGGTTTTTCTTTGTGATGCTCTCCTCAGGAGTGTGACGGTAGGACTATGCTGCCCGGTGATGCTCTCTCCGCACGAGCGCCGCGAAACGCTGCGCTCCGTTACATCCTCGCGGTCGTCCTGCCATTGGCGTTCCTCTTGGCTTGCGGTTGGCTGAATGCGTTTGTCGGCGGTAACTTGACGTTCCTCGTTCTTACCCCAGTGGTTGCTTTTGTAGCCTGGTATTGCGGCGTCGGGCCATCGCTCATCACGATCGTCCTGGTGATCGTTGGATCGAGGTTCTGGTCGATTCCTCAACATTCGCTGTCAGTCCCCGGCCCGGCTCAATCGACTGGTGCCCTTGCGTTTATGTTCACTTCCACGGTCATCGTCATTTTGGGAGAAGTGCGTCGTCGTGAAAACGAAAGGCTGCGAAACGCACAAGGAGCACTCGAAGATCGCGTCCAGGAACGGACAGCAGAACTCGATGCGGCAAACCATAAGCTACGCAGGCTTACTACTCGTCTGCTCGAATTGCAAGACGAGGAAAGGCGTCGTATCGCTCGTGAACTGCACGACAGCATCGGCCAGATGTTGGCGGCTCTTGGCATGAATCTTTCGAGAGTGCGAGCCGACATCGATCACCTGACAATGACCCTGTCCACGCTCACCGACAGCGATGATCTGGTTCGGGAGATGAGTAAGGAAGTCCGCACGATTTCTCATTTGCTTCATCCGCCATTGCTTGATGAAGCCGGCCTGTCTTCGGCTCTCAGTTGGTATGCCGATGGGTTTGCGCAGCGGAGCAAGATCGACGTGGATCTTGACTGTCCCGAAGATTTCGGCCGGATGCCGCGCGAGATGGAGACTGCGGTTTTCCGACTCGTGCAGGAATGCCTCACCAACATCCACCGGCATTCTGGAAGTCCGACGGCGAAAATTCGCCTGCATCGCTCGAACCACGAGGTTGTTATTGAAGTGGAAGATAAGGGCAAGGGCATACCGATTGAGAAGTTGGATCGCATGACGTCCTCTGGTGCCCCTGGCGTGGGAATTACCGGGATGAAAGAAAGGGTCAGGCAATTGGGCGGAACTTTGGAAATCAGCTCCGATCGCACGGGTACAAAAATAATCGCGCGTCTGCCCATTTCTGAGACCTCATCGCGGCAGGATTTGACTTCCACTCCAGAGACCTCCTCATCTGCCGCCGCCTAGGCTACCTG
>AR_comb_assmDRAFT_10057924_pt1 | contig 14797 bp, 13 predicted proteins | sample ArasoioldDNA_FD_10543 | JGI IMG/M metagenome (IMG submission 10543) | reverse complement strand
AGTGCATCGAGGTATTGAACCGGAAAACAGTTTTATCATTAAACATTAAACTTGTCAATATGAGTACAGATGTAAAAAGCAAACCGGTGATAAAGGGCGGGGAATGGCTGGTGAAGGAATCCCCGGCCTTCGAACTGTTTTCCCCTGAAAATTTTTCGGAGGAACAGTTAATGATCCGCGATATGTGTAACCAGTTTTTGGATACGGAAGTTGTACCTATTCTGGATCGCATCGATGCCCTTGAGCCAGGCTTAATGCGATCGCTGGTGCAAAAAGCTGGTGAGCAGGGATTGCTTGCGGTTTCATTTCCGGAAGAATATGGCGGGTTGGGAAAAGACTTTGTCACGTCGACGATCGTGAATGAATATTTAGGAGCCGGTCATTCTTTTTCCGTTGCGATCTCTGCCCATACGGGCATTGGCACACTACCCATTTTATATTTTGGTACGCCGGAGCAAAAGCAAAAGTATATTCCGAAACTCATAAGTGGTGAATGGGTGGGAGCATACGGTTTAACCGAACCGAACAGCGGTAGTGACGCCCTGGGTGCGAAGACATCGGCAAAATTGAGCGGCGACGGGAAATATTATTTGCTCAATGGTCAAAAGTGTTGGATTACCAACGGTGGTTTCGCTGATGTATATACGGTATTTGCAAAAGTGGATGGAGATAAATTCACGGGCTTTATTGTCGAGAGAGGAACCGAAGGATTTACGCAGGGTCCGGAAGAACATAAAATGGGGATCAAAGGATCCTCTACAGTTCAACTATATTTCCAGGATTGCAAGGTACCGGTTGAGAACGTATTGGGAGAAATTGGAAAGGGACATAAAATTGCCTTTAATATTCTGAACATCGGTCGATTGAAATTATGCGCTGCAGCGGTAGGAGGTGCGAGGCGAGCCATCACAACTTCTGTGCAGTATGCTAAGACAAGAGAACAATTCAAACAGCCTATCTCCAATTTTGGAGCCATAAAGCACAAGCTCGCGGAAATGGCGATAAGAGTTTTTGTCACTGAAAGCGCGTTATATCGCACTGCCAACTGGATTGACCTGAAGGAAATAGAGTTGCTCGATGCGGGCAAACCGTTTAATGAAGCTTTATTGGGTGCTGCAGAAGAATACGCTATTGAATGTGCCGCACTAAAAGTATTTGGCAGTGAGACTTTGGATTTTGTTGTCGACGAAGGTGTACAGATCCATGGAGGCAATGGTTTCAGTGCTGAATATGATATTTCAAGAGCTTATCGCGACAGTCGCATTAACCGCATTTATGAAGGCACTAATGAAATCAACCGACTCCTGATCCTGGATATGACATTGAAGAGAGCCATGCAAGGCAGATTGAACCTTATGGGGCCTGCTACGGAAGTGCAAAAAGAATTGATGAGCATTCCCGATTTCGCTGATGGGGATGATGAGGCTTTTGCAAAAGAAAAGAAGTTAGTCGCGAATTTGAAAAAAGCTATACTTATGACCGCCGGGGCTGCGGTGCAAAAACTAATGATGAAGATTGAAAAAGAGCAAGAGGTATTGATGAACATTGCTGATATGGCCATTGAAATTTTCAATGCGGAAAGTGTATTGCTGAGAACAATTAAAATTGCAGATCAGCGTGGCGAGGCTAATAGCCAGGAGTATCTTGACATTATGCGAACCTATTTGTACGATGCAGCGGACAAAGTAAACAAGAGCGGCAAGGATGCTGTTAACTCCTTTGCCGACGGCGACGAACAGAGAATGATCCTGATGGGTTTGAAGCGTTTTACAAAAGCAGAGCCATTTAACACAAAAGAGGCAAGAAGAAGAATTGCGGATAAAATGATTGCCGAGAATAAGTACTGTTATTAATATTCGGTATTAAAAAAGCGGCCATCCTTATTTAAGGCTGCCGCTTTTGGATGTCCATAAAGGGTGGCTAACTCCTTCCGTGTGTTTTTTAATTCACCCAGTTTTTTTATTCTTTTACTTTCAATAACAATCCCGATTGACATTAGAATGGTGGACAAGAGTATGACAATATAATATACCTGTTGTGCGTCCTCTTTATACTGTTTGTTTTTCAGCAGGTAATAGAAAACATATACCAGGCTAAAAATGCTATAAGCCAGCAAAACCGAAAAGATCATGGTAGCCTTCCCCATGCTTTTTTGATTTACGATAGCTAAACGCACGTTTCTTAAGAAAAACAAACTGGTAATAAACAGGATGAGTGCTATATCTGGCCCCAACACTATTTTCACTGTTTGGACAGTGAAACCATATGCCGCCACGACGATTGCTTCAAAGGCCAGGAAAGCAAGCATAATTGACATGATTCGCTTCCTCATTAACAAGGATGTACTGAAAAACATAAGGAATAATATCATCAAGGGTGCATCCAGTAGATTGTTCACAATTCCTATAGACCTGGAAACGGAGGGTGATGCGGCTATCACATTTTGAGCTATAAGATTGTAAATGCCTGACGATACGTAATAAACGGATAATGCTAAGAAACTTCTTAGAGTGAATAATTTAAGAACAAGTATTAGGATAAATGGAACGAATAAGACAATCGTTGATATAATGCCCAATATGTATTGAAAGCTCATCTTTTAGTTTTTACTTAGGATAAGGAAATACCACTAGTGGTATTTGCGGTTATAACGTAACTAAAAAATGAGATAGTGTACCGTCAAATCGCTTTCTGGATAAATTCAGTAAAACCTCAACGCGACTTGGTAAATCTACGGTCAATCGTTTCAAGTGTTTTTAGGTTGTTGAATAACAAGTGGTAAGAGTTGACAATAATCAACTACAAAATGAATAGTAACTTTCATTTATGAAGCTTTTAATTGTTTCAATGCTGATTGTGTTGTGTACAGATGCCATGTCGCAACAAACACACAACCCTGTGATGGGTACAACAACCGGTCAACTCCCATTTCTTGAATACGGGCTTGGTGATGATCGCCTGGGCGGCGCAAAAATGACCTACCTGGACAGTAATGTTGTGGTTAGGGTAGTGGATAGTGTAAAAGACGATTACAAGGTTAAATTGTCAGCTAATCACTTTGGCTGGCTTGCTAAATCCAATTTCAAACAGGATAGTGCGGTTCGCACCCAGCCTTACTACCTGACCAACAACTGGAAAGTATGGGGCGATGATAAATATGATTATGTGGAGATATCCCTCGATGAACGCTTGCCGTACCGCAGCATGCAGGAGGTAAATCCGTCAAAGATTGTCGTTGATATTTTTGGTGTTACCAGCAATACAAACTGGATCACTCAGTTGTCCACCGCGAAGGAAATCAAGAACGCCTACTACGAGCAAATAGAGGATGATGTGTTTCGCGTAATCATTGAATTAAAGCACCAGCAACACTGGGGTTATTTCATTTCCTATAATGACAAAAAACTAGTTGTTCGCGTAAAAAGGCAACCAGTAAAACCGACACTTCAAAACTTGTTTGTTGCCATAGACGCCGGGCACGGGGGAAGCAACACCGGGGCAGGTGGCACCAGCTCTGGTATTATTGAGAAAGACTACACTTTAAAAATTGCAAAAGAAGTTGAGAGGTACTTTAAAACTAAGAAAGTAAGAACATTTATGACGAGGGTGAATGATACAGATTTGACCATGATTGACAGAACAGTGATGTTAAGAGCGCAAGACCCCGATCTTCTTATAAGCATTCATCTAAACTCAGCAGGAAGTGATACAGTAAAGGGAGTTAGCACATATTATCGCTATATTGGTTTCCGGCCGCTGTCGCAAGCCATATTAAAGAGAATGCGGGAATTGCCGTTAAAGGAGTGGGGCAACGTCGGATCTTTTAACTTTTCTCTTAGCGGACCTACTGAATATCCGAACTGTTTAGTTGAAGTTGCATTTCTAAGCAACAAAGAAGACGAGAAAAAAATTCTCAGTCCTAAATTTCATAAACAGGTCGCACAAAAAATTTATTTAGGAATTGATGACTGGTTGAAGAGCCTGAAGTAACTATTTTTTCATCTCCATTGCTGCAGCCTCATCCATAAACCAGTAAAGGTTTCCACGCACTGGTTTTATTATTTGTGCGGGATAGAGATCGGGGTTATACTCATCCAGGAAGACATGTGATACGGCATCTGCCTTATCAGTGCCACTCACCAGGAAAGCGACGCGACTCGAAAGATTTACCACGGGTGCAGTTAAGGTGATGCGTTGCATATTTACTTCTTTTACAAAAACGGCTTTTACCCAACAATCTTTTTCATGCACAACCGCTTCGCTGGGAAATAAAGAAAGAGTGTGGGCATTATCTCCTAAACCGAGAAGAACGAGATCGAAAGTGCTGAGTGATTGTCTCACTGCACCGACCGCTGTTGGGATGGGATTGTCGCTTGGGGATTTGGACTGGGGAATAGATTCCTGACTTGTGGTCTTTAGTTCACTCCCGGGTCCGTGAAAATAGCCTTTTAAGATTTGTTCATATTCATTTGCTGAGGCAGTTGGATCAATGTCTGTTCGCATAATGTGAATTTGCGATCTGGGCACAGATACGTGACCTAACAAAACGTCAAAAGCCAATTTTGCATTGCTGCGATCATCGGTCAAAGGCACATACCGCTCATCTCCCCAAAAAATGTGAAGCTTTTGCCAGTCTACTTTGCTTTTAAATTCACCGGAGGCCAGCAATTGATATAATTTCTTAGGAGTGCCTCCTCCTGAAAGGGCGAGGGTAAAGCGATTAGTTTCTTCGAGCACTTCATTAATATAGGCAACTATCCATTCAGCAACCTGCCAATTTAATTCGTCAATATTTTTTGCGATGGTTAATTGCATTGAGTTTCTCTAACTCAGGATTAGAATAATCTCCTGATGATTTGAATAATGATTGTGACCCCCAGACTAAAAATGATCATTGTCGTGATGGGAAAGTAAAAACGGAAATTCTCTTTTTCAATTCTGACGTCCCCTGGTAGTCGTCCAATCCAGTTTAGTTTATCATGAAAAAAATAAACAATGACGCCTAATAAAACAATCAACACGCCCGCAACAATTATATATTTCCCCGTATCGCTGCTCATGGTGCAAAAGTAAATTTTATAGTTCTTCAGCAACCATCGCCGCGTCCAGGATTTGTACAAATACAAAACGGGATCTATAACAATCCCGTTTTATTTCCCGCCATCATAACGACGTTAATTAAGCAACGGGTTCCGGTGTCTGCTGTTTCTTTCTTTCCATGAATTTCTCAAGCAGATCGGGAACTTTTTCAAAAGCGGCTCCCAATCCTTTGCTTGAACGTGTTGGAATAAAAGAAATCTGGTCTCCACGTGTCACCAGGAATCCGATGGGAGAAACGCCAATGCCACCACCTGCCCCGGTGCCACCTCCTTCACCTTTGCCCTTGCCTTGCATGTCTCCATGACCCTCACCTCCACCATAGCCAAGGCCAATTCCGAATTTGATAACGGGGATACATGTAAATTCTCCTAATTGAAACGATTGCCCAATCACCGTTTCTGTCTTTGCTTCTGTTTTCAGAAAATCAGTAAGCTGTTTTACTGTTTCTTCTAAATTGGCTGCCATAAAATTTGATTTTAATAGTAAGAAATAATTATTTGAACAAGGCATACACCACCTTCCATGGGGCATTGCGAATTTTTATCATCAAATAGTTTTCATCGGAAAAATTAATGTAGCAATGCTTGCGCGTATCGGGCAAAAAATTCAGGGGATATAACCATGCATTTTCTGTTGTATCGCCAGTGTCTATCGCAACTTGCCATTTCACCACCTTAAAACTCTTAATGATGTTGACGATCTTTCTTAGCCAATCCGTCCTTCGTGTTGTTTCTTTTTTGATTCGTTTACCAGTTTTTCTTTTCTTTCTTTTCCTAAAAATCAATTTTTCAAGTTCCCACCGTTTGTAAAAAAACAGGATTCGCATACTAACCCACCACCTGTCGCGCTCATAGCTAATCATAGCTCTTCCTATGTTGATCCATCTGAACGATGCGTGTGGAGTTTTTGTATCAATCTGCAACTCTAAAGGAGAGAAAAGAAGCCAACCTGGAATCAAAACGAGGAATATGACTAGCATGATCCACACCTTGCAAAGGTCACCTAGAACCGGGACAAAGAAGATGATTGTAGTCAGCAGTGACTCTGCTGTGTGTCTTTTTGGTGACACCTCCTAAACAAGATTTTTACGCGCGTGGAATTTTAATATGTAATTTTTTCATTTCTGTTTTCAGCTTGTCGGGTATTTGACGGCAACCACAATATTTCGCATGTTCGAGATGCCACTCTATTCTTTGTTGCAATGATGGACTTTTTGGCATCGGGTGAGCAAGATGCCAAACCTTATTAATCTTCGAAGGCTTCATCCCGCAAAGCTCTTGTAAATCAATCACACAAAGGCTCCCCTTTCGGCAAGAATTCACGCGAAAGAAAAAATTTTTGAAAAAGGATGTCGATGTCGAAAGCTGGCAAAGTTTTTTCCGGGGATATCTAGTGATGTTAATTTTATTATTCTAAACTCATTCATATGCGCTGGATAGGCGGGCGGGAAAGCTCAAATGTAGATGACCGACGCGGTTTTTCCACTGGTGGTGGTATTGCCGTTGGCGGAGGTATCATTGGTGTTATTTTTCTGGTTATTAAACTATTGACTGGTGGAAATGTGGACGTAGATCAAACCCAACTTCCCGGGCAAAATGTAGAGATGACCGCTGAGGAGAAGGCGGCTGACGATGAACGGGCAAAATTTATAAAAGTAGTATTGGCCTACACTGAAGATGTATGGGATTCATTGTTTACCGTGCAGGGTCGACAATATGAGAAGCCCAGACTGGTATTGTTCCGCAACAGCGTACAGTCAGCCTGCGGTTTCGCAAGTGCGGCGACGGGGCCGTTTTACTGTCCAGGCGATCACGAGGTATATATCGATCTTTCCTTTTACCAGGAATTGGAAGATCGTTTTAAAGCGCCTGGGGATTTCGCCGAGGCATATGTTATCGCCCATGAAATAGGGCACCATGTGCAAAATCTGCTTGGCATCTCGGATAAAATGAACAATCTGCGGCAGCAGCTAAGTGAGGGAGAGTATAATAAATACTCCGTGATGTTGGAACTGCAGGCCGATTTTTTGGCCGGAGTGTGGGCTCATCACGCGCAACAAATGAAAAACATACTTGAGCCAGGTGATGTAGATGAAGCCCTGAATGCGGCCAACGCCATAGGCGATGACCGGCTTCAAAAACAATCCCAAGGCTATGTAGTACCTGAGTCATTCACTCATGGCACATCAGAGCAGAGAATGTACTGGTTCAAGAAAGGATTTGACACCGGGGATATGAGCAAAGGCGACACTTTCCATGATCCGTCGCTACAATAATGCTGGAGCTACGACGCGGAGTTTAGCCGTCTCGCCAGCCCACTTACTGTAGTGATGCGTTCCCGTCAACGTATTTAAGATTGTATTTAAATTGAGACAATCTCCAACCTGTCACCGTCTTTAATGCTTTCAATTCATAACTCCCCACAAACATCCTGGAGTTCCCTTTGGTAGCAGTTTTTTTATAGTGAGTTGCAATGGCATAGGCATAAATGTCGGCTTTCGTTTCATTGATATTGATAAGATAATGACCGGCCTGGTGGTGTATAGCATCAAGGCCCGAGAAGCCCTCGCGCCACAGTTCACAAATTTCTTTAGCGGGCAATTCTTTTGCCGGACCGCCTGCGCTTGTCATATCAAACCAAACGTTTTCTGTAAATACTTCATCCAGCACCTTATCCCACTGCTGAGCATCCACATACATGAATAATTTATTGCTCAGTTCTGTTATTTCGGCTTTGTCGGCAAATAGTTGCTCATCCATATACAATCTTTATTAGAAATGCGTTTAAGATAAAGTTGCATCAAGCGAGTTGATTTTTGAAAAAGCAGGGTAGCGTTTTACCACGTTTTGTAATCCGGAGTTCCTAAAATCATTCAAGCTAAGTTGGGAAGTTTTTGTTCAATGCAAAAAGAAAGATGACGAGTGCTGGCAAGCATCGGCAACCGTCGCAAAGGGCTGTGACAGGGTTTATGGTTGACGATAAACCTTAACTCCAAGTTGGCAAAATTTCAACTTAAAACTGTTGAAAATCACAACGTTTTCGCTTTGTTAATTCAGATTATTTACTCGTACTTTGCACCCATTAAATCCAATAGTTACAAATGGGACTTTTTAACTGGTTTACGCAAGAAATAGCTATAGACCTGGGTACGGCAAATACTCTTATCATACATAACGACGAAGTAGTGGTGAATGAACCAAGCATTGTAGCGCTGGATAGAAATAATCCAAAAAATGTGCTGGCGGTTGGTAAGAGAGCGCTAATGATGCACGAGAAAACCCATGAAAGTATACGCACAGTGAGGCCATTGAAAGATGGCGTTATCGCAGATTTTAATGCAGCGGAATTAATGATACGGGAAATGATCAAAATGATCTATCCCAAAAAACCGCTTTTCCCACCAAGCTGGAGGATGATGATATGCATTCCGTCTTCAATTACCGAGGTGGAAAAAAGGGCCGTTCGTGATAGTGCCGAGCAGGCTGGCGCCAAAGAAGTGTACCTGATTCATGAGCCAATGGCTGCTGCGCTGGGTATCGGGATTGATGTGGAAGAGCCAGTCGGAAACATGATCATTGATATTGGCGGAGGCACTACCGGTATTACGGTAATTGCACTTGCGGGTATCGTGTGTGACCAATCAATTCGAATCGCGGGAGATGAATTTACGGCCGATATTATGGAAGCACTTCGCCGTTACCACAGCTTGTTAATTGGTGAACGTACCGCTGAGCAAATCAAAATACAGATCGGCGCCGCCATGAAAGATCTCGATAACCCCCCGGATGATATACCAGTGAACGGCCGGGATCTTGTTACAGGTATTCCAAAACAGATCATGGTGAGCTTCCAGGAAATTGCGGAAGCACTCGACAAAAGCATTTTCAAAATTGAAGAAGCCATCTTAAAAGCACTCGAGCAAACTCCCCCGGAACTTGCCGCTGATATCTATCGCCGCGGCCTGTACCTCACGGGTGGAGGTGCCCTGCTACGCGGGCTCGATAAACGACTAAGTCAGAAAATAAAGCTGCCGGTCCATGTGGCCGATGATCCCCTAAAGAGCGTTGTTCGAGGCACGGGTATTGCCTTGAAAAATTATGACCGGTATCCCTTTGTCATGAGATAAAAAGGTTGTTCCCCGGCTCCTTCATGGAGTGCTATTGTTAATGTTTCCCTTGTAAAATTTGCCGTCAAATAATAATAATAACGTAATCATCGTTAGCAGCAAGGCGCAGCTGTTGCTGACGGCGACATTGTAACATTACCCTGATCGAAGCATAGATGTTTCTATTGTCCAACAATGTTGCCCGGAAGACTATCGATAAAGGCCCTTTACAAAACAACAGTGGGAAAGCCTAAATTCTGCAACGCATTGTTAATTCAAGCTGTCTTAACAATTAGGAAAATATGAAAACAGGAATTGGAATAATTTTGATGGTTGTTTCCATACTCTCCCCCTTTGAGGGAGCCAGAGAGGGTTTCTATGCGTAATCTATTCCTTTTCATTGGGCGGTATTTTACTTTTTTTGCCTTCCTGGCATTCCAGGTTTTAGCTTTATCATTTTTATTTCGATACAATAAATATCACCGCGCAGTTGGTATGGGAATGACCAATGAGTTAACAGGCTGGATGAATTCTAAATATGCCAATGTGGATCAATATTTTCATCTCAAACAAGAAAGTGATCGCATTCACCAAATTAATGATTCATTGCTGAATTTATTGCGCAGCAATTTTTTGAATCCTGACACAGCAACAAGATTTGCTAACGACTCAATACCATATGACACATTGGGGCATCGTCGCCGGTATTTGTGGCGTGATGCCGAGGTGGTAAGCAATTCAATAAGCAGCGAAAGGAATTATATTCAAATCAACAGGGGTTCAAAGCACGGCATCAGGGATAACATGGGAGTCCTCAGCGCAGACCTCAGTCTCGTTGGGATTGTAGTGAACACGAGTGAAAATTTCAGCCAGGTGATGAGCCTTCTTCACGTAAAAAATAATGTAAATGCCATCATGAAAAGAAGTGGAAGTGCAGGCACGATAAGTTGGGATGGCAAGAGCCCCTTGTACCTCACCATGACGGGTGTTCCAAAAAGCGATTCAATTTTTAGAGGCGATACAGTTCTTACAGGAACGTATTCTCTAAGTTTTCCCCCTTTAAAGGTCGTGGGCACAGTAGCATCGATCGTTAAGGACAATACGAGTAGTTTTTATACATTAAGAATAAAGCCAGGCGCAAATTTTCAAAACCTTCAACACGTTTTTGTAGTTGAAAATCTGCAAAATGAAGAGCAGGAAAAACTGGATAAAGAAACTCGTAAAAAAATTGATGACATGAAAAAGCTTGGCAGATGAGTGATTTGCTGAAAAATATTATCCGTTTCGTAATTTTTATACTGGTGCAGTGGTTTGTGTTATTCAAAATACCACCGCTTCACCGGTTTATCGTCCCTTATATTTATTATCTGTTTATTCTGTGGCTGCCGTTCTCCACGCCAAGATTTTGGCTTTTACTCATCGGTTTTCTTACAGGACTATCCCTTGATTACTTTACCCAAACGCCCGGACTTCATGCGGCTGCCTGCGTATTGATTGCCTATATCCGTCCGTTTATCATTAACCTGTTAATCCCCAAAGACAGTTCTGAATTTACATACAGGGAACCTTCACCCCGCACGCTTGGCTGGACACCTTATGCGGTTTATGTATTGATTCTAACCTTGTTTCATCACGGCTATTTGCTATTCCTGGAGTGGTTATCATTCGGTAGTCTTTTGACCTTTTTTGTAAAGCTGGTTGCTACAACGGGAATAAGTTTCCTGCTCATTTTTACCACCGAACTTCTATTTACCCGTAAGCTTCGATATAGAACGAACACGGCGTAAAAAAATCTTCATAAAGTTTTACATAAATAATGTAAAAGAGCGTTTGCATTGTAGCTTTGATCTATGCCTGTGTTTAACCAATCGAGAAGCCGTATTATCCGCATTCTTTTCTTCGCCGCTTTTTTGGTGCTTACGGCACAGTTATTTCACTTACAGGTTATCTCACGCGAGTATAAAAAGCAAGCCGACAGCAATGCTATTTTTTCCAAGCGAATTTATCCTTCGAGAGGAATAATCTTTGACAGGAAAAACAGGGCCATTCTAAATAATACACTCATGTTTGACCTGATGGTGACTCCATCTGAGGTCAGGGCTATCGACACCAATTATTTCTGCCAGCTTATGGAAATTGATACTGCTGAATTTAAGCGGAGAGTTAAGATTGCTATCATTAAGAATAAGGCCTTTCGCCCATCTGTATTCGAAGAATTATTAACTCCGCAGAAATATGCGCGAATGGAGGAAAACATGTGGCGATTCAGCAATGGTTTTTTTTTACAGCCAAGGCCAGTGCGCACCTACCCTTACAATGCCGCAGCCCACATACTTGGCTATATAAACGAAGTAGACACATCAATAGTCAATAAATCAAATGGATTTTATTTGCCGGGAGACTATTCCGGAAGGACAGGTCTTGAGCAATATTATGAGAAGGTGCTTATGGGTCAGCGAGGTACGGAGTTGTGGATTAAAGACAATTTTAACAGGCTGGTCGGGCATTATCAAAATGGGATTTTTGATACTGCAGCTGTCGCAGGAAGAAATCTTAGAACATATATTGACGTAGACGTTCAGCAGCTGGCCGAGAAACTCCTGACCAACAAGGTGGGAGCTGTTGTGGCAATCGAACCTAAAACGGGAGGCATCATTGCCATGGCCTCGGGGCCTGGATTTAATCCCAATAATCTCACCGGTCCATTTAAGCAAAAGAATTATACAAAAATGCTTTTGGATGTTAGCACTCCCCTGTATAACCGGGCTATCAAGGGTCAATATCCTGGTGGTTCAACCTATAAGCCTCTTGGGGCGTTAATAGGATTGGATGAAGGTGTAATAACGCCAGAGAGCGGGTATCCCTGCAGGGGTGCGTATTATGAGTGTAACCGTCCTGTAAAATGCACTGAAAAATGGGCGGGCCATGCGGCAAATCTCAGGTTAGCCATTGCCTGGTCCTGTAATTCTTTTTTTAGTAGTACCATTCGCAAAACGATCGACAATCCCAAATACCATAATCCGAGGATTGGTCTCACAAAGTGGAAAGAATACTGTAGCGCTTTTGGCTACGGTCATAAATTGGGACTCGATATTCCCAATGAGAATGGTGGAAACATTCCCGATACAGCGGCATATGACAAAGAATATCGGGGCCAGTGGAATTCCTGTACAATGACTGGCGGTGGTCTCGGTATTGGCCAGGATAAAATGCTGGTAACGCCATTGCAAATTGCCAATGCCATTTGTATCGTTGCTAACAGGGGGTACTATTATTTACCACATTTTGTAAAATCTATTGACGATGAAAGTGAAGAAGACACTTCTCTTGTAAATAAATTCAGAAAGAAGCATTCAGTGCTCACGCATATTGCAGACGATGTGTATGATGTGGTAATTAGCGGCATGCACGATGTGACGGAAGTGGGAACCGCTGCACATATTCCAAAAATTCCGGGTATTAATATTTGTGCAAAGACAGGCACAGCTCAAAATAAAAGAGTACTCGATAAAAAAGTTGTGGAGCTAAAAGATCACTCCTTATTTGTTTGCTTTGCTCCTATGGAAAATCCTAAAATTGCTATTTCTGTAATTATTGAAAACGGCGGTTTTGGTTCCACCTGGGCAGGTCCCATAGCTTATTTACTGGCTGAGAAATATCTCACCGACTCGTTGAGGGCAGATCGTGTGACAGAAGTGGAAAGAATCGCTGCGGCTAACCTGATGCCCTCGTATCTGACAAGAGAACAATATAAAGCGGACTCGATAAGAGCTTATGAATGGTTTAGGATCACCAAAGATAGCAGCTATATCGACAAATATACTTTTGAAAATATTGATGAATCATTATTGGTCAAAAAACAAATTCCCCCGCCCGCGCCTGTAAAAGAGAAGACGTATAGATCATGCGTGGCAATTATTGATGAGAAGAACTTCAGAAAGAAAAATCATTTTACAACGTTTTCATGAACGATCGGAATCCGACTATATCGAAAGGAGTTGATTGGAGTTTGGCATGGATTTATTTATTGTTGGTGACGATTGGCATAACGGCCATTTTTGCTGTTACGTATAAGGAAGGTGACCCTATGATTCAAAGCTTTTTTGGATTTAAAACTGATTACAGCAAACAGTTTTATTTTTTCCTCGCATCCGGTGTGATAGGGATATTTATTTTGTTAACAGACAGTAAGTTTTTTACCGCCACTGCGAACCTCTGGTACGCTTTCGGAATATTGTTATTACTGCTTGTTTTCCCGTTTCATACCCGGATAAAGGGTACCGAATCAATTATCCGCCTGGGAGGGTTTCAATTTCAGCCCGCTGAATTTTGCAAGATATGTGTTTCATTAGCTCTTGCAAAATACCTGTCCCGCCCGGATACCAACTTTACGACAACAAGATCGCAATTCATAGCAGCAGGTATTGTGTTATTTCCTGCAGCGTTAACGCTGATGCAAAGCGAAACAGGATTGGCGTTGGTGTATTTCTCATTTTTTATTGTCATGTATCGTGAAGGTCTGCCTTCAACCATTCTCGTCATTGGCTTTTCCCTGGCCGCACTCGTCGTCGCGACCTTACTTCTTGAAAAGAATGTCCTGGCGTTTATTCTCACAGCAATCGCTTTGCTCATGATTTATTTCATGCGCCGGGTAATCAGGAGAAAAAGATATGTCCTGCTCAATATTGTCTTTTTATGGCTTGCGTGCGTGAGCGTGCAACGATTCGCCGTACCCTTTGCCTTTAAGCACATATTGAAGCTGTACCAGGTTGAGCGTATTTACAGTACAGTGGGTAAAGAAGTTCCTCCAGAATATGCAAAGGCTCACCAAAGAGAATCCACTAATCAAACGGGGAAGAAAAAAGATCCCGACTATAATGTAAAACAATCAAAAATCGCCATTGGCAGTGGCGGCGTTTCCGGTAAGGGATTATTAAGGAGTACGCAAACCCGCTATGGTTTTGTTCCGGAACAAAGAACAGATTTTATTTTCGATACAATAGGAGAGGGTTTTGGATTTATTGGAAGTGTTGTTTTGCTGGGAATTTACCTGATCTTACTTTTTAGAATTGTCACTCTCGCCGAAAGACAGCGAAGTGTTTTTAGCCGCTGTTACGCCTATGGCGTGGCTTCAGTACTTTTCTTCCATATGGTTATAAACATTGCAATGACAGTGGGGCTGGCGCCCGTTATTGGTATTCCTTTACCTTTCGTAAGTTATGGCGGAACTTCTCTTCTTACGTTCACTATCCTCCTTTTCATTCTCATTCGTTTGGATGCTGACCGGCAAATGGTGCTTAGATAAGTAATTTGCTTCCCCTAAAGGGATTTATTTAAGATCCGATGATTATTTTTATTTTATGATATGGACAATTTTGTAGTTGATAACGATGGCAAAACTAACCCTGGTTCCCCCTCTAGGGGGTCAGGGGGCATGCGAATCATCCCTCTTAGCGAAGGCACATTTACTGTTGATAAAACCAAACTCTTTGTACCATTTGATGAACAGGAGCATGAACTACAAAATAGACCAGCAGGCAGTCTATTGGTAGAAATACAGCCATTTGTAATTCTAACTTCGAATGATATTTT
>AR_comb_assmDRAFT_10317722_pt1 | contig 14805 bp, 13 predicted proteins | sample ArasoioldDNA_FD_10543 | JGI IMG/M metagenome (IMG submission 10543) | reverse complement strand
CGGCGGCGCGGTGTGGATTAGAATCCGCGGTATCTGAAAGGCAGTTGACCCATGCCGACGGCCCTGACCGCGCTGGTCGATGAATTGAATGGAGGGCGGCTGCGCATCGTTGACCTGACGCAGCCTCTCGGCCCAGCCACGCCGGTCATCGGACTGCCGCCCGCGTTCGCGGCGTCTCCCGGCGTGACCATCGAGACGTTGTCGCGCTACGACGACAAGGGACCGGCGTGGTACTGGAACGTCGTCCGGTTTGGCGAGCATACCGGGACGCACTTCGACGCGCCGGTGCATTGGGTCACGGGCAAAGAACTGGCAAACAATGCCTGCGACACGATTCCGGCGCGCCAGTTCGTGGGTCCAGCATGTGTCATCGACGTCACGCATGATGTCGACGGAAATCCTGATTTTCTGCTGACGCCCGAACGGATCGAGAAATGGGAGGCCGATCACGGTCGGATTCCGCGGGGCGCCTGGGTCCTCCTGCGGACGGGCTGGAGCCGCCGGCAGGATCCAGCCTCGATCCTGAACGTGGCGGCCGACGGTCCACACAGCCCCGGCTTTGCCGCCGACGCGTCAAGACTCCTGGCTCGAGATCGGGACGTGCTTGGCGTGGGCGTCGAGACGATCGGCACAGATGCGGGTCAGGCGTTCGGCTTCGATCCGCCGTTTCCGAACCACTCGATCATGCACGGCGCAGGAAAGTTCGGATTGGCGAGCCTCTGCAACCTCGATCAGCTGCCGCCGGTGGGGGCAGTGGTCATCGCCGCGCCGTTGAAAATCGTCGGCGGGAGCGGAAGCCCGCTGCGCGTTCTCGCGATCGTCCCGGCCTGATTCAGGATCTGATCAGCGCCAGCACCTCGTCCCGCTTTGCTTCCATCATGGCCTTCGTCTTGGCCTCGAGATTCAGGCGAAGCAGCGGCTCGGTGTTCGACGGCCTGACGTTGAAGTGCCAGTCGGGATACTCCACGGACAATCCGTCCAGGCGGGCCTGAGTGCCGTCCTTGTACTTGTCCGCGATTTGCTGGAGCTTCGCGGGGACGTGGTCCATGTGCGCGAGCTTCGTGTTGATCTCGCCCGAGATGAAATATTTCGCTGCCAGCGGCTCGATGAGCTCGTGAAGGCTCTTGCCCTTGCGCGACATCAACTCGAGCATCAGCAGTGCGGGAATGAACCCATTGTCGGCGTAGAAGTTGTCGCGGAAGTAGTAGTGTCCCGTGACTTCGCCGCCGAAGATCGCGTTGGTCTCGCGCATCCGCTGCTTGATGAACGCGTGGCCGACGCGGTTCATGAGCGCCGTGCCGCCGTAGCTGGCCACGACGTCTCTGACCGCATGGCTCGCCCGCAGGTCGTAAATGATAGACGACCCGGGGTGCTTCATCAGGAAAGCTTCGGCCAGCAGGGCCGTGACGAAGTCGCCCGACACGAACTCGCCGGAGCCAGTAATGAAAAAGCAGCGGTCCGCGTCGCCGTCCCACGCGATGCCGACGTCGGCCTTCTCAGCGACGACGCGCTCGACGATGTCGCGACGGTTTTCTTCGATGAGCGGGTTCGCTTCGTGGTGGGGGAACGTGCCGTCGATGTCGAAACAGAGTCGCATGGTCTTGCACGGGAGCCGATCGAACAGGCTGGGTGCGACCACCGCGCCCATCCCGCTGCCCGCGTCGAGGACCACGTTGAACGGCTTGATGACGGATGGATCGATGAACGACATGACGTGGCCGACGTAGGCGTCGAGCACGTTCCGGCTGCTGACCTTGCCGGGTACTGCCGCCGGCGGAGGAAGCCGGTCGGCGGCGATCATGTCGCGGATGTCGGAGATCCCCGCGTCCCCACTCAGCGGCAGCGCTTCCTGCCGCACCATCTTCATGCCGTTGTACTGCTTCGGGTTGTGCGACGCCGTAATTTGCACGCCGCCTTCCAGTTTGTCGGCGGCGACGGCGTAGTAGAGCATGTCGGTCGGCATCATCCCGTAGTCGACGACGTCGGCGCCCTGCGACGTCACGCCTTCGATGAACGCTATCGCAAGCGACGGCGACGACACCCGCATGTCGCGCCCGACCGCAATCCGCTTGGCCTTGAGATACGCGATGAAGGCTGCGCCAATCGCCCGTGCACCGGCTTCGTTGATGTCGCCCGGGTAGACGCCGCGGACGTCGTAAGCCTTGAAAATATCCGGGTTCAGCTTCATAGACGGCTGTAATCGGTGACGACGGACTTGTCCCCGAGGACCACGCCATCGTCGAGCGTGGCGTTGCGGCCGATGTGCGTGTGACGGCCGAGAATCGAGCCCTTCACGACGGCTTCCTGGCTGACCCGGGTGCTGGCCCAGAGAATCGAGCGTTCCACGACGGCGTGCTCCTCGACGTGGCATTGGCGACCGACGACCGCGTAGGGTCCGAGGCGCGCGCCGGCCTTGACGACCGCGCCTTCCTCCACGAAGCAAGGTCCTTTGAGAATCGCGCCCTCTTCAATACGGGCGTGCGGCGACACTAGTGCCCCGTGGCCGTTGCCGTCTGCCTGGGACCGGAAGGGCAGGCTCGCATGGCGGAATCGACCGTCCATGATGTCGCGGTGCACCTGGATGTACTTGTCGGGCGTGCCGATGTCGATCCAGTAGCCATCGTAGACGTACGCGATGAACGTCTCGCCCCGCTCGATCAACGAAGGGAAGAAGCTCCGCTCGATCGACCAGGCCGTGTCTTTGGGAATGCGATCGAACGTATCGGGTTCGAGGATGTAGATGCCCGCGTTGATCGTGTTGCAGGTGATCTCGTCCGGGTTTGGCTTCTCGAGAAATCGGACGATGTTGCCGCGCGCGTCCGTTTCGACGAGCCCGTAGGCCGTGGGGTTGTCGACCGGCGTCAGGACGATCGTAGCCTTGGCCTTCCGTTCGCGGTGAAGCGCGATCACGGTGCCGAGGTCGACCTGCGTCAGCACGTCGCCGTTAAAAACGACGACAGATTCCCGTAAAGATTCGCCGGCGTAGCGCACGGCGCCGGCGGTACCGAGGGGCGCTGGCTCCACGACATACTTCAGCGCGAGCCCCGAGTCGCCGCCGTCGCCGAAAATCTCCTCGATACGCCGCGGCTGATAGTTCAGGCTGAGGATGACCTCGTCGATCTCGGGCACGCGCTTCAGCAGGTCGAGCTGGTAGTGCAGGAACGCGCGCTCGAAGATGGGAACGATCGGTTTGGGAGTGTGAATCGTCAGCGGACGCAGTCGCGTGCCCTTGCCGCCCGCGAGGAGAATCGCCTTCATCGCAACCACCGATGTTATCATGTGACTGCTGCCGGTCATGAACCTGCCGAACGCACTGACAGTCACGCGCATCTGCCTCGTGCCGCTGCTCGTGGTCGTGCTGTTGACGAAGTTCGAAGGCCGACAGATTCTCGGAATCCCCACCGAGTTCGTCGGCGCCGGCATCTTCGCCCTCGCGTCGCTCACCGACTGGGCCGACGGTTATCTCGCGCGCAGGCGCAAGCAGGTCACGCCGCTCGGGCAGGTCATCGATCCGCTGGCGGACAAGCTGCTGACGTCCGCCGCGTTCATTTCCCTGGTGCAAATGGGGCTGGCGCCGGCGTGGATGATCGCCGTGATCATCGGGCGCGAATTTGCCGTCACCGGGCTGCGGTCGCTGAGCTTTTCGAGAGGCGTCGCGATTCCGGCGTCGCCGCTCGGCAAGATCAAGATGGTCGCGCAGGTGGTGGCCATCCTGGCGCTCATCCTCTCGTCGGCGGGCAACCTGCCGGACGTGTTGTGGTGGATCGGACAGGCGGCGTTGTGGCTGGTGCTCGTGACGGCGATGCTGTCGGCCGCCGACTACTTTCGCAGGTTCAGCCCGTTCGCCCGCAACGATGTGATCCGCGACGACCGCGTCGCGTGAAACGACGCCCCTACGTTCCGGACGTCTTGGCCTGCGCCGACTTCAGAAGTTCCAGCCGCTTCTGCGCTTCCTGCAGGAATTCACTCTGCTCGAATTCCTGGACGAGGCGTTCCAGATAGGGAAGCGCCTCCGCCTCCCGCTTCGACTTGACCAGCGCCTCGGCGAGATAGAAGTACACCGCGTCCCGGTTCGTGTACTCCGCGTCGTCCTTGAGGACCGACTTGAACCGGTCGATCGCTCCGGGATACCAACGCTGGCGATAGTAGAAGTAGCCGACGAGATAACTCGATTCGTCCAGGCGATCCTTCGCTTCGCGCAGTTTGCCCGTCGCTTCGGGCATGAGGTCGCTGCCCGCATATCGATCGACGAACGCCTGGAACTCCTTCACGGCCTCACGCGTTTCCGTCTGGTCGCGCTGCGGCTTCCGCATCTGGCGGAAATGGGCCAGCCCGAGCTTGTACTGCGCGTAGTCCGCGCGCTTGTTCGTCGGATAGAACGTGAGGAACTCGCGGAATTCGTTGATCGCGAGCACGAGCGCTTCTGCGCTGCCTTCGCCCAGATACGTGTCGCCGATCCCAAGTTTCGCGTCGGGCCGGTAGGTGCTTTGCGTGTACGTTTCCGTCACCTGCTTGAAGAACTCGCGCGCGTTCAGCCACTTCTTGTTATTGAGCGCCGCGGTTCCCTTGTCGAAGAGGTACTTGTCGGGTTCGCTGGTGCCCGGAGGCACCACGTTTCGGGGGCCGCCGCTGGCGCATCCGCCAATCGTGACCGCAAGCGCGGACAGCAGCATCGCGAGGGCGAGGCTGCAGGTACGAGCGCGCATTACACCGCTTCTGACAACCATCGATACTCTGCCGTCAAGCCTTCCTCGAGGCCGACCTTCGGCACAAAGCCGAGCTGCTCGCGCGCGAGCCGGGTGTCCGCATACGTGTGCCGCATGTCGCCTTTCTGATCGCCTTCCACTTTTCGTGCCGGCTCGCGCCCCGCTACCCGGGCTATGATCCGCAGCACGTCATTTACAGAGACGCGCGAGCCCCCACCCACATTGTATACACGGCCCGGGACGCCCTTTTCGGCCGCAGCCAGATTCGCGTCGATGACGTCAGAGACAAAGGTGAAGTCGCGCGTCTGCTCGCCATCGCCGTACAGCACGAGGGCCTCGTTGCGAAGCGCCGCGCGCAGAAACTTGTGAAACGCCATATCGGGACGCTGGCGCGGGCCGTACACGGTGAAGTAGCGCAGCGAAACCACCGGAACGCCGAAGTTGACGCTGTAGAGATGACACAGTTGTTCGGCTGCGAGCTTGGTCACGCCGTATGGAGAAACCGGTTGCGGCAGAGCATCTTCGCGCATCGGCATCTCGACGGCGTCTCCGTACACCGACGAGCTCGACGAGTACACGATCTTTTCTAAGCCCAGGCCGCGGCAGGCTTCGAGCAGCACCTGCGTCGCCTCGATGTTGTTGGTGGTGTAGATCTCGAAGTCGCGGCCCCAGCTCTTTCGTACGCCGGCCTGCGCCGCAGCGTGGAAGACATGCGTCCGGCCACGGAGGATCGCCGCGAGATCGGCGTCCTGTACCCGTGATTCCAGAAACGCGAAACGGGGATGGCCCAGCGCCGCCGAGAGGTTCCGCTCTTTCAGCGCCCGGGGATAGTAATCGACGAAGGAATCGATGCCGAGCACGTCCGCACCGTCCCGGAGCAGCCGGTCGGTGAGCGTCGATCCGATGAAGCCTGCGGCGCCGGTGACGAGTGCCTTCACGAAAAGAGCTCGCGCGCGCGCGCCGGCAGCCGGCACGGCTTGCCAGAACGATCAAGCGTGGCGTGAACGGTGTAGCCCGTCACGAGCGTCGTGCTGTCGGCTGAACGAACGACCTCGTAATCGAAGCGCACGCGGACGGGCGACACCAGCTTCCCGGTCGTGCGCACTTCGAGCTCGTCGTCATAGCGGGCCGGCTGTTTGTAGGCGCATTGCGCTTCGATGACGGGCAGCGAAATTCCTTCCTGTTCCATTTCCCGATAACTCCAGCCTCCGTGACGCAGCAGATCTGTCCGGCCCACCTCGAACCACACGAGGTAGTTCGCGTAGTAGACGACGCCCATCGTGTCCGTTTCGGCGTATCGCACCCGGAGATTCGAAACCGAGCGAGGAAGCGTCATCGGTCGGCTAGCCCGGGATGCCCGTTGGCGACGCGTTCGCCAGGGCGCCGAGCGCCGCCGTTTTCAATTCGCGGGTGGCGCGTTCCGGGTCGGGTGCATGGAAAATCGCCGACCCCGCGACGATCATCCGGGCCCCCGCCGCGACGACACGGCCTACCGTCTTCAGGTCGATGCCGCCATCGATCTCGATCGCCGCGCGGCTGCCGGTCCGATCGAGCAACCCGCGGACCTCCCGAACTTTAGACTCGCTGTGGGGGATGAAAGACTGCCCGCCGAATCCGGGGTTGACCGACATCACGAGGACGAAGTCGAGGTCCGGCGCGATGTCCTCGAGGGTCCCGACTGGCGTCGCCGGGTTAAGTACAGCGCCGGCTTTCACGCCAAGGGCCTTGATCGCGTGAATCGTCCGGTGGAGGTGGGGCACGACCTCGACGTGGACGGAGATCATTGCGGCGCCCGCCTCGGCGAATGCGTCGATGTAGCGGTCCGGATCCTCGATCATCAGATGGACATCGAGGGGTACTGTCGCAACCCGCTTGATCGACTTCACGACGGGCGGGCCGATCGTGATGTTCGGGACGAAATGGCCGTCCATGACGTCGACATGAATCAGGTCGGCGCCGCCCCGCTCCGCGGCCCCGATCGCGGCGCCAAGGGCTGCGAAGTCGGCAGAGAGGATCGATGGAGCAATGAGGAGGCTCATCGGCTCACCTCGAGGGAAATGGGCTCGCCGGGTCCGATCTGAAATCCGCTCTGCGGGTTCTGGCGGATGACGATGCCGGCGGCGACGCCGGGATAGGGCGTCGAGCCGACGACGGCCACGCGAAAGCCGCGATCCCTGAGGATTTCGGCCGCTCGATCTCCGTTGAGGCCGATGAGATCGGGCATCACATAGCTGTCTCCGCGCTCGCCACGGTTGACGAGCACCGAGACGCGTGCGGCGGACACCTTCGGCGGCGGATCTTGAGCAACCACGACGTCGGATGGCAGGTCGTGGGATCGAATCTCGGTCACGGTTGCCGCCGGCAGGCCATCCTGCGCGAGCCTGAGCTGCGCAGCGCGCTCGGTCTCGCCGACGAGCGGAGGCATGATCATCGGCCGTTCACCAGCGCTCAACCACACGCGCAGGCTGCGCTGACGGCGGGCAGTAGACCCGGCCACCGGGTCCTGAGACACGATACGGTCGACCGGGATCTTTGGATCCGGCCGCCGTACGTCGTCGACGCGCAGCGTCAGGCCGAGATCTGCGACAACAGCCGTCGCATCGTTCGTCGTCCGGCCACTCAGGTCGGGCACCTCCACTTCGCGTGCACGCAGCGCGATGCGCATCGAGGCGGCGGCGAACAACAGGTATGTGGCAACAAGCCCACCGGCGACAACAACGAGCTTTCCCGCGCTCCAGACGCGCGTCTTGAGGGCCATCGACGCGCTGATCGTACTACAGATAGTCGAGCAGGTCCGGTGGGTCGAGTAGGTCGGGTGGGTGAGCGCGACTTGTCCGCCGTAGCTCGGAGAGCGGAGGCGGAAGGCTTCAGCCGAGTGTGGGTGGATAGCTAGCGGCGTGCGAACACGGCGCCGAAGAAGGCTTCGAGACCATGGAGGTCCGGCTGCGTCCGCAAGCAGCCGCGCGCGTCGACGACGGCGGCTGGGAGCGCGGGCGCGGCGGCGTGCGCGTGCACCTGGACGAAGTGGGGCGTGCTGGCGAGGAATGCGGCGACCACACCTTCGTTTTCCTCTGGCTCGCTCGAGCAGGTGGCATAGACCAGACGGCCGCCGGCGCGTACGACGTCAGCCGCGTGCTGCAACATCGTCAGTTCAGCGGCAGCGAGCGCAGACAGATCGTCTTCCGATCGCCGCCACCGGATGTCGGGATCGCGGCGAAGCGTGCCGAGCCCGGAACATGGCGCGTCGACGACCACGAGATCGAAGCGCGGTTGGAACGGCAGCGGCCGCAGCAGGTCTGCCCGCGCGAGAACGATGTTCTTTGCTCCCGAGGCCGCCACTGTTCGTCGTAGAAGCTGCATTCGCCGGTCCCGAAGATCGCTGGCAACGATTCGCCCGCTCCCTCGCATCATCGCGGCCATCGCTGTCGTCTTTCCGCCCGGCGACGCGCACGTATCCAGGACCAGTGTCGACGGTTGGACGTTGGTCAGCTGGGCGACAAGCTGCGACGCCTCGTCCTGGACGACGAACCAGCCTTGCTCGATCCCCTGGCCTCGCAGCGGGTGACCTTCTTCGACGATCAGGGCGTCCGGTGCATAGCGACCAGGTCGAACAGTGACGCCCTCGTCGGCCAGGCGGGTCACGAGTTCGTCTCGGTTGAGGCGGAGCTCGTTCACCCGCAGTGTCAGCGCGGCAGGAGCGTTGTTGAACGTCATCCAGGTTTCGGCGGCCGCGAAGCCTACTCGCTCGAGCCAGCGGGCGGCGAGCCACCGCGGATGCGACAACGTGATGCTGAGGTAATCGAGCGCGCCGGCCGTATCGTCCGCCGCGTCTGGCCGGGCCGGCAGAGGCAGCTTTCCCCGGCTGCGTGAAATCGTCCGAAGAACAGCGTTGACGAATCCACTGGCGCTCGTCTTGCCGGCACGCCTGACCAGATCAACTCCATCGTCCACAACGGCCGCCGCCGGCACTCGCGTGAGGTGAAGCAGCTGATACGCGCTCAGACGCAGGATCTCGACAACCTCGGTGTCCAGGCGCTCGAGAGGACGGCGGGCAAACACCGAAATCACGTGATCCAGCGCGGCACGCCAGCGTTGGACGCCGGAGGCGATTTCGGCCGCGAGCGCGGCGTCTCGCTCGTCCGGTAACCGCCCTCTGGCCGTCGCGATCGCGGCTGGGAGGTCGGCGCCTCCTCCTGTGACGGCGCGAAGAATGTCGTAAGCCGCGACGCGAGCCGGCGCGATCACGCCGGTGGTCCGAAGACCGAGCCTACGCGCACGGCATGACCGGCGAGAAACTCGCGAGCCGTCAGCGCTCGCCGGCCCTCGGGCTGAATCCGGAGAATCTGGACGAGACCGTCGCCTGCGGCCGCCAGTAGTTCGTCTCCATGTGCTCTGACGATCGTGCCAGGCATGGCATGAGCGCCGCCGGCGTCCACGGCCCTCGTGGCGAGCACGATGAATCGGGTGCCGTTGAGAAACGAAAACGCGTGCGGCCAGGGAACCAGGCCGCGCACCAGGTTGTGAATCGACGGCGCGGCCGCACGCCAGTCGATCAGGCCGTCCTCGCGCTTGAGGCGGTTGGCGTACGTCGCAAGGCTTTCGTCCTGCGGAGTTTCGCGCGCGGTGCCGGCCGCCAGTTGATCGGCGACGGACACCAGCAGTTCCGCGCCGCTCGAGGCGAGGGCGCGCTCGACATCCTGGCTGGTTTCGTCCGATTCGATCGCGCGCTCGAGAAACGCCATCATGGGCCCAGCGTCAAGCGCCGAAACGACGCGCATGATCGTGACGCCGGTGCGCATCTCGCCGGCGATGATCGCGCGATGGATCGGCGCGGCCCCGCGGTAGCGCGGAAGCAGCGACGCATGCACGTTGATCATTCCGAGTCGAGGGGCGGCGATGAGCGAAGCCGGCAGCATCTTTCCATATGCCGCGACCACACCCAGGTCGGCCTGACACGCCGCGAACGCGTCGACGAAGGCAGCGTCCTTCAGGGCCGGCGGCTGCAGGACCCGGACGTTCGCGCCGATGGCGTGCGCCTTGACCGGCGAATCGGTCGTTCGCTGTCCACGGCCTCGCGGGCGGTCGGGTTGCGTCACGACCACCACGACGTGATGGCGTGACTTCAGCAAGGCCTCGAGGGTCGGCACCGCGAACTCGGGTGTCCCGAAGAACGCCACCCGCAGCGAGGGGACGTCTACCATTTGCCGGATCGCGTGAGCTTCTTGATCCTGCGAACGATCATGTCGCGCTTGATGCCGCGCAGGCGGTCCACGAACAACGCGCCGTCCAGGTGATCCATCTCGTGCTGAAACGCGCGCGCCAGCAGCCCGGTCCCCTCGAGCACCTGGGGGACGCCCTCTCGATCCAGGCTTCTAACCACGACGCGTGTCGGCCGGACGACGGTCGCGTTGAACCCGGGCAGGCTAAGACAACCTTCTTCCTCGAGCTGGACGCCCTCGACTTCCGTGAACTCGGGATTGATGAGCACGATCAACCCCTTCGGATCGCGGCCGGCGGAGAGGTCGACGACAAAGATTCGCAGCGGCACGCCGATCTGGGGGGCAGCAAGCCCGATGCCCGGTGCCGCGTACATTGTCTCGATCATGTCCTGCACGAGGCGATCGACCTCGGGCGTCATCTCGTCGACGATTTTCGCGGTTTCGTGGAGCGGAGCGTCGCCGTATTTGAGGATGGGCCGAATCATGACATCGTGCGCTGCCGGGGGGCCGCGGCGGGACTCACCGCCGGGCGAACCGGCCGGCGGTGCGCGCGGTAAAGGCTTCCCAGTTCGCGATGAGCTCGGCCATCGAATCGCCGCCGAATTTTTCGACGACCGCCTCGGCGAGGACGAACGCGACCATCGCTTCGCCGACCACGGCCGCCGCTGGCACTGCGCAAACGTCGCTTCGTTCAATCGCGGCGGGACTCTCGGCCATCGTCGCCAGATCGACTGACCGCAGGGGCCGCATGAGCGTCGAGATGGGTTTCATGTACGCGGTGACCCGCAGGTCTTGCCCGTTGGTCACGCCCCCTTCGAGACCGCCGGCGTTGTTCGTAGGCCGCGCCACGCCTACGGGGGAGCGGCCACCGGTGCTGGAGAGAATCTCGTCGTGAACCCGTGAGCCCGGGAGCGATGCGGCCGCCGCTCCGAGGCCGATACCGACGGCCTTGATCGCTGGAATCGACATCAACGCCTGTGCGAGGCGGCCGTCGAGCTTCCGGTCCCATTGAACGTAGCTGCCCAGACCCGGCGGGACGTCGTGCGCGATCACCTCGAACGCGCCACCCATCGTGTCGCCCGCCTCGCGCGCACGATCGATCTCGGCAACCATCTGGCGCTCGACGTCCTGGTCCGCGCAATGCAGCGGTGACTCCGAAGGAATCGCTTGGATCTGCTCGAAGGTGACCGCCAGCGGATCGCCGATCGAGGCGCCGCCGATGGTCGTGACATGACTGGCGAGCTGAGTCCCGACGGCCTGAAGCAGCTGCCGAGCGACCGCGCCGACGGCGACGCGGGCCGCAGTTTCGCGCGCGCTCGCGCGCTCGAGCACATCACGGATGTCCTCGTGCCCGTACTTGACGAAGCCCGCTAGATCCGCGTGGCCAGGCCGTGGCCGCGTGACGGCCGGCCGGTCGGCACCTGTCGCGGTCTCGGGCATGTCGGCCTCGACATGCATCGTGCGCTGCCAGTTCTCCCAATCGCGATTCGGAATCAGCAGCGCGATGGGACCGCCGGTCGTCTCGCCGTGACGGATGCCGCTCAACGCTTCCGCGCGATCGGACTCGATCAACATCCGCCGGCCGCGCCCGTAGCCGGTCTGCCGGCGGCGCAGCTCGCTGGTCATCGCGTCGAAGTCGATCGAGAGCCCTGCGGGCATGCCCTCGACGATGGCCACGAGCGCGCGGCCGTGCGACTCGCCTGCGGTCAGAAAGCGCAACATTCGACCCTGATTCTATCCGAAAAAATTGCGACGTCCGGCTGCCACTGGAACGATCTGTCGAGCGATCTGCGGAGGCGACCTTTTTGCACTCGGCCGCTCGATGGGGAATGCGTGATGGATCTCTTCGCCGATCGATTCGTGATGCAGGCATCTGCGAAGAATGGATACGCCGTCGATCTGGCGACCAACCGATCGGTCTGGCTTCGTGTGACGCCAAGCGGCGACGACGAACGTTGCAGGCGCTGGACCGTTGCGTGCGACGCGGCGTTTCGATCCATCGACGAGTCGTCGCCACGGCTCATCGACTACGGAGCGATCGGACAGGCGGAGAAGTTTGAAGCCTGGTCGCGCGCCATCGGTCCGCTGGACGTCGCGACGGACGATACCAGCGCAGACGCTGGCGATCTGTCGTGCACGCAGCCTGTTTCACAGTCGGCGATCGCGGCGCTCGCAGAGCTGTTTCAAGCGGTGGACGACCGCCGGGGATCGATTGCAGCACTCTGGGGACGCGACGGATCCCAACTCGCCATGGCGGTGCTTCTCCTGTCAAGGCTGGCTCGTATCCAGGGGTTCGTGCCCGTGTCCGCGCACGCGCTGGTGCGGTATCGCTGTGAGCTGAAGGGCCGAAGTGTGTTTCTGATCGACGACGGAGCGCTCCTGTTGCCGCATGTGCGCCTCACGCTCGAATCGCCACTGGCTCACGTGTGTGTGGCACTCGGGCCGGACGAGCGGCCAGGTATTCATGGTGTGCACGTCGGGTCGGTACCTGCCCGCTGGAAGAGGCGGGACCGTCACCTGGCCCGCAGCGCGCTGCGCGTTGCGGAGCAGCCGGCGTCGTACGGCGAGAGCGATGATTTCGGAACGCGGATTTCGGATTGTGGATTGGCGTCGGACGCTCAGAAAAGTACACGCCGGCCGCGCGCCTGCGTTGGCGATGGCGAACTCGCGACCCTGAGGCAGCGCCTCGAGGCCTCCAGCGCGTTGCTGGCCACCGGGCGTCACGCGCCAGGCCTGCGTTTGCTTCGACAGACAGTTGGCGCGCTGGCGCGCCGCGAGGCCTGGGCGGCTGCCACGGATGGGTCGCTGCGTCTTGCTGCCGAGCTGATGAATCGAGGCTGTCCGAAGGCGGCGCTTCGCGCACTGGGCGAGGGCGCCGGCTACGCGGACCGTGCCGGCGATGCGCGGGCTCTCCTCGATGTTGCGCGCCTCACCGGCGAATCCTGGATCGATGCTGCCCGCCTCGACGAGGCCGAACGGGTTCTGAGCGCAGCGTTGACGGGTGCCCGCAGCGCAGCGGATCGATCGCGTGAAATGGTTCTCACGACGAGCCTCGCGCGATGCCTGTTTTGGCGCGCCGAATTCACGGCGGCGGCTTCATGTCTGATGCCGAATGTTGGCCGTCCGGTTTCGGATGAACATGCGATCCGCCGGTTACGCGTCGCCGCGGCCATCGCGGCCGCGCGCGCGCAGCCGGGAACCGCCATTGCCGCGCTGGACGAAGCGCGCGCCCTGGTTCGCGATCGATCGGAGCTCGCCGCCGATGTCGAAGATACCAACGCGTTCGTCAAGCTGGTGATTGGCGACTACGACGGCGTCGATCGTCATGTGGCGGCCTGTCTGTCGGCGGCGCGCAAGACGTGCTATCCGATTCGCGCATTTTCCGCCCGCCTGCTGCAGGCAGAGGCCGACCGCCGCCGCTCGCGCGCGTTGCCCCACGGACTGGCGCGGACCCTGCGGCGCCTGGCGAGTGCCGCGCCGCCCGTGCTCAAGGCGCGCTGGGATCTCTTGTCGGCGCTCGGTTCGACGGTGGACGCCGAGTCCGCGGTGTCCCGTCAGATCACGCAGTCGGGATTGAAGGCCCTGAGTCTGTTTTCAGCAACAGTCGTTCATACAGCCGGCGGCCTCTTCGATCCCGTCGTGCGCGATGTGGTGTCAATTCTCGAAGTCTGCCAACACGCTGAAGACGCGACCGGCCTCCTTCGCGAGGTGTGCGCGCGGGTCCGTCAGCGCCTTCGGGCTGCGGGAGTCGCACTGTTCGCAGCACTCGGCAAAGACACGACCGTTATAGCCGCCGATGGTATCGGCATACGGCCCGATGTCGCGCAGCGGGCGCTGGGTATCATGGCGACCATTGCGCCGGCGCGCGTCGCCGAACGAATCGAAGCCGCGGCGCTCGTCGCGTACGGAGGGCGGACGATCGGCGTCTTGTGTGCGCGTTGGACGATTGGTACGACCGAAGACCTGTCGCGTGCCGGCGCGGTGCTCTCCATGGCGGCGGTTGCCGCCGGCCCTATAGTGGCGGCGCATCAGGCGCAGGCCCCGAAGCCGGTCGCACGGCCCGCCATCGAGTTACTCGGCATCACCCCGCGCATGGACGCCTTGCGCCGCGATATCGAACGGGCTGCGGCAGCGCCGTACCCAATCCTCATCGAAGGCGAAAGCGGCAGCGGGAAGGAGCTGGTGGCACGCGCGATTCACCGGGCTGGCCCGCGACGCGACCGTCCGTTTGCCGCGCTCAACTGCGCCGCGCTTCCGGACGACCTGGTGGAAGCGGAACTCTTCGGCCACTCGCGCGGCGCCTTCACGAGCGCGGTTGCCGATCGGCCCGGCGTATTCGAGGAAGCGCATGGCGGCGTGCTGTTCCTCGACGAAGCAGGGGAGCTCTCGCTGCGGGCGCAAGCCAAACTCCTGAGGGTGATTCAGGAGGGCGAGCTCCGGCGGATTGGCGAAAACCTGGCTCGCCGGGTCGACGTGCGGATCGTGGCTGCTACGAACCGTGACCTTGCGCGGGAGGTCGAGGCCGGCAGGTTCAGGGTCGATTTGCTGTACCGTCTCGACGTCGTACGAATCGTGGTTCCGGCGCTCCGCGACCACGCGGAAGATATCGCGGTTCTGGTCGATCATTTCTGGACCGAAGCGACCCGCAAGGTGGGCAGTCGCGCAACGCTGGCGGCGTCGGCGTGCGCCGCGCTGGTCTCGTATTCGTGGCCAGGCAACGTTCGGGAGCTGCAGAACGTGCTCGCCGCGCTGGCAGTGCGAAGTCCTAAGCGAGGAGTGGTTCCGCCAAGCGCGTTGCCGACGCATATCACGGCCGTCCACAACACGGAGGCGTTTCGGTTGCTTCCGGCACGGCGCGCCTTCGAGGAGGCCTTCGTCCG
>AR_comb_assmDRAFT_10154948_pt1 | contig 14808 bp, 16 predicted proteins | sample ArasoioldDNA_FD_10543 | JGI IMG/M metagenome (IMG submission 10543) | reverse complement strand
GTGTGCGCGAAACTCAGAACTGTCGCGGTAATGACGCCGGGAATGGAAAGCGGCAAAAGGATTTGGCGGAATATGCGCCAGCGACCGGCGCCGAGAACCGCGGCGGCATCGAGAAGCCGTGAATTGACACTTTCAAATGCGATAACCAACGGCTGCACGGCGAACGGCAAACTGTACAAGACCGAACCGACGATCAGTCCTGCAAAAGTGAATGCCAAGGTGTGTCCGAACCAGGCAGTCCACAGCTTTCCGAGCGGACCGTGGTCCCCCAGGGCGATCAGCAGATAAAAGCCCAGGACCGTGGGCGGCAATACCAGGGGCAGTGCGATCACACTTTCGACAAGGAACTTGCCTCGCCATCGAGTCTGGGAAACCCAGTACGCCAAGGGCACACCCACGAGCAGCAAAATTGCTGCGACACAAGACGCGAGGGCTACGGAAAGCCACAACGACTCCATTACTTGTGCCTTTCTTTCGGCGGTCGAGCGGCCGGCGGGCGAAAGCCAAATTTTTCGAGTGCAACACGGCCGGCGCCCTCGGTGACGAAGAGCACAAAATCCCGGGCGGCGGATTTTTCCTTGGCCGCTTTCAACAGAACCACGGTCTGTTCGATTGGCGGGTAGGTGTCACTCGGAATTTCCCACGGCTTGCCGTCACGCATCGCCGGCGACACCGCTTGCGAATACGCAAGGATTCCCGCTTGGGCGTTGCCAGATTGCACAAATTGTGCGGCCTGCGAAATGTTTTCGCCGAGCACGAATTTGGCGCGTACCTGCTCGTAGATATGGGCCGACTGCAAAGCGCTGATTGCGGCGCGCCCATAGGGAGCGTGCGCCGGGTTGGCAATGGCGATGCGGGAAACTTGGGGTTTGAGGAGACAGTTCCACTTCTCGGCTTGAGGATTGCAGGTCGCACCCGGAGGCATCCACAGAATGAGACGTCCGATAGCATAGACCGATGCGCCGCGAGCCTCAGCGCGACCGGATTGCATCAATCTGGCGGGAAACTCACTATCTGCAGAAAAGAACAGGTCGAACGGCGCGCCATTCTGGATCTGTGTAAAGAAATTCCCGCTGGAGCCAAAAATGAGCTCGACCTGGATCCCGGTTTCCGATTCGAAGGCCCTGGCGATTTCGGGCATTGCCGTCTGCAGGTCGGAGGCCGCGGCGACGCGAATCTGTTTGGTCTGGGGAAAGGCCGGCGCAGCGATACAAAGAAGCGCGACCAGAGCGGTGATGGCCTGTAGAAACGTTTTTCCTGCCGGCATGGCTTCTCTCGATAGCGGCTAATTTCAAACGCGCAGGATCATCACTTCGGTGGATTTAATGAGAGCCGCGGCTCGTTCCCCGGGCTTCAGGCGCATTTCCTTTGCGGCGTCGGCGGTGATGAGGGAAGTGATGTGCTGCTCACCGATGGCCAACGTGACTTGTGCGAGCAGTCCGCTGTATTTGATGGCCACAACGCGGCCGATCAACTGGTTGCGCCCGCTAATCTTGCGGAAATTGCCGCGGCGCGAGCCGATGTCCCCGCGTTCGAGCTTTCTGGGGATAAGCCGGTCAATTTCGCTTTCGGGAACACGGTGGTGGCCGCCGGGAGTCTTGGCGGTGCGGATTTTGTCGTGGTAAATCCACTGCTTCAGCGTAGGGTAACTGATGCCGAGAATATTCGCGGCTTCGCGTGGCGACAGCAGCTTTTGCACAATGCCTCCGCCCGACCATACAATATGTGACAGAGCATAACATACTTCTAATACGATTTTATACGATTCTGCCAACAGCTTAACGATAGATTCGCACGGCTGCAACTGGAAGCGTCAGTTACGCAACGGCTTGCCCGTTTTCAACGTGAACGCGATGCGCTCCAGGGTTTTCTTTTCGCCCAGCAGTGAGACGAACGCCTCCCGTTCCAAATCGAGCAGATATTGTTCGCTGACCAATTGCGGAGACGTCAAGGCACCACCGGCCAGGATGTGGGCCAGCTTGCGAGCCACGACCGCGTCGTGTTCCGAAGCGTAGCCGCCGCGCACCAACATGTGGATCATCAACTTGGCGCCGGCCAGGAACTGTTCGCCAAGGACCTTGACCTGAGTGGCCTTTGCTCCTTCCTGCCAGCTCGAGGCGGCAGGCTTCCAGCCGGACCGTAAGAGCCCCAGCGCGGTTTCTTTTGCGTCGGCGACCAGCCGTTGCGTGTTCATCGAGTAGCGATCCTCGCGGCGGAAGTAACCGAGTTCGCGGCATTCTTCCGCGCTGGTTCCTACTTTCGCCAGGGCGACATTTTCGAAAACCGGTTTGAGGGCATGGAACAAATCGAGATCTTCGCCGCCTGCGGAATTTTCATTGGCGCGGATTAGCATTTCTTTCGAACCGCCGCCGCCGGGAATCAGGCCGACTCCGGCTTCCACCAGTCCGACGTACGCTTCCGCCGCCGAATGGATTCGCGCGGCGTGAAGGCTGATTTCGCAGCCGCCACCGAGTGCCATTCCCTGCGGAGCGGCAACGACCGGTTTTTTCGCGTACTTGATGGCCAGGTTGACGTTTTGGAACTGCTTCACGGCCATGTGGAGTTCATCCCACTCCTGCTCTTGCGCGCTGACCAGCACCAGCATCAAATTTGCGCCGACGGAGAAATTGACGGACTGGTTGGCGATCACCATAGCCTCGAAATCGCTTTCCAGGCGCTTCAGTCCTTTGTGAATCATGGCGATCAGTTCCGCGCCAATCGCATTCATCTTGGCGTGGAATTCGCAGCAGACCACGCCGTCGCCGAGGTCTACCAGGCTGGCGCCGGAGTTGCGCTCCACTTCCCTGCCCGCTTCTTTCAGCGACTTGAGGATGAGTATGCCGGCCGGCTCTTCGACTTTCTTACTTCCCATGGCCAGATCGAGTACTGTCGTTACACCTTTTTCCGATTCGTAAAAACTCTTTCGCCCGCCCGGCAAGACTTTTGCTAACCAAGCAGGTAGTGCACGACCTTCTTTCTTCACTTGTGCCGCGAATGCATCAAGGCCCAGCGCATCTACCATCTCAAACGGACCGAGTTCCCAGCCAAATCCCCAGCGCATGGCTCGGTCCACGTCCACAAGGTTGTCGGAAATTTCCGGAACGCGCCGTGCAGCGTACAGACACGTCTCGGAAATGGCGCTCCACAAAAACTGCTGCGCCTTATCGCCTTTTTGCCCTTCCAAAATCGGCCGGACCAGCGCGCGCAAACGCTGCCGGGTGTCGTCGATGGTTTTGCCACCTTCGATCGAAACGAATTTTGCTTTCTGGCGGGCGCGGTATTCCATCGCGTTGAAGTCCAGAGTGAGGATTTCGTTTTCACCTTCGCCCTTTACTTTCTTGTAGAAGCCCTGCCCGCTCTTGTCGCCAAGCCAGCCGCGCTTGATCATCTCTTCCACCAGCGCAGGGACTTTATAGCGTTCGCGCGACTCGTCATCTGGCGCCGTTTCGTAAATGTTTCTCACCACGTGGGCTAACACGTCCAAGCCGACAATGTCGGTTGTGCGAAACGTTGCGGATTTAGGCCAGCCCACCGCCGGGCCGGTGCAGGCATCCACTTCCTCCACGGTCATGCCAAGTTCGCTCATCAGGCGCAGTGCATTCAGAACCGAAAAGGTGCCGATGCGGTTGGCGATAAAATTCGGCGTGTCTTTCGCGACGACAACACCCTTGCCGAGCCGGCGATCACAGAAATCACGGAGCGTCTCGATAACGTTTGTGGAAGTTTTTGGTCCGGGAATAATCTCGACCAACTTTAAGTAACGCGGCGGGTTAAAGAAGTGCGTGCCGGCCCAGTGTTGTTGAAACTCGTCCGGCAGCCCTTCGGCAATCAGGTGGACCGGCAGGCCGGACGTATTGGTGGTAACGATGGCGCCGGGCTTGCGGAATTGCAGTATGCGAGAAAGAAGGTTGCGCTTGATTTCGAGATTTTCCGCGACCACTTCGATGATCCAGTCGGCGTCGGCGCAACGCGCAAGGTCGTCATCAAAGTTGCCGACCGAAATTTTTTCTGCAAGCGTAGCGCTGAAAAATGCCGCAGGCCGGGATCTTTTCGCTGCTTCCACGCCGTTGCGCGCGAACCGATCGCGTTCGCTGGCCGGCGCACCGGGCTTCCAGTCCGGCGGCACCAAGTCGAGAAGCACGCAGGGCAAACCGGCATTCGCAAAATGCGCGGCGATGCGTGCACCCATGGTGCCGGCGCCTAGAACCACAGCCTTCAGGATGGGAAGCTTCATGACCAGCCTTCGAAATGCGAGATAAACGCCGGGACGGTTTCAGAGTTGGTTGAGTAACCCCGAGTGAGCAAGGTTACAAAACCGGCAAAGCAGGGTCAAACCGAAGCGCGCTGGCGCCGCGCAGTACTAAAATAAGAGCAGCGTAATGAACAGCAAGATCAACAGCGCATTGGAATGGCTCCGCACCGCAGAAGAAACGTTCCGCCAACGGGCTTTTGGCGGCGCGGAAACACGATCGCCGCGGCCAAAGGTCGGCTTGGCGCTGGCCGGGGGCTTTGCGCGAGGCATTGCGCACATCGGTGCGCTGCGTGCTTTTCGAGAGGCGGGAATTCCCATCGACTTCGTGGCGGGCACCAGCGTCGGCGCGCTCATCGGCGCCGGCTTTTGCGCGGGCGCCACGCTCGAATTCATGGAAGAGACCGCCAGGCAAACCACGTTCGCCGACTTTGGCCGGTGGACTCCTTCTTGGCTGGGCCTGGCCACCAACCAGCGCCTGGAGAAATACTTGGCGCGCATGACACCGATAACCACGTTTGAGCAACTGCATGTTCCGCTGGCCATCAGTACCACAGACATCAATGCGGGCATAACCGTTTACTATTCGAGCGGGGCGATCGCGCCGGCGCTGCGCGCTTCCTGCGCGTATCCGGGCTTGTTCGTTCCAATTCAATACGACGGACGCACACTGGTGGACGGCTTTTTGACTTCCCCGGTGCCGGTGGAAGGGGCGCTGCTGCTCGGCGCAGAAGTGGTAATCGCCGTTTTTCTGGAATCGGGCGGCATCGAAAATCCCCGCACCGCCGTGGACATCATCAGCCGCTCGTTCAACATCATTCAGGGCCATTCCGAAATCAGCTGGCGGGCGCAGGCCGATGTGGTGATTGAGCCTGACGTGACATCGTTCGCGTGGGACGACTTTACGAAGACGCCCGAACTGGTCGCCGCGGGCCAGGAAGCCGCGAAGAAAGCTATTCCACAAATTCTCGCTGTGCTGCATGGCGAAAAGAAAAATCCGGTAGTCTAGCCGTTCAGCGTTCCTGCAAACGAGCTTCAACAAGGACCGGTTGACCTTCGCCTTTTCCACGCTGCGTAAGCCATGCTGCCAGACCCTCGGCGAATTTTCCCGGCGTTAGGTGAAAGCTTGCTTCGATCGCGCCATCCGCGAGTGGCAGAGTATCGTCGAACTCCGCGGAGTTGGTGAAGTTGCGCATGCAAAACTGGTCCAGCCACTCCAGCGGGCAGGCACGCCGTTCGCCGCGAATCACCACGTCCACCAGAAACTTTTGCGCGTACATGGCATCAGATTACCACTGCTCGCCCGGAGGAACGGGCTGCGTCAAACTGTTAAGATAGCGTTCAGGAGCATTTCGCCAGTGAAGCTGCGATACCTGTTTGCAAGTTTCGTCACGTCTGCCGCGACCATCCTGACCGCCGGCGCGAGTTGCGCCCAGGGTCCGCACCCCGCTGTGCTACAGCTGGACGCCTGGCGCAAGGCGGTGCTGGCCGGCGACGCGCAGGCGCTTACCCCCCTTTACTCGGCCAGCCCGAGGATTCTCGGACCCGGTCAAACTGCGTCCAGTCTGACATCGGAAGTCGCCTACTGGACTGGTTGGAAGGGCAAAGGACTGAAAACCATCTCTGCCCAAATCGAAAGTGCGCAGGAGCCGCAGCCCGGGCTTCACATTCTCTCCATTCAGTTGACGCTAGTCGCTTCCGAGGGCGGGGCCGCGAAGAAGTATTACCTCAAGATGGCACAGGGTTACGCCGAACAGGGTGGCAGCTGGAAAATCGCCGTGGAGCAGCGGGAAGATGCGACGCGCCTGAGGGGCCCGGCGGAACGGAAGGATTTGTATCCCTCCGATGCCGATGCGCAAAAGGACATCGAAGAGGCGCTGCAAGCCGCCGCTAAATCACATAAGCGCGTGATGCTCGTTTTTGGCGGCAATTGGTGCTACGACTGCCACGTATTGGATGCGGCGTTCCACACACCGGAAATCGCGCCAACCCTCAATCGCAACTATGTAGTCGTGCACGTGGACGTCGGCGAGTACAACAAGAACCTCGACCTCGCTAAAAGATATGAAGTCCCTTTGGAGCGCGGCGTGCCCGCGGCGGCAATCCTCGACAACACCGGCAAGTTGCTAGTCAGCCAGAAAAATCAGGAGTTTGAAAAGGCACGCTCCATGGCACCGGAAGACATTCTCGCGTTTCTCAACAAGTGGAAACCCGTGAGCGAACACTAGAATTCCCTCGCGGCGCTTTTGCTACAGAACTAATCGAATCTCTGAGTCCATCACCACGTGCGTGGCCATCTCGCCGTTGATCGAATACTGGTCACCATGCTCGTTTTTGAAATGAAAGAAACGGCTGATGTGATAGTCCTCGTCAAAGATCGAAAATACTTTTTCGGTTTCTGCGTGGGAAAGCTTGAATGCACTGAGTGGCACCGGTTCCCCAGGTTTCGCTGCGAGACTGGTATACAGGCGATATAGTTCTTGCAAGGAAATCATGGGGGCGGGCCCTGCGGCTTGGGTGCTCATAAACGCCACCTTTTCTTCCGCGAAGTAAGACCCTCATTTTACACCCGATTTGTGCGGAAGAGACGGCTGGTTCGCTTTGTCAACCACCTGAGAATCCTCTATCATTTTCCTGCGGCCAACGAATCGAACCTGCCAGATCGTTCGCACAAGGAGGAAACACATGGCGATTGCCGTGGGACAAGTGGCGCCGGATTTTTCGCTGAAGGATCAGTATGACAAAGACGTGAAGCTTTCGGACTTTGCAGGAAGGAAGAATGTCGTAATCGTTTTCTATCCCCTGGATTGGAGCCCGACCTGCACCAAGGAACATGTCTGTCTGGTAAACGGCATGAAGAATTTCGCCACGCTTGACGCGGAAGTGCTAGGCGTCAGCGTGGATAGCGCCTGGTCGCACAAGGCCTACGCCGAAAAAATGGGCATCCAGTATTCGCTGCTGGCGGATTTCAATCCGCGCGGGGCCATGGCCGACAAGTACGGCATATATCTCGCTGAAAAAGGAATCACCGGCCGCGCCATCGTCATCGTCGGCAAGGATGGCAAGGTCGCCTGGATGAAAAACTACGACATTCCGGTAGTGCCGGACGTGGACGAAGTAGCCGCAGCGTTGCAGAAAGTAAAAGCCGCAAGCGCGTAAAACAGTTTTGCGTTTCGGACATTTTTCAAAAGTACCGGCCAGGGCAAGCGGTTCTGGCCTTCTTTATTGCGTGCCATGAATCGCGGCGAGCAGAAACGGCGCGGCTAGCCACAAGCAGAGTGTAAAGGCTCCGCCAATTGCCAGTGGCCAGCGCAAAGGATTGGGCCGGATCAAGGCGTACGCAGCAGCCAGCCCTGGAATAAATCCGAACCAGATAAAGCTGACCATCACCACGTGATTGGACCAGTCAGCCGGAAGCCATTTCGCCAGCTGCCCGACGAATGCTGGAGAACTGACGCCGGGGACTCGCAGTAACAGGCTTAACGTAATGTTGGCGAGCAGAAAAATCGCAAACGCGTCTCGCTCTTCTTTGTGCGGCTCTTCGGCCGGAGCAGCGAACGGTTCCCGCTCCGCCGGAAGCACCTTCAGCCAGGCGATCGCCACTGGAGACGCCGCCGCGAGCAACAGCAGCGAGTACAGAACGAGAGCCAGGCGATGGTCGAGCACGCCGGCAATTTGCACTGCGAAAAGCATGGAGAAACCGCTCAGAAGTTTAGCGAGGGAAGTCGTTGCGCGCCACCACGCCGCCCTTCATCACGAACTTGACTCTTTCTAAGGTTTTCACCTCAGAGAGTGGATCGCCCTCCACCGCAATCAGATCGGCGTAGTGTCCTTTTTCCAAAGACCCTACTTTTTCGCTCCAGCCGATCAAATCGGCAGCATTCAGTGTGGCGGCGCGAATGGCGTCCAGCGGCTGCATGCCCCACTCCACCATTTTGCCGAACTGCCGCGCGTTGTCGCCGTGCGGATACACGCCGGAATCGGTGCCAAAGGCGATTTTAGCGCCGGCCTGAAACGCTTTGCGGAAATTCTCACGCTGCAGGCGTCCGACCTTCTTTTCCTTCTCGATGGATTCGGGCAGCATGCCAGCCTTCGCGCCTTCCTGCAGGATGAAATCATCGTTATAAATGTCGAACACCAGATAGGTTCCGTGTTGCTTGGCTAGCGCGATGCCCTCGTCATCAATCAAGCTGGAATGCTCGATGGAATCAATTCCCGCGCGAATGGCGTCTTTGATGGATTGCGTGCCGTGCGCGTGCGCGGCCACTTTGCGGCCGAGCTTATGCGCTTCGTCGGCGATCGCCTGCATCTCTTCCAATGTGTACTGCGGCGTGCCGGGCTGATCTCCTTTGCTTAAAACACCACCCGACGCGCAAATCTTGATCACGTCGGCGCCATATTTGATCACTTCGCGCACCTTGGCTCGCGCTGCCCATGGGCCATCGGCCACCCCTTCCGAAATATGGTGATATTCGGCGGGCAGCAAGTTGTCATCACAATGGCCTCCGGTGATCCCCAGTGCCGGTCCGGAGACCAGCATGCGCGGCCCTTCAATCTCTCCAGCGTTCACCCCGTCACGAACGGCCACATCGCTGAAGCCGGCCGCTCCCACGTTGCGAATCGTGGTGAATCCCGCGCGCAGCGTTAGCCGCGCGTTTTTCGCGCCCGCAACCGCGGAACGCGGCACGGAAATGCCTAGTCCCGCATATCCGCTGTGCTGCGGATCTCCCGTAACGTGCGTGTGCACGTCAATCAAGCCGGGCAGGCAAGTTGCCCGAGAGAGATCGATCGCGCCGATGTTCGATCCGGAGGCGGGCGTCACCGAGGCAATGACCCCGTCCACGTCAAAAGTCACCAGTTGATCGGATAAAAGTTGTCCGGTGCGAACATCGAGCAATTTGCCGCAGCGCACCGCGCCCGGTGCAGCCGCGGCAACGCTCGCAGCCAGCAAGCACACACTCAGAATCAAAGCAATTTTGCGCATCAATCCCTCACCGATTTCGAACGGAAATTGCCCCAAGAGAATAGCTCGAAAAATGAGCTACTGCCAATCGTCTTCCGCCGCATTCAGCTCCGTTCTCGCTATTTTGGCTGATTCTGGGCGAACGAGCGAAGGAACAGTACCAGCTGCCAGCGCTGCTGTTCGGTGCAGCGCTTCTTGAAACCCGGCATCGGGCGATGCCCTTCGCTGATTTTATAGAACAACTCGCCGTCGCTGACCGAATTCATATGCGCCGCGTCGGTGAAATCCGCAGGCGGCGGGTCATATGACTTGCCCTGTGAACCGTCACCCTTCCCGAAATCACCGTGGCACTCCGCGCATTTGTCCAGATATAGCTTTTGCGCTGCTGGAAGATTTGCTTGAGACGGTTTTATTGGATTTACCGCTCGCTTGGCTTCCTCCGGCACAATCCACGGTCCGGGATGGAAGAACGCATAGACCGCCGAGCCTGCGGCAGTCAAGAGAAGAAGTACAAATAGGGAACCGGCCAGTTTTTTGCGTGCAGGCGAAGACATGAATGAAGAATCTTCGCACAAACGCAAAGAGTTTAACCACAGCGGGCACCGAGTTCGCCGAGAAAAGGTGGGTTAGGCGCGAAGCGTAAGCCAGAGCAGTTCGGCATTGAAGACGACTATGGCGATCGCGACGACCCAGGCTAGGCTTGCGGTAAGCCGCGAGTTGGCGAACGTGCCCATTTTGGCCTTGTTGCTGGTGAACTGCACGAGCGGGATCACCGCGAACGGCAACTGAAAACTGAGCACTACCTGGCTAAGAATCAGCAGCGAAGTGACTCTGCCTTCACCGTACAAACCGATCACGATTACTGCGGGAATGATAGCCAGCGCGCGCGTGATTAAGCGGCGCAGCCACGGTTTAAGGCGCAGATTCAGGAATCCTTCCATTACGATCTGGCCGGCCAGCGTACCGGTCAATGTTGAGTTCTGCCCTGACGCAAGCAACGCGCAGGCGAACAGCGTGCTCGCCAGGCTGGCTCCCAATACGGGCGTAAGCAGCTTGTAGGCGTCAGAAATTTCCGCAACGTCATGCAAGCCGCGGGTGTGAAATGCAGCCGCGCCGAGAATCAAGATCGCAGCATTGACGAACAGCGCGAAGGTTAGCGCCAGGGTCGAATCGAAAACGGCGAAACGCAGGGCCTCGCGCTTGCCGGAGGTATCGGTGGAAAAAGCGCGCGTCTGTACGATGCTCGAGTGCAGATAGAGATTGTGCGGCATTACCGTGGCGCCCAGGATGCCAATAGCGATGTACAGCATTTCGCGATTCTTCAGTATCTCCAGCCGAGGCAGGAAGCCTTGCGCCGCTTCCTTCCACAAGGGCTGTGCAAAGAAAATCTCATAAGCAAAACAAACTGCGATGCTCGCGATCAGCGTGATCACGAAAGCTTCGATTAACCGGAACCCTCGCCCTTGCAGCGCCAGAACAATTAGCACGTCCAGCGCTGTGATCAGCACACCAGCCATCAATGGCAGGCCAAAAAGCAGTTTCAGCGCAACCGCCGAGCCCAGCACTTCCGCCAGATCGCACGCTGCGATGGCGACTTCGCAAATCACCCACAGGGCAAAGGATACCGGGCGCGGGTAGGATTCGCGACAAGCTTGCGCCAGGTCCCGCCCTGTAACGATTCCGAGCTTCGCGGAAAGCCCTTGCAACAGCATGGCCATGAGGTTGCTAAGTAAAATAACGCTCAACAGCGTGTAGCCAAATTTGGAACCGCCACCAATGTCGGTCGCCCAGTTACCGGGGTCCATATACCCAACGGCGACAAGGTAACCGGGTCCGGCAAACGCTAGGACCTTGCGGAACCAGCTCAGGCCGGGAGTGATGGGAATGGTGCGATGGGCTTCAGGGAGCGAAGGCCACAGTGCAGGAGCCGCGCCGGCAGCCGGCGCCGGCGCGCGATTCTGTGCGACGTCGGGTTCCGCTTCGATGAGTTGTTCCGTGGTGCGCGGCATCTTTATCTGTGCTATCAGCAGAAGTTAACTGCAGTGAATGCTCGAACTAAACTACATTTAATGGGCTCTTCTGTCAATAAGTCTTTTCTCCAATGTGCCGCGCATGAACTACCGTAAACGCGGGGTGTGGTACCTTTTGAAAGGAAGCTCAGGAGACGCGCATGGACGAGAAGCCGCCGCAACCACAAACCGGCCAGATGCAGATCAAAGCCGACGAGAAGGAGCTGCAGGGTCTTTACAGCAACCTGGTGATGCTCCAGCACAATCTGGAGGAATTCACCCTGAATTTTGTCTACATTTTTCCAAATGGGGCGCAAGGCAAGCTGCTCAGTAGCATGATTGTCAGCCCCGGTCACGCCAAGCGCATCTGGCGCGCGCTGGGTGAAAACATTTCCCGTTACGAAGCCCAGTTCGGCCCCATCAAGGAGGCTCCCGAGGGCAGCAATCCCCCTCCAAACGTTGGATTCGTACAGTAGCCAGATATTTCGCGGATCGCTGTTCAGTGTGGCTTCAGATAAAGATACGCCTTTAATAGCCTAGACGCCGCGCGCAATCGCCGAGCATCTCCGCTTCCCACTCCGGTCGAATCGGATTTTTTGGGTGAGGCAAAGCGCTCGGGATCCTGCCAGTCAAGTGCAGGAAAACCGCGGCGGAATGTTTGTATGCCGGAACCGGCGCCCGAAACGCGACGTTCCCCAGATGCTGTAGCGAGTCGGCAAGCGCATAGTAAGCCGCGTCGCCTGCTTCCCACAGCCGATCCCGCTCCGCGAAACGCTCCGGACAGAATGTCGCTAACCCCAGCAAGTAGTCCGACCCATATTCAATCATATTGATGCCCAGGTCGTTGCCGGTATAAATGCGAAAGTCCGGCCGCTGCGCATCGCGCAAAGCAAGCCGCTCCAGTTCAATCGTGCGTTCCAGGGAAGAGTGTTTCATCCCCTTCAGCTCCGGAATATCCATCAGCCGCAGCACCGTTTCCTCGTCGAAGATTTCTCCGTTCGGCGCAAACATCGTCCCCAGTTCGAACGCCAGCACCTGTGAATAACCCTTGCAGATCGCTTGATAGGTGGCAGCTTTCTCGCTCGCGGATTTTCCATGCAAGCGCCGCGTTTGAAAAAGTATCGGTATGCCGCCGCGGCCGACGATGCGGTCCACCTCGCGACGGTATAGTGCTACGACGTCGCCGTCCTGTCCTTCGATGTACGCGCCCGCCACAAACACGGCGTCCATACTCAGCGCTTCGCGAGTCCACCGCAGCACATCGCTCTTTTCCGCATCACTCAGATAGTTCACATAGCCGGTGTCCATGTTCACCGCGTTCATCAGTCCGGCCCGCTGCGTCGCCGTCAAATGCCTTTGAAAAGCCTCAACCGCCACGCGGCCATCGGCGTCGAACGGCAGCAGCGCCGCCGAAATTCCCTGCACCTTGCGGCGCGGCTTTTGCCGCTTAATCATTGCTTCAATCTCCATGAGCCAGCCCTCAACGCTTCTTAAGCGCCGCCAATTGAGCTGCCATCCCTGAATTCTTGTAGTACGCGTCCAGTGGATAGCACCCCGACGGCAGTCCATTGCGCGGCGCCGTGGTGCAATCGCTGAACGTTCTGCAGACGCGTTTATGCTCCACCGTGCGGCCATGCGCGGCATCCCACAGCATTTCCGGATACGTAAGCGCCATTCGCCCGAGTCCTACCGCGTCCACCCAGCCCTCACGTATCGCCGCCTGCGCCACATGCGGCAAGAAATCCTGCAAATACGTGTACGCCGTTCCCACAACAATCAACTTCGGAAAGCTCTGCTTCAACTCACGCGCGGCGTGTATCTGCCGCGCCACACCCACCAACGGGTCTTCCGGAGGCAAATATCCGTCCGACGGTGGATACAGCGCCGGCCGTTGCACATGCGGATTGTAATAAGGACTCCCCGCGGTGATGTTCACTAGGCTAATTTGCGATTCCTCCAGCAGGTGAAGAAATTGAATCGTCTCCACAAGTTCAGGCTCGGTGGGTTTTTCTTCGTTCACGCCGAATCCCCACCGGTACGGAATCAGCTGCCCATGCGCTTCGGGAATCCCGGGCCCCGGTTTTCCTGGCACCGATCGTTCCGGGTCCGGCCGAAACGGAATCGTGTCAAAGGCGGAGAGCCGTACGCCGATCTTTAGTTTCGGCGCAAGGGAGCGGATTCCTTCGACAATTTCGCGTAAAAACCGGGTCCGGTTTTCAAAACTCCCGCCGTAGTTCCCTTCCCTCGTGTGCGCGCTCAGAAATTCATGTCCCAAGTAACCGTGGCAATGTTTGACATCAACAAAATCAAATCCCAATTCCCATGCGATCCGCGCAGCGCGGTGAAAGTCCTCAATAATCGCGAGCACCCCCGCATCGCTCAACACCGGATAGTCCGCGGGCAGACTCAGCCGGCGGTCGAGAATCGGGTGCCGATACAAAATGCGCGGCTCCGCCCGGCCACCAGCGTTCGGCCGGCAGTAACGGCCGGAGTGCGTCAGCTGCAATCCAATGAGCAATCCTTCATCAGACCCAGCGACTTTTTTGTGCTCTTCAATCAACACAGCGCGCAATTCTGCCAGCCCGTCTCGCGTGTGTTCACCAATCACCAGTTGATTCGGATTCGCCCGGCCCTCGTGATTGACGGCGACCGCTTCTCCGCCCCAGATCAGCTTCGCGCCGCTCTGCCCAAAGCGTCTCCAGCGCCGCAGCGTGTGTTCGCTCGGCTGTCCGTCCAGCGTGCCGTCCCAGCCCTCCATCGGATGGATAGCAATGCGATTGCCGATCCGCAGATTGCCGCTTTGCAGCTTCGCCAGCAGCGGCGAATCAGTTCCATGTTGGACTTCGTTGTCACATGGAATGTTCAACCCGAGCGAACGCAAATGTTCCACAAACCGCGCCACATCCTTAATCGTGCCCAGCCGCACGATCGCACTGCTAGTCATGATTGCGTGCTCCCGCGCTCGGGCCAAGTAGCAATGGCGGCCGCTCCAATCAGCTTTATGAGTCCGTTCATATAACTTCCGGGAATATCGCGCAGCCGCGCCAGCCACCACCCCACAATTTCGCCTCCGTTACACCGTGCGCCGTTAAAAAATCACACCCGGCAGCCGTGCAGTTTGCAGGATTCTTCGCCGACGGGCAAGCCATTCCTTGCGCCACGAAGACGGCGCATTCCAAGCAATTGCGCTTGATCTATTTGCGTTTGCATCAGAAGAAATTCGCACGTAGAAACTGAAATTTAGCCTGCAACACAGGTATCACATCGTACCGGAAACACAGGTAACGCTTTCTCTCTGTTTAGGGAGGAAGTGACTATGCCATGGACGGAGTGTTCAGCAATGGATGAAAGAATGCAGTTTGTGGCGCGCCGGCTAGCCGGCGGGGCGATGGCGGGGCACAAGGCGACTATTTACGGCATGGAATCCTGTTGCCGTTCTCGCGGCCCTGGGATTCATCTGGGCCATTGGGTGAAAGTGGAAGCCGAGCAAAGAAAAGCACTGGGTCAAGCGGCATAGGCTAAATATTGGGAGAAAGTAAAACGCAATGGAGGTGGTACAGGTTGCGGTCTTGGAGCCCACGGGAAGG
>AR_comb_assmDRAFT_10132950_pt1 | contig 14810 bp, 13 predicted proteins | sample ArasoioldDNA_FD_10543 | JGI IMG/M metagenome (IMG submission 10543) | reverse complement strand
ATAATGCCCCCGGTGAGATTGAGCTTGATGTGGTCCACACCGTTTTTAATCTGCTCGCGAATAGCCTGTACGAATCCATAGGGACCATCGCACTCCCGGGCATGGCCTGAGGTGAGAAAGTGACCGCCGGTTGTGGTCAGAAAATGGCCACAGGCAAAGACACGAGGGCCGATGTACTGCCACGCATCAAAGGCGTGTTTCCAGGCCACGTCCATGAAGTAAGCCGAGCCAGCACAGCGCACGCCGACCACACCGCTCTCGGTCAAGGCTTCCATGAGGCGGTAGCCAAACTGCACCGTCTGCTCGACGGCGGACGTATTGGCGGCGGTGAAGTAGTCGGGATGAATATGCACGTCCCACAGCCCTGGCAGGAGATACGCCCCATGCAGGTCGAGCACCTGTGCCTGGTGCGTATCAGGGGCGCGACCACTCTCGAGTACCTCCACAATACGTCCATGCTCCACGGTCACACTGGCTCCCACCAGGGGACGTGGCTGCGCACAGTCAATGACATTGGCATTGATCAGCACCACACGCATAGACACCTCAGAGACACGTACGTTGCTTGCTGGGTGAGCGGCTCGACGGCTCGGCTTGGAAGGCATCCCTATCATGGCCACCGAGTCACAAGCATTCAGACCTTATCGCCCTTGAGGACGAACCGCAGCGCGACGCCATTGTTGCACCAGCGCTGCCCAGTGGGTGGTGGGCCATCGTCAAACACGTGCCCGTGGTGGCCACCGCAGCGTACACAGTGATATTCTGTGCGTGGCCAAATCAGTTTAAAGTCCCGCTTGGTAGTGAAGGCGTCGGGGATCGTTGTGAAAAAACTCGGCCAGCCTGTGCCACTATCAAACTTCATCGCCGACGTAAACAGTGGCAGACTGCAGCCAGCGCAGACGAACACGCCAGGCCGCTTCTCATCGTTGAGTGGGCTGGTGAAGGAACGCTCGGTGCCTTCCCGGCGCAGTACATCAAATTGTTCGGGCGTGAGCACCTGCTTCCACTCCGCTTCGGAGCGTTTGAGAGGTTCGGTGCTCAGGACCACGTCAGCGGATTCCGCCAGATACATCTTCCAGTTCTTCTGTAACTCTTCCACGCTCATGGTTGCTCCTGCACGCTCGGCAGCGTGTCCAAACCGCGCCAGCGCGATCGTCAATGGCGCGACCGCCATCCCTGTGAGCAGCATGCGCCGTTTCATAATGCCTCCGTTGTTGTGACGCAGGATTTGCTAAGTGCGCTATACTTACCCAGAAATCGTAGCGCATAGCAAAGCGATGTGTCACCTGCGAAAAGCACGTCTGTCGTCATTCGAGCTCGAGGAGGACCAAGCGCCTGTGACCTGCCCCCTCTTTCCCAATGCCCCGGAGCCTCAGGTACTCCGCGCCGATGGTGATCCGCACAGGCGCGCGCGTCGCTTGCTCACGATTCATGCCCATCCTGATGACGAGACCACGAAGGGCGGGGGTAGTGTGACGCGTTATGCCGCGGCCGGCGTGGGCACCGTACTCGTCTGCTGCACCGGCGGGGAGGCCGGCAGCATTCTTAACCCGGCGCTGAATCGCCTGGAGGTGCAGGAGCACCTCGCTGAAGTCCGCCGCCAGGAACTGGCCGCGGCGACGGCGCATCTCGGCTATCAGCGGGTCTGGATGCTCGGCTATCAGGACTCGAACATGCCGGCGAGCGGTGCGCCTGGCACCTTCGCCGCAGCCCCCATCGAGGAGACAATCTGGGCTCTCGTCCGCCTCATCCGGCAGGAGCGGCCGCATGTCGTCGTGACCTACTCTGACAACCAGCGTGGCTATCCACATCCTGATCATCTCCGCGTGCACGAGGCATCGGTACCAGCCTACAAGGCCGCTGGCGACCCCGCGTTTCATCCTGAGCTGGGCGTAGCGTGGACACCACAGAAGCTCTACTACGTGGTGTGGTCCCGGGCTAGCCTCATGGCCCAACACGAGGCATTCCTCCAGCTTGGGTTGCCATCGCCCTACAAGGTAGAGCGCTGGCAGCGACGCCCGTCGATGGATTATCGCCTCACCACGAAAATCTTCATTGGCGACTACTGGGAGCAGGTGCAGGCAGCCCTACGAGCCCACGCGACCCAGATCAACCCGGATTCGAAGCACTGGTTTGGTCTGCCTCCCGATATCGCCCGAACTACCTACCCTTATGACGACTACATCCTCGCGCAGAGCACTGTACCATCGACTCTGCCCGAAGACGACCTGTTCGCCGGTGTTAGCGGTGACGACATCCGAGGTATCCCCAGTGTATAAGCTCTTGTTTCTCTGCACCCCCAATTACTATCGCAGTCGCTTTGCCGAACTGCTCTTCAACGCCATGGCTGCTCATCATGCCTTGCCGTGGCAGGCGTTTTCGCGTGGCCTGGCGCTCGACAAAGGCGTCAACAATATTGGCCCCATGAGCCCACTCGCCATCGATGCTCTGCACGCCTTGGGCATTGCTAGCGTCGGGGCTGAGCGCTTTCCTCTGCAAGTCGAGGAGGGTGATTTGCAGGCTGCTGATCACATTATTGCTTTGCAAGAAGCCGAGCATAAACCCTATGTCCAGGAACGCTATCCCGCCTGGACCACTAAAGTGGAGTACTGGCACATCCGTGACGTTGTGCCTATGCCAGCCTACAACCCGCTGGAGGAGATTGCGCGTGACGTGCAGCGTTTGATTGCCCACTTCAACGGCGCGTAAGCACTAAGGGAGCACTGCAGCTCAGCGTCCAGCCAGGAGAGATACTCATGGGCTCGTAAGGCTGCCTTGACACCCTCCCCGGCTGCCACCAGCACCTGTTTGTCACGTATATGCGTCACATCACCAGCCGCAAAGACGCCAGGCACGCCCGTGCCCGTCTGGCAATCAACGATGATCTCGCCATCGGCATTCAGTTCGAGAACGTCCATCACAAAGGCGGTGTTCGGGAGCAGGCCAATTTCCACAAAAACCCCGTCAACAGGCAGGATGCGATCGCTCTGATCGAGGCGCGACCGCACCCTGAGGCCCGTCACCTGCTGCTCCCCCAGGACTTCCACCGTATCGTAATTGAGCAGGCTTTCGACGTGCTCCAGGCGCGTGACTCGGTCCACGAGGATATCGTCGGCACTATAGGTACTGCGCACCACCAGATAGACGTGAGTCGCCCAGCGGTGCAGCTCGCCAGCGGCTTCCAGGGCAGAATTGCCACCGCCGACTACCGCGACCACTTTGTCTTTATAGAAAGGAGCGTCGCAGGTAGCGCAATAGGCTACACCCTTCCCCAGTAAGCGCTGTTCCCCTGGGACGTTCAAAGAGCGTGGGAATTTACCCGAAGCAATAATAAGGGTGCGCCCCTGGTAGTGGTTCCCTGCTCTGGTATGGACGACTTTCATTTTGTCAGCGATGTTCAGATTGATGACCTCTTCGCCAATAACGCGGGTAATATCGAAGCGCTCCACGTGTTCCTCAAAACGGTTGATCAGGTCCGCGGCTTCGATGTACGAGTAGCCGAGATAGTTTTCGAGCTCGGCACTCAAATTCAATTGCCCGCCGACATCTTTCGATAAGACAAGGGTTTTGAGTCCTTTGCGGGCGCTATAGATGGCGGCAGTCATACCCGCTGGGCCAGAGCCAATGATCATTACGTCGTACAGGGTCTCCCGCGCCCCATGGCTTTCCAGCCCCAGTTTTTCATCCAAAACTCCCTGAGCATTGAGCACTGCCAGCTCATCGTAGCCCCCGATCACTTCTTCATTAATGAGGATCTGCGGTGTCGTCCGACCACCGGTACGTGCCGTCATGGCGTCCCATGCAGGCGTGTCACCGCTCACAAATATTTCGTGCACTTCCACCCCTTTACGCTCGAGCAAAGCCTTTGCCCGGTGGCACCAGGGTCATTGGGTCTGGGAATACATCTCCACATAAGCTGGCATGCGCACACCTCCGGTCACGAGTCCCCTCGCTGCCTCTGATATGCATTGCGCCTGGACGATGGCGCTAATGCCGAGACCATGATGCAGAATAGCATAATGAGTATAATGTTCCCCAGGTTCATGCGCATTACAGATGCAAGGAGATACACGCATGCAAACTTATCCCCAGGGCCGGCAGAACTGGCTCGTACTCGGCATCCTCATGTTGACACTGACCGCATGCTCGACGACAGTGACGCAGATGCCTCCAGGGGCATCTGCCGACCTCAGCGGACGCTGGAACGATTCTGACTCGCGCTTGACCGCAGAAGCCCTGATTAAGGATGCGCTCGAGCGTCCCTGGTCCCAACGTTTTATCCAGGTTATGGGGCGTAAACCCGCCGTCGTTGTGGGCACGGTACTGAATCACACCCGTGAGCCTCTCAATACTCAGACCTTCGTAAAAGACCTCGAACGCGCCCTCATGCAGTCTGGACAAGTGCAGTTTGTCACGGGTGCCGGACAACGCCAAGAGGTTCCCCAGGAACGCCTTGACCAGGCGCACCAAGCTCGTACTGACATCGCCAAACCTACGGGCCAGGAATCTGGAGCAGATTTCATGCTCCAGGGCACGATCAACAGCCTGGTGGATGAACTCGACGGTACCAGAGCGGTGTCCTACCAGGTGGACCTGGAGCTGCTTGACATCGCGAGCAATATCAAGGTCTGGTCGGGACAGAAGCAAGTCAAAAAGTTGGTCGAGCGTGGTAAGACGACGCTGTAGCTTGCTCGAAACGCGCCCGTTGTCTGCCCTCAGGCTGGCGGACGGGGCTAGGGCCTCTGTGCTTTCGTATCATTCGGCGTTGTATTCTAGGGGAATTTCGCTACAATAAGCCCGCGCATGGCAAGGTATTCCATGTCTCGGCTTTCTCGTCCTGTCGGCAGTATACGCCTAGCAACGGGAGAGCATAACCGCAGTGATACAGCATGGCGATAGAGTACCGTATGACTCTCGTCCCCACAGGCAATGACCTGGCACACAGCCTCAGGCATCTCCATGAGGTCTGCACCCGACCGGATTTCCAGGCGATGGCACGCCAACACGCCAGGGGGAAACTGACGGTCCAGGAGAAGATCGCCTGCTTGTTTGACCCTGGGACGTTTGGCGAAGACTTGGCACCGCGTCCGGATCTCGATCCTCGGCATGGTGAACGACGCTTATTGACTGGGCATGGTATGATGCATGGGCGTGCGGTCGCTGCAGCGATTTTTGATTCAGCCATTGCCGCTGGTTCAGTAACAATTTCTACAGGGGTCAAACTCATCAAACAGATGCAGTTGGCCGAGGCGCAGCGTTGTCCTGTGCTGATCGATTGGGACTCCGGTGGGGCTGATATTAACGACGGTGTCGCATCACTGGATATTTTTCGCCAGATCTTCACCCAGATCAACGAAATCTCCGGACGCATTCCGACGTTGTCGATTATCTCCGGGTTAAATGCCGGTGGTGGAGCGTACGCGCCGGTCATGACCGATACGGTGATCATGATTGACGGTAGCATGATGGCAGTGACTGGGCCCGCGGTCATCAAAGTCGCCACCGGGGAGGACGTCACGCCGGACGAGATGGGCGGGGTGCAACTGCACAGCGAAAGGTCGGGGGAGGCGCACTATCGCGTACCCACCTATGCAGAAGCGGCCCGTCTGGCACGGCGCTATGTGACGTATCTGCCGGAGAGCATGTGGTCCTTTCCACCGCGTCTCAAGGCCCGTGACAAGTCTGGAGTACCGACCAACCTGCGAGCCATTGTTACACAAGCCCGGCACAACGCTCGTCTCAAGAAAAATGCTAGTTGGGACATTCGCACCTTCATTGAGGCAGCCGTTGACGACGACTCCTGGTTGGAATACCATGAGAAATTCGGTACGTCGGCCGTGGTTGGCTTCGCCCATATTGCCGGTATAGCAGTAGCCATTCTTGCCAACCAGCGGCAGGTGTTAGGGGCCTCGATGACAGCCGCCTCGTCATCGAAGGTGACGCGCTTTTTGAAGCTGGCCAATGCCTATCATCTGCCTGTGATTACCTTCGTCGATGTCCCAGGCTTTATCGCCACGCAAGAAGAGTCGGAGGGGCAGATCCTGTCACAGGGAGCCGCCCTCTTGATGATGTACCCCAATGTCATGGTGCCGCGTGTCTCTGTGGTCATCGATAAAGCGTTTGGTGGAGCGTATTGTGCCATGGATAGCCTGACGACCTCCATCCGCTCACGCTTCTGCCGGCACTATGGGTTCACCACTGGGCAAATTGCCGTGATGGGCAAAGAGGCCGGACCATTCTTCACCTACGGCAGCGATAGCGGTGACCCTGCCGTGCGCGAGCGCAACCAGGAGCGCTACGAGACAGAATATTTAAATATGCGTCTGGCCTTCGAGGGCCATTTTGTGACGCCGCTCGAACCGGAAGCCCTGCGTCAGCGCCTGGTAGAAGACGTGCCACAATTGTATGCCGCGTATCAGGAGTACTGGCACACGCTGGTGGGTGAACTGGACCTGGTTCAGGAGCACTGCCCAGCTCTTTGGCGCGAACTGCGCTACGGTGCCATCCGGGGTCTGATCCAGCCCCTGTAGTGGTGATGGAGCGTCGAGGCCATCATTACCCGCACGGGAAAATACATTCTATGTCCCTGTCTACCCAAGCCTCACAGGCGTGCGCTTCCGCCCCCATCGCCGTAGAAATGATGCGTACCCTCCTCGTGTGCCGTGGTCCCATAGCGTTTGAGACATTGGAAATCTACCGCCAGCGTGGCTGGCAGTTACCGCATGTGGTGGTCTCTTCGCGGGAATGGATTGCTGAGCTGCAGCGCACGGCACCCTGGATCATCAACCTGCCGTCTGAGCATGTCCACTATGTCCAGGAATACAACGATGTCGAGGCCATTCTCGCCCTGGTCAGGGAGTATCATATCGACGCTGTCTATCCCGGGTATGGCTTTTTAGCCGAAAGTGCCGACTTTGCCGAGTGTGTTGAGCAGACGGGAGCGCGCTTTATTGGACCAACACCGCAGACCCTGCGTGCAGTGGGTGATAAGGATACGGCCATTGCGCTGGCCAGGCAACTCGGTATCCCGACCATCCCCGGAGACGATACATTAATTGCTTTTGCCCAGACACATCGGCAGGGCGAGACTGCTGCCGAAACCGTGCGACGCACGCGAGATATGGCGCGGCGCTTTCCTGGCTATCCCATCCGCCTCAAGCACCCCGCAGGGGGCGGTGGTAAAGGCCAGCGGGTGCTCGCTGCTGACGTGCTCCAGGGGCCAGAGGCCGAGGAGAGCATTCACGATGCCCTGACCAAGGTGTGGTCTGAGATGGGCGTGTCCCCTCATGTAGCCGACGCGCGTAAAGGTGTCCTGCTGGAGTTAAACCTGCCGCGACCGCTGCACTGGGAAGTGCAGATCTTTGGCGACGGTGAGAGCGTCGTGCACTTTGCCGCACGTGATTGTTCGCTGCAAAATCATGGGTATCAAAAATTTATTGAAGTGGCCCTGCATCCACAGGCGATTGCCCAGGAGATCGCCAAGCTCGATGCGTCAGTGGCTGCCGCGCGCATTGCCAGTCTGCGTCGGCGCCAGGCCACCCTGGAGCGCATTTGCGCTGATGCACTCCGCCTGGGCACGGCCGTCCATCTGCGCGGTGCTGCCACGGTCGAGTTTTTGATTGATCAGCAGGGAGAGCCCTACTTTCTCGAAGTCAATCCACGTATTCAGGTCGAGCACGGGGTCACTGAGGGTATCCTTCGGGTGCGGGGCCATGCCATCAGTCTGGTCGAACTGCAGCAACGGGTGGCCGCGGGTGAAAAACTTCCCTTTCACCAGGACGACATTACCTTTGTTGGTGACGCCATTGAGGTGCGTCTCAACGCCTGGCACGAGGATCTCAGCCCCGTGCTGGGCGGTATTGTACACACACTCCGCCTCACGCCTGCCCCTGCGCTCGTGCCGCACGTGCGCCTCGATGCCAGTGGTTTGCTGCAACGCCGCCAGCCCTGGATTGTTCCTAGCTACGACGCCAACTTTGCGCTACTTATTGTCACGGGCAGCGAGCGCCATGAGACCTTGACGCGTCTCATAGCTATCCTGGAGGGGGGGCTGGAGATCCGAGGCAATGCAGAGCTCAAGACCAATGTGCCACCCATCCTGGGCTTGCTGACCCTGATGCGCGCCTTGCCACCAGAAACGGAGTTCCGCACGGATACGAGCCTGCTCTGGATGGCGCTGACCGCAGTGGTGGCGATGCAGACGCAGACAGTGCTGTCACAGGTGCCTGATTTCCCACGCCGTCCAGGTGCACACGACCCGGCCCTGTTGGCGCGGCTGCTGCGCGCCACGCTGGAGGTAGGTTTGGCGTATCCTAGCCATCTGCTCACCTACTATCTCAAACGTCTGACGTGTCTGGACCCACGTCCTAGCGCACCCCTGGAAGTGCTCTGGCAGCTTGCGACCGAACTGGCAGTGCCGCTGTATGAGGAAGAGTGTGCCCTAGGCGCGGCCTTGCAGCAGGCCATCGAGGCATTGTGGCGACAGTTGGCTGCTGACAGCCAGCGCTTGCACGTTCTGGTGCAAGCGGCTGCCGCCCAGTCGCTGGAAACGTCCCCCGAGTGTCAAGCGGTCTGTGCGCACCTCGTTACCACTACGCCTGGGTTGGACCCTGCTGAGGCAGTCGCACTGCTGCGCTATCTCTTAGACTGGCTGCGTGCCGATATCCCGGCGATTACCGCCCTCATTAAAACGCTCGAGCACACACACATACATGTCTGCCTCGCGGCCAACGACGACCTCTCCCTGATGCGGCCAGCGTATCTTGACGATGCCACTACGATAGCCCATCTCCATCGTCTGCTCAGCAGCAGCCTCCGTCCTACACTGCTCCGGCACGGAGAACTCCTGTCGCCTATGGAGGCCACCATTTATCATCACCCTGAGCCGGGGGCTCCGCCTTTTGTGGAGATTGGGTCAGAGATCAAAGTCGGACAGACCCTGGCTCTGCTCGAAGCCATGAAGATGTTCTCTGAGCTACCCAGCCCTGTGGATGGTATCCTCGTTGCCATTCTCGTCGAGAATGGCCAGGGGGTAAAAACCGGTACCCCGCTGTTCCGCATTGCCTCGCAGGATGCGCTGCATCTCACGGCAGACGTGGCCCTGCATCAAGTTGTCGAGCATGGCTTTGAAAATCGTTTTGGCCTGCTATTACTGCAGCATGCGTGATGCCGGCCGCCATCCTCGACTGCCATGTTGCTCCTGAAAACTCTGTATGTCACAATAAGACTCATCTTGCAGGACGGAATGGTCTCCGTCGTCAGGATCAGCCCGTCAAGGACACCCTCTAGGAGTATTGTTATGAACCTAGAAGTCGTGGGGCTCCGCTTCAAACCCGCTGGCAAGATTTTGCAATACAGTGCTCATGGGTTGGCACTACACCGGGGGGAAAAGTGTGTGGCTGAGTCCGAGAACGGCTTGGAAATTGCCACCGTCGTGCTCGCACCCCATGCTGTCGAACTCCAGGCTGAGCAGCATGATCTCAAGGCAGTCCTGCGGAAAGCGACTCTCCAGGACTTCGAGCAAGCGGAGGCACTCAATCAGCAGGCCAAGGAAGCGTTCGCCTTGTGCCGCAGCCGTATTCGGGAAGTTGACCTGCCCATGAAACTCGTCAGCGTCGATTTCACCCTCGATGGTCAAAAAGCCATTTTTTACTTTACTGCGGCGGATCGGGTCGACTTCCGTAGCCTGGTCAGATACCTCGCCGGGGCGTTACGGGTACGCATTGAGATGCGCCAGATTGGTCCCCGTGATGAGACCAAAAAGCTCGGAGGGTATGGTGTGTGCGGACAGCCACTCTGCTGCGCCACGTTCCTGACGGAGTTTGCGCCGATTTCCGTGCGCATGGCCAAAGAGCAGGGGATGGCGCTGAATCCGTCCCGCATCTCCGGTGTGTGTGGCCGTCTCAAATGTTGTCTGGCCTATGAAATGGCCGTGTATAAGGCGATCAAAGACGAATTGCCCCACATTGGTGACCTCTACGTCACGGAAGAAGGGCCTGGCCGGGTGGTGGATATCACAGTGGTCGGGGAAGCCTTTGCTGTTGAACTTGAAGAGAGCGGCAATCGCGTCTTCATCCGGCTGCCGAGTGCTGAAGAGCGTACCAATAACTGTAATGGCTGCAGTAATCGAGGCTATACGCCGGGCCATGCTGAGGACACGCTCTGAGACAGGTACAGACGTCGAGATATGCTGAGGTCAGCGAGAGGATGGCGGTACCGCAGGGGGGATTTCGGGAGCATCGGCTGAAGTCACGTTGAGTTGGATCCACCCCATACGTTTCTCACTACGGAGAAAATCGGTGAGCAGATCGGCCAGCGTGACGCGATCAAGCACAGCATACATGTGCTGCTCAGCTTCTGCAAAGACCCGCAACAGTAAACAGTTCTCGATAGCCTCGCAGCAGCGTTCTCGCGCCAGGCAGTGATACATGGGGGGCTCTGGAGCCATAGCGCGGACGACATCGCCCACGCTGATCTCTGCAGGAGGGCGAGCCAGAGTATAGCCACCACGCTTGCCGCGCATGGCCCGCGTCAACCCGGCCCGTGTGAGCCTTTGAAAGACTTTCGACAAGTAGCTCTCAGACACATGCTGGCGGCTAGCAATGTCACTGAGGAGAATAAAGCGACCGGTTTCAAGGCATGCCAACGCCCATAAGCCATGGATGGCGAGGTCAATACTCTGGGAGAATTGTAGACCCGGCATTGCGGTCCTCCATAGAGCGCGATCCCCACAGCGCTTGGATACTGTCTTACCGATACCCGATCATCGCATTGTAGTCAACCTCTCTGGGTGGTGCCATGCAGGACAATAGTACACGGCTGCCCCCCTGGCCTCTCGTGAGCGCCAAGTAAAAGCTCCTTGACAGCAGAAGAGGTGAGACTTATATTGTGGACAAAATGAGTCCATTTATCAACTTTACAGGTAGAATTTTTTACGTACAAGGTTTGCATGATGCGCCATTTGTCGCTTGCTGAGGATACGTCTCCGTCTCAGGTGGTGCCTTTCCGCACAGCGCCGGCGGGCGAAGCTGAGCCAGCCGAGGCGCAAGGTGTGCCGGCGAGCGCGTCATCAGAGATTGAGCCATCAATCATTGCGCACTATTTTCATGAGGTGCGCCGTTTTCCTCTACTTTCCCACAAAGGCGAAATGACCCTCGCCCAGCAGATTCAGGATGGGACGCAGCAATGGCGCGATGAATTACTCCAGCGCTTGCTGCATGTCCCCTTGCTCCTGGCCTGTCGGGCCCGCCTCCGGCGTGGTATTATGCCCCTGGATGCCGTGTGCCTCTCAGAGGGTGGACTCACCTTCGGCGAGATGATGGCCGTACTCGACCAGTTGCAGCGTTTGCGTTGTCAAATGCGGCAACTCGTACAGCAACGTGCCCACGGCGATGCGGAGACGCTGGCGCACATACACACGCTGCGTACTGCTATGCGCACGCTGCTGCAACCGTTGATCTGGCAACCGCTCTTTTTGCAGCAGGCTTGGTCGCGGTTTGATGCGACGATGGCGGCAGCGTCTCCTGCCAGGCAGCATCGGCAAGCCATGCGTTTTCTCTCGACACTTGGCTATAGTCTGCGGACTTTGCAGCGCATCTGGCATACCCAGCATCGTCTTCAGACGCGCGTCGAACGTGCCAAACAAGAACTCACGACCCGTAACCTTCGTCTCGTTATCAGTGTGGCACGTGAGTTTGCTTATACCGGTTTGCCTTTGACCGACCTTATTCAAGAAGGCAATATTGGGCTCATGCGCGCGGTGGAGAAGTTTGATTACCGGCGTAATTTGAAGTTCAGTACTTACGCAGTTTGGTGGATCAAACAGGCCATCCGTCGTGCTGTATTCGAACAAGGGACATTAATTCGTATCCCCGAATATATGTACGAAAGTGCCCGTCAGGTGTCCAAAAGCCGTGAAGCGCTGACGACGACACTTGGACGCACCCCCACGCCGGATGAGATTGCCGCGCACCTCGCTATGCCTCTGGACCGGGTTGAGCGGACTCTCGCTCTGGGACACGAACCGGTCTCGTTGGACCGGCCTGTCGCGGAGGAAGACAGACGGCCTCTTGGCGAGCGGCTCCCAGATACCAAAGCGGAAGTGGGACAGGAGACGTTGCTCCAGCAGGATCTGGTAGACCACACGCACCGTGCACTCGAAGGGTTGACCCCACGCGAAGCCGAAGTCATTCGGCGGCACTTCGGCCTGCATGGACAATCAGAGGAAACGTTACGCCAGATTGGTCTTGATCTCCATTTGAGTCATGAACGGGTGCGGCAAATCGAGGCTGAAGCCCTTGCCAAGCTGAAACGACAGGGTGCCCCATTGCGGATTTTTCTGGAGCCGTAGCTGCATAGAATGCAGCCTTAAGCCGTGCCGTGGGTATCGTTTCCGGGAGTGTTGCATGTCTCTTCTGCCGATGGATAGGTCTACGACTGGCCAGCCTCGTGGCCTCACCGATGCCTTTGACCGACCTTTGCGTAACCTGCGCCTCTCAGTGACTGACCGCTGTAACCTGCGATGTCAGTACTGTATGCCCGAGGAGGAGTACACCTGGTTACCGCGTGAGGATCTCTTGACGTTTGAGGAGATCTCGACCTTAGTAGAGGCCTTCACCACCCTGGGAGTGGAGAAGGTACGGCTTACTGGAGGGGAGCCACTGTTGCGTCGTGATGTCGCAACGCTGGTACATCTGCTGGCGAGCAATCCTCGCGTGCAGGATCTGGCTTTGACGACCAATGGTGTGTTGCTGGCTGAACAGGCACACGCGCTCTATGACGCTGGGCTCCACCGCATCACGGTGAGTCTGGATACCCTGAGGCCGGAGCGTTTCCGAGCCTTGACCAGACGCGATACGCATGCCAGAGTTTTGGCTGGCATTGAGGCTGTGCGGCAGGTCGGTTTCACGAGCTTGAAACTCGACACGGTAGTCATGCGCGGCGAGAACGACGATGAGCTTGTTGATCTCATCGAATATGGCAAGCAGATGGAGGCCGAGGTTCGCTTTATTGAGTATATGGACGTGGGTGGGGCCACGTCTTGGACAATGGAGAAAGTCTGCTCGCGGGCTGCCATCCTCGCACGACTCAGCCAGCACTATGGCCCCATTGCACCCGTCGCCACAGAAACCTGGGCTCCAGCGGAGCGTTTTGGCTTACCCGATGGGACAGTGTTTGGCATTATTGCTTCCACGACCGCACCCTTTTGCCGTACCTGTGACCGCAGCCGGCTCACGGCGGATGGCATGTGGTATTTATGCCTCTATGCCCGTCAGGGAATCGATTTGCGGCAGCCATTACGCGCTGGAGCTTCGCAAGAGGAGCTTGCCTCTATCATCATCCCTGGCTGGCAGAAGCGCCGTGACCGTGGCGCTGAGGAGCGCAAAGGTCTCGAGACGCATGGCGCACGCAGTACACTCATCCCACTTGATCGCCTCCGCAAAGATCCGCATCTCGAGATGCACACGCGCGGAGGGTAAAGCAAGAAGGGAAGAATCTCGGCAGCTGCGTTAGCGAAAAAAGCGCTGGCAATATAAATGCGTGCCAGCGCTTTTGCTGTGCTACATCAGCGACCAGACGCGTCAAAACCACGTTACATCTTCTTGGTAGAGGCTTTCGTCTTCAACGGCGGGGCTGGTTTGAAGTTGGCTGGCAAGTCTGTGCCGGTCATCATATCGCCAGGCTTCTCGACAATATCTTTCTTCATGGGGCCGAGGACGGCAAGTAACTCACCCTTCTCTTTTTCTGGCACTTTAAACTCATCGAGCGTCTTCACCAGATCTTCTACTAGGGCGTTGAATTCACCCTCTGTCACACCCATGTTCTTGTGCGTATTCTTCATATTCTTGCCCTTGTATGTGACCCCAGGACATTTGGCGGCCCCGCCAATTTGGCCTTTCAGGTTGGTGACGAGACGGTTGGCATCAGTCTTGGCGAATTTTTTGTTGATGCGATCGTCTTTCAACACCTTGCCAGCAAAACTATCGACCACAGCTGAAATTGCAGGAGTACCACCAAGGCGTTCACACAATGTCTTCTCCTGAGCCGAGGCCGCCACGGCAAAAGCCGTGCATACACACAGCGCGGTGACAACAATGCTCAATTTCCGCATGACTTTAGTCTCCTCCTCTATCTCATTGGAAACTTTATAAGGGATAGTTGGGCCTACACCCACTATGAGCATAGCCCACAAGCCCCTTGCGCTTACCATTCCCCTCCAAGATGCTACTGCGGCACGGAAAATCTACTTTGGGAAACTAGACACGTCCGTATCAGATTCACATGAAATAATGGCCGGCCACAAAATCGCGCTAACTTTATGCTGTTTGCGGAGTGCAAGTCAATAAAAAAAAGGAACCGATTGGCCAGGCCGCATTGGCATAGTGGAGAGGCTTGAGATTGCATGTTGTGGTCAGTGTAGCAGTGAGGGCATGTGAGTGTACTCTACGCCGTCGCCGAACGCAGAGCACCATATTATCAGGGACGCTAAGGAGATCACAGACGCTCACACGGTCTTGGCTGTGATGCACCTGGTCTGTATAATGGACACCTTACATTTACTGGCTCGCTACTATGGCACAGGAGAGCTTCATGAGCACGAGTATCTACGTGTTGTCGCGCAACGACCCACGACAGTTAGAGACCTTCCGGCAGTTCGCCCCGGAAGGGGTTGAGGTCAAGTGGGTGGATGTCACCCAGCCTATCGATCAACAGGCAGCGCAACTCCAAGAGGCCAGGGCGGTCATTGCTGTACCCTCTGCCTTCCCTGTCGAGTTAGCGCTCAAATGCCCCAACCTGAGACTCGTGCAGAC
>AR_comb_assmDRAFT_10202710_pt1 | contig 14831 bp, 11 predicted proteins | sample ArasoioldDNA_FD_10543 | JGI IMG/M metagenome (IMG submission 10543) | reverse complement strand
TACACTGCTATGAACATCATGTCCGCAGGCATGCATGACGCCTTCGTTCTTCGACTTATAATTAACCTTATTTTCTTCTTTTATGGGAAGCGCATCCATATCTGCGCGAAGGGCTATTACTTTTTTTGAAGCATTCTTTCCTTTGATCATTGCAATCACCCCAGTTTCTGCCATTACGGAGTAGGAGAGGCCGAACGACTCCAATTTTTTCTGAATGTATTTGGACGTCTCAAATTCCTGGTAACTTAATTCGGGATGCGCATGCAAATGATGCCTGACGGCTATAAATTCCTCAGCATATTTTTTTGCCAGCGATTTGATGGAGTCTTGGAGCATGCTGCGAATTTACTATTCATTTGAGATTTGATCGCGATAGCTATTGAGAGATTCAGATTCTTTTCCTTACCACAAAGGATTATTTCTTTTAGGTGGAAAAACGTTTTTTAATTTAAGGAGGTAGTGATCGATAGCGAGGATCCCTATCTACAGTTAACTCATGAAAGTCGAAGTCTAAATAAGATCACTAAGAATGGGCTGAAGGCCATTTAGTAAAGGAGCTGTCAGTCAGTGTCCTTTCTTTCAGGTTTAACTTCAATAATGTCGCGAACTATATAAAGCCCGGTAGGGAAATCGCGGGAGAGTTCGACAAGAAACTCTTCGGCTTCTTCTTTGGTTCTGAAGTTGCCGACTTTTAATTTATAAAACGGTGCCTGGTAAAGTAAATATGGTTTCAACTCAGGATAGAGTTGGTAAATTTTTGCTTTAGCCGCAAAAACTTTTTTTCGGTCGTTAGAATTGATCACAAGAATGCGGTATCCTGAAGCCGTTCGCCTGTTTTCCCGGGTAGTTTCCTCGTTGATATCAATTTGTTTTTTTATTAGCAGGTCAATGCGTGAGTCTTTGTATACAACAACAGAGGAGGTGTCAGTTTGAGAAAAAAGTTTTCCAATGATTAATGAAAATAATATGGTAAATAGAAACTTCATATTTGGTAAAGATAAAATCCTATTAAAGATCGAGCCTCTTTCTAATTTGGTGGACTCAAAATTCTGGTGAGGTGGGATCTTTATTGCATTTTCAGTTTATACTCCTGTTCCTCCTTCACTATACTCACACTGGCACTGGCACCAATCCTGTCAGCTCCCAATTCAATAAGTTGCCTCGCAAATTCATAAGTCCTTATGCCCCCTGAGGCTTTAATTCGCACTGAAGACGGCAAATGCTTCCTCATGAGTTGCACGGCTTCAAGACTTGCTCCTTTCTCGGCATAGCCCGTTGAAGTCTTGACAAAATCCGCTCCGGCTTTGGCATATAATGAACAACACTTAATAATTTCCTCTGAAGTGAGCACACCCGATTCAATAATTACTTTAATTAACCGCTTCTTTTGTTTGACAATATCACTTACCAGGCCGATTTCTTTTTGTAGATAGTCCAAATCTCCGTTCTTGAGTGCAATCAAGTTAATGACCATATCAAGCTCATCGGCACCATCCACAATTGCCAGAACAGTCTCAGCAACTTTCGATTCAATAGGAGCGTAACCAAATGGGAAGCCAATTACCGTAGCTATTTTCACTGTGGAAGCTTCCAAAATGATTTTCGCTCTTTTTACGAAAGGTGGTGGAATACAAACTGCTGCGAATCCATATTGAACGGCCTCACTGCAAACCCTTTCTACATCAGCAACAAGACACGTGGGCTTGAGTATGGTGTGATCTATATAAGACGCAATCTGCATGCAAAATGTTTTATATTAGCCGCCCCATTGGATACTTAATCATTTAACCAAATTAAGTCAAAGCAAAAAGATTATGAGAAAATTCAGATCGCTGGCTTGTATAGCGCTCCTCGTAGGAAGCACTATGGCAGTCAGGGCTCAGGAAACATTTCCTGAAAACGGGGTGGCCGATCCAAGGCATGGACACTATGCCTTTATTAATGCCACTATTGTGAAGGATGCCTCCAATACTTTGAACAATGCTACGCTCATTGTCAAAGATGGAAAAATTGTTGCGGTAGGCGCCAACCTTAAAACGCCTGCGGGAGCAGTAGAGGTGGATTGCAAGGGCAAATACATCTATCCTTCATTTATCGACATCTACGCAGACTACGGCATCAATCTTCCTCCCCGGCAAGGTGGAGGCGGCGGATTCAATTTCGGGCAGGCACAAATAGAATCGAATACTAAAGGGGCATATGGATGGAACCAGGCTATTAAGAGTGAGGCCGATGCCTATCGTTTATTTGCCATTGATGACACCAAGGCCAAAGTTCTTCGCGACAATGGATTTGGTGTTGTGCTTTCACATGTGAGAGATGGAATTGCAAGAGGTACCGGAACCCTGGTTACACTTTCCAATGAGAAGGAAAATTTTGTAATCCTGAAAGAAAAAGCTTCTGCTCACTATTCGTTCAGCAAAGGGAGTTCTACCCAGGCATATCCTAACTCCATGATGGGCATGATAGCATTGCTGCGCCAGACTTACCTGGATGCTCAATGGTATAAAAACAAACCATCAACAGAAGGTACCAATCTTTCACTGCAGGCATGGAACGAAAACCAGGGATTGCCTCAGATCTTCGAAGCCAATGATAAGTGGAATGATCTGCGAGCCGACAGAATAGGAGATGAATTCGGTGTTCAATATATTATTAAAGGAGGAGGAAACGAATATCAGCGCATCAAAGAAATTAAGGCAACAAATGCAACCTTCATTGTGTCTTTGAACTATCCGCAAACCCAGGACGTTGAAGATCCCAATGATGCCCGTTTTGTATCGATCAATGATCTGAAACATTGGGAACTTGCTCCTACCAATGCTGCCGCATTTGAAAAGGCAGGCGTCCCATTTTGTTTGACCACATCAGACCTCCGCGATGTGAAAACCTTCCTGACCAATCTTCGGACTGCTTTCAACTATGGATTAACTGAGAATGCGGCGCTGAATGCATTGACAAAGACTCCAGCAACATTGTTGGGTGTATATGACCAGGTGGGAAGCCTGGAGGCTGGCAAGTGGGCAAATTTCCTTATCACATCAGGTCCCATCTTCAATGAAAAAACAACCATCTTCCAGAATTGGATCCAGGGAAAAAAATTCGGTGTGAAGGATGATATCTGGAATGATCTGAAAGGAAAATACAAACTGGTATTGAATACGCCATCTGGTCCGGTGAATTATGTACTGGACTTCAAAAGCAATAATGCTGCGAGCATCATCGCAAAGGATACTGTTACTTCCAAATTCTATTATGACGGTCGCCAGGTTCGCATCAATTTCGCTCCTGAAAGAAGAGGTGCCGATGCATACAGTTTGAGCGGAATGATCAATAACGAAGTGTGGAGCGGGTATGGAACCGATTCGGCGGGGAGAAGCTTTACCTGGACAGCAACACTCGACCAGCTAAGCACTCCCAAAGCGGATAGTGCCAAACCTAAGAGGCCTACCTCTTTGGGAAAAGTAACTTATCCATTTGAACCATATGGCTGGACTGAAGACCAGGCACCCAAGCAAGAAACAATTCTCATCAAAAATGCCACCGTATGGACAAATGAGAAAGAAGGAGTGTTGGAAAACACAGACGTGCTCGTAAAGAATGGAAAAATTGCTGCTGTTGGAAAAAATTTATCTGATGCATCTGCGAGAGTTATTGATGGCACTGGCAAACACGTAACACCTGGCATAATTGATGAACACTCGCATATTGCCGCCGCTTCAATCAATGAAGGCGGACAAAGCGTTACTTCGGAAGTCAGGATTGGCGATAACCTGAACCCCGATGATATTAATATTTACCGGCAGTTGAGCGGAGGAGTTACCACCTCTCATATTCTTCATGGATCAGCAAATACAATTGGCGGGCAAACTCAATTGATCAAGTTGCGTTGGGGCGCCAACGATGAAGATCTCAAATTCAAGGGATGGCCCGGGCAAATAAAGTTTGCGCTGGGAGAAAACGTGAAGAGATCAAATGGTACCAATAACAATAACCGCTATCCCGACACGAGGATGGGCGTTGAACAAGTATTGGTAGATGCATTCACTCGTGCAAAAGATTATCAGAAAGCATGGAAGGATTATGAGGCCAATAAAACGAAGAAAGGTGTTGTTGCTCCACGTCGCGATCTTGAACTGGATGCATTGGTAGAGATCCTCAACAATAAAAGGTTCATCACTTGTCACTCTTATGTGCAAAGCGAAATCAATATGGCGATGCACGTAGCTGACCAGATGGGTTACAAGTACAACACTTTCACGCATATTTTGGAAGGATATAAAGTTGCCGATAAGATGAAAGCACATGGAGCCAATGCTTCTACTTTCTCTGATTGGTGGAACTATAAGATGGAAGTGCAGGATGCTATTCCATACAATGCAGCTATTATGCATAAAGTAGGATTGAATGTTGCTATTAATTCCGATGACGCTGAAATGGCGCGTCGCCTGAATCAGGAGGCTGCCAAGATCGTGAAGTATGGTGGAGTAAGTGAAGAGGATGCGTTGAAGATGGTTACATTAAATCCTGCAAAGATGTTGCATGTTGAAGATAAAGTTGGAAGTCTAAAAGTTGGAAAGGATGGAGATGTTGTGTTGTGGAGCGATAATCCGTTAAGTATTTACGCGAAATCACTTTATACCATTGTTGATGGAACAATCTATTTTGATCGCGCAAAGGATGAACAGTTGCGCTCTTTGGTGGATGCGGAGAGAGCTCGCATTATCAAAAAGATGAACAGCGAAAAGCGCTCGGGCGCGCCAGTGCAACCTGCTCAACCTACTTACCAGATAATGCATACGTGTATGGATCATCATGATAGTGGATTATTGATCATTGAAACAGATGATTCCGACAACCAATAAAAAATTCAACAATGAAAAAAATATTCTATAGTTTATTATTTAGCTGTTTCTTCCTGGGAACCCAGGCACAGGAAACAGTTTATCCTGCACCGCCTGAAACCCAGCCAATATTAATTACTAACGCTACAGTGCATGTGGGCAATGGGCAGGTGATTCAAAACGCATCAGTATTAATCACTGATGGAAAAATTTCTGCAGTAGGAACAAACGTTACTGCCCCTCCGGGCGCGCAAACCATCAACGCGCAAGGCAAACATGTTTATCCAGGATTGATTTTAACTGAAACCAATCTCGGATTGGTGGATGTGAACGCGGTTCGTGCTACTAATGATTCGAGAGAAATTGGAGATCTGAATGCTTCTGTTCGTTCAATTGTGGCGTACAATACCGATTCAAAAGTGATCAACACGTTGCGTTCAAATGGAATTTTGCTGGCGAACATTGTTCCAGAAGGTGGATTGATCAGTGGCTCATCTTCCGTTGTGCAACTGGATGCGTGGAATTGGGAAGATGCCGTGTATAAAATGGATGCCGGAATTCATTTTCATATGCCCACCTTAATGCCCAGGCCAAGAGGATTCGGTGGCTTTGGTGGAGGTGGTCCTAACCAACCGCCCACTGATCCTGTAAAAGAAGGGTTGGATCAGATTGAAAGCATCAGGTCTTTCTTCGCGCAAGCAAAAGCATATGCTGCTGAAACATCACATGAGCAAACGAATCTAAAGTTTGAAGCAGTGAAAGGCTTATTTGATAAGAGCAAGAAGTTGTATGTGCATGCAAACACAGTAAAGCAAATGTTGATTGCGTTAGACTTCATCAAACAATTTGGTGTTGACCTCGTAATTGTAGGGGGATTGGATAGCTGGCAGATTGCTGATTTGTTGAAGCAAAACAATGTGAGTGTGATCCTGAATCAACCTCATAGTTTGCCAACTTTGGAAGACGATGCAGTGGATCAACCCTACAAGACCGCTGCCCAATTGCAGAAAGCGGGTGTGTTATTTACCATTACGGATAATGACGCGCAAACACGTGGACGGAATCTTCCCTTCAATGCGGGAACTGCTTCGGCCTATGGTCTTTCCAAAGAAGAAGCACTACAGGCAATTACGCTCAATGCTGCAAAAATAATTGGCGTAGGAGATAAGACAGGCAGCATTGAAGTTGGTAAAGATGCTAATATCATCATCAGTGATGGTGATATTCTTGATATGCGTACCAGCATGGTTACTGATGCGTTCATTCAAGGCCGTAAGATTGATCTCACTGATAAGCAAAAGCTGTTGGACGAAAGATATGAGAAGAAGTATAAATTGAAGAAGGGATTTTGATACCGCGCGCGCTCGTGGTTCGAAGTACAGAGACGCAGACTGATTGTTGAAGTTTGACTATATCACTGCTGCAATCTACTCCGGAGAGCAAAGACACAAGTCTTAAATTCGGAGATCAAAATTGAATGGGAAGTCCAACCAAATTTTTATATATGTTATTCAAAAGCCGCGATGACTCGCGGCTTTTTGTTTTTGTGCTTTAAAGAATCAAGTTAAGGGCCATTGCAAAGTAGACAGCAATGTCGCAATGACTATTGTCTTCTGTACCTTTATTCAACGTCGGCAGGCAGCGCTGGCGGAACAATAATTAATCCCGCACAGGTTCCTGCCATGGCACATCACTTGAGAGGTGGTTTCTATTCAATAAGGTCTAGCACAAAAATGGCATTGGTTACTTCACTCGTAAGACATTTATTCGGTATCATTTAAAAATGCAAATCATGCCAAAAGAATTTATGTTATACATCCGCAACGCGGGTGATGCAAAAGCTGCTTTGTCGGCCGATGAACATCTGAAATTTATCAAGCAATGCGAGGTTTATATCGAACAATTGAAATCGGGCAATAAACTTATAGCCGCTCAACCCATCGTGCGCGAAGGGTTTGTCATATCAAGGGATAAGTTAGGATGGACAAAGGCTCCTATCGACGCTTCGAAGGAAGTGCAAGTGGGATATTATCACATCGTGGCCAACAACATTGATGAAGCGATTGAAATAGCCAAACGAAATCCTGAATTTGCGTTTGTACCGTCCGCCACTATTGAAGTCAGGCCAATCAAAACGAAAGAAGTGGAGACGAATTTTGTTTATCCGAAATAGATGTACATCTTTTTACGCGGGATCATTGGCTAAAGCCGAATGATATAAAATCTAACAACAACATATTGCAACAGCCTAGTTTTTTGGGCTGAAGCCCAGATCCGAGGAGGCATCAATACCCCAGCCTAAAGGCTGGGGTTATTAGAGAATAACCTCATATGGTAACACAACCTACTCATGATAACCCCAGGCTTTAGCCTGGGGTTTGGAGGCCAAATACTTTTGGGCTTTAGCCCCCAAACATCTGCCGGCCTTTAGGCCAAAGTGTATCTTCCCTGTCAACCGTCCTTTACCTCATAATCTTTACGAAAATTATCATCTGCAAGCGGGGATTTTCACCTGCAACCGAAAAGACCGCTGTCTAGCTTTGTAAGTCTAAATTATTTTTTATGAGTTTGCTGAACAGGATACTGGGGAAGAAGATTGACAAAGAGCGCAAACTATCTAAGCGCGACAAGTCAGAAGAACAATCAGTGATCATTTGGTTCTTTCACTATGAATTTGAAGAGTTGGATGAATTGATTGAGTTGGAAGAAAAGTTAGGGCAATTACTTGAGGAGAGTGGTCTGGGTAGATGTGATGGTAACGAAATAGCATGCGAAGGAACTGATGGCAGTCTTTATTTTTATGGGCGAAGTGCAGAAAAAATCTTTAATGCGATCAAACCCATACTGCAAGAAACCGATTGGATGAGAGGAGCCGTAGCCACGCTAAGTTTTGGCTCTTCGAAAAATGCAAAGAGGATGGAAGTAAAGATTTGATTGAACGCGGATTGAACTGGCATATCCAATAATTCGCTAAGGGATTCATCGAGCGGGCTAAAGCCCACCAATCATGCATGGTGGCTAAAGCCGGATACTATATTACGCCCAACCCCCCGCTGAAGCGGGGGGTTACAAGGTTTCGGCAGCCCACAATTACGGATAGTGGCTAAAGCCCGATGATATATTGCGACCACCCCTCCGCTGAAGCGGGGGTTACTAATTTTCGACAGCCCGCAAATCATGGATGGTGGCTAAAGCTGGGTACTATATTGTAACCAACCCTGCGCTTATGCAGCGGTTACAAGTTTTGGACAATCAACAAATCATGATGGTACTAAAGCCGGATGATATATTGCGACCAACTCGCCGCTGAAGCGCGGGCTACAAGTTTTCGATTGGCAGTCTCGCCAGAGAGATGCGCGAAGGATCGAACAAGGGGCTAAAGCCCCGATATGAGACTGTGCTCATACCCCACCCTAAAGGCTGGGGTTAACAAAATAACTCACATCATGATGTGAATTCGTGAGCTGCTCAATTATAACTATAACCCCAGGCCCGGATGACCGGTCGGATGGGGCTGGGGTTATTGTTATGCTGTACAACTAGCCAAACGCTTAGTGAGAGGACCGAGACAATCTTTGATTCACTTGCACATTGTAAAAATTGGGATTGCTGCAATACAACCTAAATCAAGTAGAGTTTGAAAAGCGTTCATTGCAAACAGACTTGCAGTGGTAGATCATTTTATAACCCCAGCCTTCAGGCTGGGGTTTAGAGGCGTTTTTTATATGGGGCTTTAGCCCCAGAACGAAATCGCCGAAATAAATACGACGAGACTCCTGATGGTTTATTGTAACCCCGCGCTTCAGCGCGGGGTATGGGCCGTGTACAGATTCTGCTTTAGCCACCATGCCCGAGCTTGGGCTTTAGCCCCCTACGAAAACGTACGTCGATTGTATCATAACCGTACATTTACAAAAATCTATTACCAGCGTATTGCATTGATCTGCATATCTCTTATAGCTAGGCATCCCCTTTGATGCAACATCAGCCTGGTTCCTGTGTTTTTCTATTTAATCTTATAGCCATGATCAAAAATTACTTCAAAACAGCCTGGCGTTTCCTGATGAAGGGCAAAGGCTATTCCCTTATTAATATTGGTGGATTGGGTGTTGGTATGGCAGTGGCCATATTGATCGGTCTTTGGATATATGATGAACTTGATTTCGACAAATATCACCAGAACTATGATCGCATTGCGCAGGTGATGCAGCACCAAACATACAATGGAGAAATCGGAACCCAGACGGCCAACCCCGCCTTGATGGCAGGGGAGATTCGCCGACTTTACAGCAACGATTTCAAACATGTATTGCAATCATCCTGGAACTACGATCATGCAATTACATATGGCGACAAGATCATCCTGCAACCCGGAAGTTATTTTGAACCCGGTGTTGCCGACATGCTTAGTTTGAAAATGGTGAAAGGTTCAAGAAATGGTTTGAAAGAAATGAATTCCATTTTGCTTTCACGTTCATCAGCCAAAGCCGTATTTGGTGATGAGGACCCTATGGGAAAAATGGTAAGGATCGATAACCGCGTAAACGTAAAAGTGACTGGCGTTTACGAGGATCTGCCAGAGAACACCTCGTTAAAAGAATTGAAACTCATAATGCCCTGGGATTTGTATTTAAGTGAAAACACATGGATCCAAAAAATGGAACAACCCTGGGGTAGCAATTTCACACAAACCTTTGTTCAACTTGCAGACAATGCTGATATGGGAAAAGTGTCTGCAAAAATCAAGGACGTAAAATTCAACAAGGTTTCAAAAGATGAGCAAAAGTATAAGGCCACTGTCTTTTTACATCCTATGAGTAAATGGCATTTGTATTCTGAATTCAAGCAAGGGGTATGCATTGGCGGACGAATCGATACTGTCTGGCTCTTTGGAATAATTGGGGTGTTTGTATTATTACTGGCGTGCATCAATTTTATGAACCTCAGCACTGCACGATCCGAGAAACGTTCTAAAGAGGTGGGGATAAGAAAAGCAATCGGTTCAATGAGAAAACAATTGATCACTCAATTCTTAAGTGAATCAATACTAATATCTGCAGTTGCATTTGTTCTTTCATTGATCTTGGTGGTAATTGCGTTGCCTCACTTCAATTCCATTGCAGATAAGAAAATGACCATCTTCTGGACCAATCCAATTTTTTGGTTGGCTGGCCTCGGCTTTACCTTACTCACCGGAATAATCGCAGGAATTTATCCCGCGCTGTTTCTATCCTCCTTCCAGCCTGTTAAAGTATTGAAGGGAACTTTTCGGGTGGGACGATTTGCTGCACTGCCTCGCAAAATATTGGTGGTAGCACAGTTCGCGATTTCAATTGTATTGATCATAGGAACTATCATCGTTTACAGGCAAATCAAGGTTGGACAAAACCGGCCGATTGGTTACAACAGGGATGGCCTGGTAATGCATGGAATTTCAGAAACCTTGCACAAACATTTTGAAACCATAAGAACTGAATTAAAAAACTCAGGCGCCATTGTTGAGATGACTGAATCCGGGAGCCCCACAACAGAAGTCTGGAATACAAATGGTGGTTTTGATTGGGAAGGCAAAGATCCTAATCAGGCAGTGGATTTTCCGAACAATGCGGTCACCTGGGAATATGGGAAAACCGTTGGCTGGAAAATAAAACAGGGCAGAGATTTCTCAAGAGAATTTGCAATGGATTCCACCACTTTCATATTAAATGAAGCTGCAGTTGCTTTTATAGGTTTGAAAGATCCAGTAGGGAAGATCATACGTTGGGAAAACAGGCCATTCACCGTGATAGGCGTGGTGGAAGATCTTTTGGTGCAATCGCCGTATAAACCAGTGCGACCATCCATGTTTCATGTGGACACTTCGCAGCAAAGTGTGTTCATCATGAGGATAAATCCAAACATGAGCGCGAAGCAATCGATAAGTAAAATTGAAGCAGTGTTCAAGTCGCATGATCCAGCGGCACCATTCAAGGCCAATTTTGTAGATGACGAATTTGCCAAGAAATTCGGCAACGAAAAACGGATTGGTACAATCGCAACCTTCTTTTCTATACTCGCCATATTTATTTCTTGTCTCGGTTTATTTGGACTCGCGTCTTTCGTTGCTGAACAACGCGTGAAGGAGATAGGCATCCGCAAAGTATTGGGTGCTTCAGTTACGAATATCTGGAAATTGTTGTCGAAGGAATTTGTAATCCTTGTATTGATCTCCTGTGTGCTGGCTATTCCTGCTGCCTATTATTACATGACCAATTGGCTACAGAAATACGATTACCGTACTTCAGTCACCTGGGAAGTGTGTGCAATAGCTGCGTTGGGTGCATTGATCATTACTGCACTCACGGTAAGCTTCCAGGCAATCAAGGCGGCCATTATGAATCCGGTGAAGAGTCTTCGGTCTGAATAAGGCGGTTCCGCATCGAGACACATATTAACATTGCTTTTCAAAAGCTTCGAATCCTTAGGCTTTTTTGAGTAAATTAGCCGCTGCGGTTACCGCGTGGTGCATGAGAAAATTACTACCTGCTGTATGCTTTGCAGCCTGCCTCTTTTTATTCCCTTCCCTGGAAGCGCAACAGGGAAATCAATGGTATTTTGGAAGGTTTGCCGATCTAAGTTTTTCAAGTACCCCTCCCGTTAGTGTGGGAGGAGGACAGGTCAATACTCTTGAAGGAACCTCTTCGATTGCCGATGAAAATGGTAATCTTCTCTTCTATTCCAATGGGGTATTGGTGTACAATCGTAATCATGAACTGATGCCCAATGGCATAGGCCTGAAAGGGAACGTTTCCAGCTTTCAGAATTCAGTGATTGTTCCTACTCCGGGCAATAAGAATATCTTCTACTTATTTACTGCTGATGCCATTGAGAATAATGGTTTGAATGGTTACACCTATTCCATTGTTGATATGACAAAGGACAATGGCTTGGGGGATGTGACTTCGCAGAATATTCCCCTGTCAGGTCCTTCGTCGGAACGTATTACTTCGGTGAGGGGAGCCGACTACAAAAGTTATTGGGTGATCACTAATGAATGGAACAGCAATATTTTTCGCACTTATAAAATCGATTGTAGTGGATTGAACCCAAATCCTGTGGTGTCTGTTGTGGGACAGGTTCTGAATCAAAATATCTATTCCAATATTGGAGTGCTTCGAGTATCAGGTGATGGAAAAAAGTTGGTGCAAACTAACGCTCATGGACGTCCCATTACCAATCCCACCAATGAATTCTTGCAAATCTTCGATTTTGACAATGCAACTGGGCAGATCACGAATGCACGCGACATTCCCTTGTTGAACGATGGTTATTACTGGGGTGCCGAGTTTTCACCCAATTCCAACATGTTGTATGTGGTGAACCCGTATTCGAAATCGATTCACCAATTCGACGTTGGATCAAACAACCCCGCTACCATATTGCAGTCGAAACAAATTCTATCGGTTACCGACGGATCAATCGTAGGTATTTCAATGGGGCCTGATCTGAAACTTTATATAGTCACAGGAAAAGAGTACCTACATGTGATCAATGATCCAAATAACGCTGGCACTGCTTGTAATCTCGTGTTAAAGCAGCAATCGCTGGGCGGCGGGACCAGTCAACTTGGTTTGCCGAATTTGTGTCCTGGGTTCTTTGTGAACAGGGCGGCAGAATTCGATTTTCAATCGGCAGGTGGCTGTAACGGATTGATGCAATTCACCAGCACCGTGAATGCTTCCAATGTTACAATAGAATGGGATTTTGGCGACGGCCAAACTTCCACACTTCAAAATCCAACACACCAATTTGCGGATATTCGAAAGACTTATATCGTGAAATTGAGGGTGAAAGATGTAACTGGTTGTTTGGATGAAACGATATCAAAGCCATTGATTCCTGCAGGAGGAACCTTAAATGCGAGATTTACTACAACAGTAGTTTGTGATCAACTGCGCGTAAACTTTCAGGATGCCACCCAGTCAAGCTCTCCTTCACTCTCTTATTCTTGGGATTTTGGTGACGGAACTAATTCTAACGAAGTAGATCCGGTTCATCAGTATTCTTCTACTGGTACATACAATGTGAAGTTGGTGGTTAGTGTAACTACTGGCTGTATGAAAGATAGTAGTTCAACAGTGGTTGAATTCAATCCACCGGTCATTGACGCGGGGCCTGATATCCAGGCCATATCCAGTAGTCCCGTTCAACTTCAGGCGAAAGGAGGCGTGCGCTATCACTGGGAGCCATCTACGTTTTTAAGTGATCCTGACATTGCTAATCCCGTGATGTTGCCGAAAGACGATATTACTTATGTAGTCACTGGATATAATGATGGAGGATGTTTCGATACAGATACTTTGAAAGTAACAGTTCTCAAGAATTTATTAGTGGAGGTTCCGAATGCATTTACACCTGGAAGCAATAAGAATAATTCTTTGCGACCCTTACTTCGATTAGTAGACCACATTAATTTCTTCAGGGTATATAATCGCTGGGGCCAATTAGTTTTTGAAACTACTGAGATCGGGAAAGGATGGGACGGCTCAATAAGCGGTCAATTACAACCTACAGGTAGTTATACCTGGATGCTGGAGGTTGTTGATGTTGATAAGAACATTATTAAGAAAAAGGGCACTAGTATACTAATTAGGTAAGGCGCAGTTGAAAACTTTGAAGACAGATCCGACCTTTCTTAAAGATAGGATCTGTAATAGAAAATGCCACGCATACGTGGCATTCTCATTTTCAATTATCGACTATAATACCTATCTACCGTTTGGTAGTTAGGTAATGAAATTCCATAATTTTTTCAGCAAAGGTTTGGAATCTAAATACTATTCGCGTCCCTGTCCCGCTGTGCTTCCTTGCTCTGAGCACCGATGTATTGCGCGCCACCAAAGCCAAGAATAGGATAGAACACAAATGGAAGAAAAATCATTCCAACTGTGAAGCCTTCGTCCTTTCCAAAACTTTTTGAAAGGAGATTGACAGCCCAAATGGCGTAGATGATATTAACGAAAGGGATCAACATCATCAGTAACCACCAACCTGGTTTGCCAATGATACGAAGCATCACCAGCGTGCCATAAATTGGAATGAGACATGACCAGCCTTCTTCACCGGCCTTCTCAAACATTTTCCAACGAGCTACAATAATTAATAGGATTACTAATAGGTAGGTTAAAAGGAATGCCATCATTTTTCAAGAGGTTTGGTTTAGGCGAACAAAATAGTAATCAATTCATAAAACTGAAACTATCAGGCAGTTAGTTTCCTTGATTAGCATCAATTACGCCTTTGAAATTATCAGGAAATAGGGGTTTTCACCAATTGTTTTTATTAATGTGACATGAGGCGAGGTGACCACTTTTATTCCATTGAGAAGTTGAATTATATTAGTGGCAACCTAAACCTAAACTATATGAGAATCTACTCCCTATTAGCCGCAATGTTTTTATTCTGCAATCAAAGTTTCTCCCAGGATTTCAATATACCCGATGGTTACCAGTTCAATTCAAAGGAAGATTTTTCTAAGTATGAACCTGATGTGCTCACGGCATCCAAATGGTTGCTTGCTACTCCCTTCAACGAACAAGAGGCGAAAAGAAAGGATGTGTTCAGATTTATTTTTGCGTGGGTGAGCGGAGCAAGCAATGCTAACGTTGAAATCAATCCAACTGTAATGGATTTCGAAAAGAAGAATCCTGGTATGCTACCCGTGTACGTGGCCGCATCCCTAAAGTATGTGATGGAGAACAATTATTCAAAGGACATGAAAGCTAAGCATACATATGCCCTGCATGAAATGATCAATGTATATAAAGCAGGCAAAGGAATTAAGAAAGATAAGAAAATGGAAAAGCTAATTAAGGCCGATGAAGAAGGTAAGTTGGATGAATGGATGGCGGAGAATATGAAGTTTGAGGAAAGACACTAACCAATGGGCAATAGGCAATAGATTCTGTGTTAAGAACCAAGTGTAAATTGATTTTTTTAACTTAGGGC
>AR_comb_assmDRAFT_10003831_pt1 | contig 14836 bp, 12 predicted proteins | sample ArasoioldDNA_FD_10543 | JGI IMG/M metagenome (IMG submission 10543) | reverse complement strand
CCCCCACCCCTCCCGCGGCTCGCGCTGCCGCGTGAGCTGGCGGCCCGTGCGGAGCTGCCGCTGCTGTTGACTCCCTGGAACGCGCCGCCCCGGTTGCCGGAACTCCCGCCGAAACTGCTTCCGCCACTCCCTCGATTACCTCCGCCAAGTTGACTACCGCCACCTCCGGCTCCTCCGCGATCACCAACTCCACCACGGTCACCGACACCGCCTCGGTCACCAACTCCGCCACGGTCACCTACGCCGCCACGATCGCCGACTCCACCGCGATCCCCTACCCCCCCATTACGCGAGAGATCCTGTCGTCCTTGATCCGCTCGACCGCGAAACTGCTCGCGTGATTTTATCTGGTCATTGGTGCTTGTCCGATTAAACTTCGCGGCCGTTCCCTGGTCGCGATAAGAAACACCCTTGCGGTGCTCCGGGTTGTGCTGAAATTTTCCCTGGCCGCTTTGACCGCGTTGCTGCAATTGCTGTTTAGCCTGATCGCGATTGATGTTGCGATTAATATTTGTGTTGCGATCGACGTCGATGTCGACATCTCCGCCACCCCAATTGCAGTTGCCCCACGCATAACCCCATGCTGCTCCCATCGCCACGCCCGCGCCGAACGCCATCATCGACCCGGCCACATACCCCGGCGGATAATAGGAGTACGGCGGGTACGCCGGATAGGGCCATGCGCCATATACCACCGTGGGATTGTAACTCGGCACGTAAACGACCTGGGGATTGGCCGGCTCGATCTTGATGACCTTTTCCTCGACGATGACTGTTTGCTCTTTGTTCGATTGGAGATTACCCGCTGACTGTGCTTTTCCCCGGAGACTCTGAATCGTGTCGAGGACTTGTTTCTGATCCGCCAAAAACGCATCGCCGAGTTTCTGCGTCCAGTCGAGCTTTTCGCTCATCATGGTGAGCACCTGAGGGAAATTCACCAGCGACTTGACGCTCGGATCCCAGTCTTGCGCCTCGAGCGCCTTCGTCAGCGCATCGCCCTTCAGGCTGGCATTTTGTTTCACCCAACGATCGGCGAGTGCGACTTCCAACGGGTAAGTGGATGCCATCAGGATCTGCGAAATCAGCGAATCCGGATGCAGTGCGATGGGAGCGCATAGCTGCTCCAGTTCTTCCGGCTTGAAGACCACCGATTGCTCGGCCTCCTGAGAAAACAATTCTGGCGGTACTGCAAGAAGAATGATCATCAACCAGGCGGAAATTCGCCAGCCAATATTTCGATTCATTGTGGGTTTCCTCTTAGTCCGATTAGCTCTACCTCTTTACTTTAGATTCACGTCCGGGACTCTTTCCTCCGGCTTCTGATCGCTCGGTTACTCTTCCGACACCAAGCATTGCGCAAACCGAGTAAATGATCTGCTCATCGGGCCCTCAGGATGCATTGCACAGCATCGATCATCGTTGCCGCGTGAGTGGATCAGTTGTCAGGGTCCCCGCGTCTCAGAGCTTCTTCGATCGTTTTAATCAGTAACTCGTCGACGAAAGGTTTACGTAAAAATGCCACTGCGCCAGCCGCCAACGCCTTCTCCCTGATCCCGACATCATCATGGGCTGTGATAAAGATGACCGGAAACGTTTTGCCGCATCGGGTAAGGTTATCCTGAATGGCGAGGCCGCTCATTCTTGGCATTTGTACATCCAGAATCAAACAATCGGGCCGAAAAGAGGGCATCGCCTCAAGAAGGTCGAGAAAGGCCTGGCCGGAGCTAAATGTCTCTGCGTTCATCGCAATCGACCGGATTAATCGTCTTAACGCGCGGCATACCGACTCATCATCGTCCACAATGACAATTAGCGGTTTGGAGTTACTCAACAACGTTGGTCTCCAGAGAACTGTCGAAACCATTTGTAAAGGATGCAAAACGTTGCACAGACTCTATCGGAGGGAAAAAATCGCGTATATTGGACTTTGGTCCAATACGGAGAGAATCGAAAAACGGCCGTTAGATTCCGATTTCAGTCAAGTCGATGACAGATCCCGCAAGCTGAACACTGACAGCTGACAGCGTTCTTACACTTTATCGCCGGCCGATACCCACGCGCTGCGCAATGCGCACCAGCTCGGGGAGAGATTGCACTTTCATTTTTTCCATCACACGCGCGCGGTGAACCTTGACGGTTTTTTCCACTGTTCCAAGTTCGAAGGCGATTTGTTTGTTCAACAAACCTCTGACGACTAAGTTCATCACTTCCCGCTCGCGGGGCGTCAAGGCGTTGAGCCGTTTTTGTAGGTTTTCCGCTTGTTGTCGTTCACCCTGTTCCAGCGCCGCCCGGGCGAGGGCTTGCTCGATTGCCTGTAACAGCACCGTGTCTTTTACAGGTTTGGGCAGGAAATCGACAGCGCCATCCTTCATCGCTTTTACACCCATAGGAATATTGCCGTGGCCGGTGATGAAGATAATCGGAAGCGGCGCGTCCGTCGCCTGCAATTCTTGCTGAAGATCGAGCCCGCTCAACCCAGGCATGCGCACGTCTAAAACGAGGCAAGCTAGTATTTGATCAGTCGCGCGCCGATAGTCGAGAAAATCACGCGCCGAGCCGAACGCCTGCACGTGATAACCCGCTGACTTGATCAGCCGCGTCATCGCTCGTCGCACGGAGGAATCGTCATCGACGAGAAATACCGTCCGGGCATCGTTCATAGTCTTAGGAGTTTACTCTTCTGCATTGAGCTCTTTTAAATGCTAACGTTGATTGATTGCACCTAATCCCGCAGCTCTTCCCGCCACACCGGGACAGTAAAATAGAATGTCATTCCGGGTTTCGGGTGGTTGGATTCCGCCCAGAGTCTACCGCCGTGTAATTCGATAATCGAGCGACTAATAGCGAGTCCCATGCCGAGTCCTTCGCCTTTGGTCGTATAAAACGGTTCAAAAACCCTCTCGAGGATCTCTCCGGGCACGCCCATGCCGCAATCGCTCACGCCTACTCGCAAGCCCTTATCGTCTTCGGCCGCAACCCATAGATGGATTTCACGCTCGTTTGCCGCGACATCTTTCATCGCGTCGAACGCGTTAAGCAAGAGATTCACAACCACTTGCTGCAAATGAACTCTATCCCCACGAACCGGCGAAAACTCATCGGGAATATCGAATCGCAGTCGAACATCGTGCAGGATCGCGTCAGTATGAAGCAGCAAAGCAACGTCTCTGATCACCGTGGCGAGATCGACTTGAGCCGCTTCGACATTTTCCTTCCGGACCAGTGCCCTCATGCGCCAGATGATCTCGCTGGCACGGTTGTTGTCTCTCACGATGTCCTTAAGGATCGCGCTTACTTCTTCCAAGTCCGGCGAGTTGGCTGCCACTAAACGCTCTGCCGCTTGCGCGTTGGCTAATATCGCCGTGAGCGGCTGATTCAGTTCGTGCGCCAGCGAAGCAGCCAACTCACCCATGGTCGAAATACGGGTCATATGGGCCAGTTGTTCGCGCTGCTGGCGGAGATTTGTCTCTGCTTCTCTCCGTTGTGAGACATCAATCGCAGAACCGATGTAGCCGAGAAAAGTACCGTCCGAATCGAAGCGCGGAACCGCGTTGTTAACAATCCAGCAATATTGACCATCATATCTGCGCAACCGGTGTTCGATGGAAAAATTTTCGCGCGCGTCGAACGACCTACGGTAGCACTCCAGGAACCTATGGGAGTCCTCCGAGGGCAGCCCTGCAATCCAACCGTTATCGAGTTCCTGATCGAGCGTGCGCCCGGTTAAGTCTAACCAAGCTTTATTAAAAAATGTGCAGCACTTGTCTGTGCCAGACATCCATATGAGAGCCGGCGCGGAATTGGCCATCGTGCGGAACCGGGCCTCACTCTCGCTCAATATTTTTGCCTTTTCGCGCTGTTCCTCGACCAATCCCGCGAGAAACATGATCGGTAAAGAAATCGCCACCAAGAACATTTGCAAGGAAAAAACGTTCTGTGCAGGTGAGGCACCGATGAAAGGGCCGCCCCCGTTTGCGGCACCAAAAATCGAACCCAGCACAACAATCAGGATGGCACTACTTGCTCCAGCCGCTCCAAAACGCATGGCCGCCCATAATAGAAACGGCAGCGGCAGGTACAACAATGCGGGCGCCATCCTGATGCTCGCGTTGTGCGAGCTGAAAACCAGGAGGCTCGCCTCTATGAGTCCAGCCATTACGAATGCGGCTTCGAGACGCCGGCGCCAACCCATGCTTCTCCACGATTCGACTCCCCTCGAAGCCCAAAGAAGAATCAGCGGTGGAATCGCTATCTCCGCCAAGACATTCGATGGAAATCGCGTAAGCCAAACTTCCCAATAGCTTTGCTGTTTCCAGCCGATCAGCGACACGAAACCGGCATCGAGAAATGAGCTGAGAAAAGGAGCTAGAAACACGGCGAACACAACATACAAAAGGACACATCTGAGGCTCGAAAAATCCACCGGCCCAACGATGTAGCGACGCAGGCAAATCGCTCCGATTAATGCTTCACTGCAATTGCTGATAAACCAGCACAAAATCAGCGGCAGCGGCACACCGCTTTGCAGCTGGACTGCGAGATGCGCAGGAAAGGCGCCTAGTAAGATAAGCCAGTAATTTTGGCGAGGCTGCAGCAGCAGAAATGCCAGCATGATCGAGTTCGGTGGCCACAACGTGGAGACCGAGTGATTCGGCAAAGTCAACGCGAAGCCGACCATCGCGCCACAGTAGTAGGCGATTTCCACCAGAAGGACGATCCGGATAGACCGCTCTATCCTATCTATCGGCAATTGGGTTTGCAGTTGAGGGAGCATCACTGAGGACCGCTGGTCTCAGTCAACGGAAGGATCGAAGCTGCAGGATAATATACTTCACTAAGCTTTTTTTGGCGCGCGATTGGACACGACACTCAATTGAACGACGCGGGCAAACTCTTTTGGTTTGAACGCCTGTTTCTCTTCTGCTGCTGGTTCGGCAACGGGCACCGTGAAGTAAAATGTCGCGCCGTGATCGGCGTTATTCTCCGCCCAGAGATGTCCGCCGTGCGCTTCTATAATCGAGCGACAAATCGACAGTCCCATGCCGAGTCCTTCCCTTTTAGTGGTGTAAAACGGTTGAAAAATCTTATCGAGTTTGTCCCTGCTCAACCCCGTGCCGCGGTCGCTCACAGCCGCTTGGATCAAGCCCGTGTTTTCACGCGCTATCCGCACTCTCACGTCGCGCTCCGCCGCCGCGCAATCCTTCATCGCATCGAAGGCATTCAGCATTAGATTCAGCATGACTTGCTGCAGTTGGACTTTGTCGCCCCGTACCGGTGGCAGGTCGTCATTTAATGCGAGCATGATTCTGACGTTTTGCAGAATCGCGTCGCTGTGCAAAAGCGCTACGACCTCGCGGATAAGCGCTGCGAGATCGACGGACGTGAATCCGGGTTCTTCTTTTTTGACCAATAACCGCATGCGCCGGATCACCTCACCCGCGCGGCTATTGTCGTGAACGATATCGTTGAGAATTTCGCGCACTTCTTCCAGGTGGGCTGGTTTGTTGCTCAGGAAACGCAGCGCGGCTTGCGCGTTACTCAGGATCGCAGTCAGCGGCTGGTTCAACTCGTGCGCCAAGGACGCCGCCAATTCCCCCATGATGGAAATGCGCGCCACGTGGGCGAGTTCGGCGCGTTGCTCGCGTAGCTCGAGTTCTGTCTCTCTCCGCCGGGTAATATCGGTGGAAGCGCCCAGCACTTGGTTTGCATTTCCGTCGCGTTCGATAATCGGCCGCTTGATCGTTTGAACCCACCGGATATTCCCCTGGGAGTCCGTCAGACGCTCTTCCGGAATGAAACGCTCTTCCAACGTATCGATGACCTCGCGATCGGTGCGCCGGAACGACTCGACTTCGCGGTTGTTTGAATTGAAATCGGCATCGGTCTTGCCGATCAGGTTTTCGACGGTCGTCCCGTAGGCGTCAGCTACCGCTTGGTTCGCCAACGTGAACCGTCCTTCGCGGTCTTTCGCGAAGATGAAATTCGGCGTGGCATCGATCACCTGACGCAAGAAGGCCCGCTCTTTTTCCAAAGCTTCGGCGCTGCGCTTGCGCTCGGTAATATCGATCGCCGTACCAATATAGCCAAGAAACGCACCGTCCGACCCATAACGTGGAACCCCATGATCTGCCACCCACCGATATTCACCGTCATATCTTCTCAAGCGGTATTCCATGGTAAATTCTTCGCGTGCGTCAAAAGCGGTACTGTAGGTTTCAATACAACGATGGAAATCCTCTTCGTGCACGCCATCGCTCCAGCCATTGCCAAACTCCTGTGGAAGCGTGCGTCCGGTAAAGTCGAGCCAGCCCTTGTTGAAAAACGTGCACAGCTTCTCCGTGTCCGACATCCAGATCATCACGGGCGCCGCATCGGCCATAGAGCGAAAGCGCTCTTCACTCTCGCGCAGTTTCTGCTCTGCGCGCTTGCGCTCGCTAATATCCAATACGACGCCCATCCGACGCGCATTGGTTTCCTCGCCCGCATCGCTGGTAGTACGGCCTTTCGCTAACACCCACCGCTCTATTCCGGTGACCGGACGGATGCGAAACTCTCCCTCAAACGGAACGCCGACCCTTTGCGCGCGCTCGGCTTCAGAGATCATGTGGGCTCGGTCGTCAGGATGAACGCGACTGAGGATATCTTCGAACCGGACCACATCATCCGCGCCGAAACCAAACAGACTACGCATAGGCGGGTTGAGCCAGATAGCGCCGTCGGAAAATTCCCGTCCCCACAGTCCCAGGCCTCCGGCGCTCGTGGCAAGCTCCATCATCTGTTGGTTTTCTGTTAATTCCGCTTGCATCGAGGCCCGTCGGCGGCGTTCGATCAGCAAATCAGCGATCATCGCCCCTTGCAGCGCGATGATGATCAGGGCTCCAAGAATGTACCAGCGATATTCCTGCCATAACGGTTGCGGACGAAATAGGACGGTACTATTTGGCGGCAGGCGGCTTTCATTGATGCGCCACCGTTTCAAGGCTCCCCAATTGAACGTCGGAACGCTGTCGGTGCGGATCTCGAGTGGCAATGATGCCGGCGCCGTTCTAGTTAAAGTAAGACGTGCCAATTCACCCGCTCGCTTTCCGATAGCCTCGATGCTTGCGATCGATCCACCGACGGCTGCCGTTCCCAAATTAGCGTCCGTCATGACATACATAGGAGCATTTGCCAGCTGAGCAAGCGTTTGAGCCGTCTCGGAAGAAATCAGAGCCTGACCGGCCGCATCTCGAAACATCCGACCGAACAGAATCGCGGTTCTTTCCGGCAGATTTTTCACGGCCTCGCGCAGCTCGTCGATCGTAAGCTGATCCCAAATCTCAACTGTAAAACGGTCCTTGAACCGCTGTGCAGACTGCTTGACTCTCTGCGTCACTTGCCGATCGACCTCTGCGGTGCCGCCGATGACGATAATGCGATTCACCTCAGGTTGAAGGCGGTCAATCAGTTCCAGCGTCGCCCGGGGATCGATACGTTGCGCCACACCGCTGACACGGTGCTCGAATTCATTGCCCTGAAGGTTCTCTTCCGTAAGGCCGGCGATGATGATCGGCGTATTGGGAAACAATTGAGGCAGCAGCTTGCCCGAAATCCCCAGGTTTCCCACAAAGATCAGAATCACCAGATCGGGAGGAAATTCGGCGTATTTCGCCGTTAAATAGTCCCTAAAAATTCGTTGATAATTTGCATTTGAGAAGCGAATCAGATCGAGATTTTCAGCATAAGTATCAATCGGTGGCGATTGGATTTTCCCCAATGTTTGGAGCAACTGTTGATCGGCAATGATGAACCCTGACGCGAGTCTGCTTCCAGTCGAAATGATCAGCACTCGCTTTGGTTGCTCGCGCTCGGCAGCGTTGCTATGAGTCGACGCTAAGAAGCTGGCACACGCGAATACCAGGGAAATGATCCAACGGCGGAGAAACTGGAACCGGCGGTCCGTACGACGGATTACCTGGACATGGGCCACGGTATCCGTGACTTTACGACTCCTGATATTAAAATCAACTTGAATAGTCCTAGAGCAAACTCCCGCTCCGGGAGCTGATTAGGACCCCGCCACTCTCTCCACGGCACTAGTGAACTGTAACAGCAATTTGGCGTTCGCCGTTCATGCTTCGAGAGTCTCAGCACGAACGGCTTTTGCCTTGATCGCCCCTGAGCTCATCGAAGGGCTCGCCCTGAGCTCGTCGAAGGGTTCTTCGAATTCAGACGCGAATCAAGTGTTTCAGTCCACCTAGAACATACCCGCGAGCCAGTCGATGGCGATTTCTGAGTTTCGAAAAACCCCGACTGGCAAACGATGCGCGGCTAGTTCCGTACGCAGGTAATACAACCGATGGTAATCGGAAATTTCTGCCGACGAAACCAATGCGATGCGTTTTTTTGGCGGCCAGCGATCGAGAGATAAGCGCGCCACCAGTCCCTGAATTTCGGCGCATTCGATTTTACACCTACTGTCCGACAGGTCGACGAGCAGCTTGCACTCGCTCAGGTGTCGGGTCGCCGCTTCGATTTGTTCAAAGAGCAATTTGAACGCTGCACTGTCCATGTCTCCACAAGCTTGAATAATCAAATGATTTCCCTGATCCTGCCAGTTAAACAATTTGACTTGAAAGTGCATTTTTCCCTCCCAACCGGCTTTTAAGGATTGCCGGGAGGGTTTTCTTGACATTTTGCGACAATGGATTGACAGATAGAGCTTGGGTATCTTCATCGATCGGAGAGCGTTGGAGATTTTATGCAAACCGCACCAATGATCTCGGCCAGCGTGACAATAGGCTTGCCCGAAGCCATCAAGGACGCAGGTATCGATTCCAGAAAAGTTTTCGAGAGTTTGGATTTAGACCCGGCGGCTTTTTCTCGAGCTGAAGGATTTATTCCTTGTTCGAGTTTCGCGCGTGTGCTGGAAGTGGCCGCAGAACTAAGCGGCGATGGTTCTTTCGGATTACGTTTTGGCGCCCGTGCGAATCCAAAAAATGTTGGCGCACTCGCGTACGGAGTCTTAAATTCCCCCACGCTCGCTGCCGGCTTTGAAATCGCCGCACGTTATATCCACCTCCACAATGAAGCGGCTCAAGTAAGTTTCCGGGAAGAAAAGAATTGCAGCTACCTCTGTTACGGCGTGAAACCGTTGGATTTGGACGAACCGCGACAGTTTATCGAGTACGGTATGGCCGCCGCTCTCAATACTCTAAGATTCATGGTCGGTAGCCACTGGAGTCCGCGCGAGGTGCATTTCGCGCATGAGGAGCCGCCCACAAATTCGTACCATCTACAACTATTCGGAGCCCCGGTGATCTTCGCATGTGCGATCAACGCCATCGTGATGGAGAGCGAGTTCTGCCAGCGGCCGATCCCGGCCGCAGATCCAAACCTTTTCAAAGTCCTAAACCGCTATTTAGAGAGCATCCTAAGCGACGCACCGAAGACGGATCAAAGACTTGAAGGAATTCGTCGCAAGATCGCCGAGGCGATAAAGGCTGGTAATCCCAATCTCGGCCAAGTCGCAAAAGCGATGGCGCTGAGCCCGCGGACGCTACAGAGACAATTAGATACCTGTGGAATCGATTTCAGGAGTTTGCTCGATGACACTCGAAAGCGATTAGCGCTAGTCTATCTGAAGGATTCTGAAAATACGCTGACGCAAATCGCGTTTTTATTGGGCTACTCGGAAGTAAGCACCTTCAATCGATCCTTCAAGCGCTGGACCGGCAAAACACCGCTACATTATCGACGCCGCGCGGCTTGAACCCGGCAGAAAGCGCCACAGCGAAGAACGATGCGGCGAGTCAAAATCGGATATCACGCCAATGATAGGTCCACCTCGGTTTAGACCGTTTGCCCACATCCCCGAGGAGCTGACGGCCCTGGTAACGGCCGAACTCAGCTCGCACACCTGCGATTGCGTCGCACTCGCCCGATTCGCCGGCAACCCGTTCTCATTGTTGACGGGCGGCAGAGCGCCTTCGAATCGGCCGCGCTGCTCGCGGAGGCGGGGGCGCGGGCAGTACATGTATGCCACCGTCATAGGACGCCGGCATTCGTCGCTTCGGACTGGTCATGGGTCGAGCCGCTTCTTCAGCGCAAAGGGTGCGAGCCGGGCTGGTATCGTAGCTTGTCGGAATCCGAGCGGGAGATACTCAACGCCCGCTCCTGGGCGGAGGGGGTGGCTAAAGTTGAAACCTTGGCTGGCGCCTCGTCTGGTGTCACGAGGCGATCACGATTCGTCCCGAGACGCGTGTCGTCAGCTCGGAGCAACGCGGAGGCGCACTGCGCATCCGTCTCGACACCGGTGAACCGTCGAGGTCGATCACGTCCTGTATGCGACCGGTTACAAGGTGAACGTGCAACGTGTCGATTTTCTGAAAGTTGGGAACCTTATTGACCGCATCGAGTGCCGCGTGGCTTCCAACAACTTCCTTCAGACGACGGTACCAGGACTCTTCGTTACGAGCCTGCCGGCAGCTCGAGATTTCGGCCTCTTCTCTCGCTTTCACCGCCGCGGTCGAGCCTTGGCGCGCATCGTCGGGCTCGCAATCCAGCACTGAGGATTTACTTTCTTTGATTTGGATTGATCAAATTACAGCGAGAACGAATCAACTATCAACGAAGTGGACATATCCAATTACAACTCATCGCCCCGAGTCCAGGGACAATCACCCGTTCTTTTCGGTTCCGATACGCCGGGAACAGTTGTTTTGGCGAAAACCGAACCGCACGCTCATAGGAGGACGTGTACGAAAAGCCCGGCGGGCATATGTCGGAAAACCCCTTCGGTCGAAACTTGCTAGATCTTTAAAATCACTAACTTGTTTTGTGGCACCACCGTTGCTCGACGCGTTTCGACTGTTCCGTTAAAATCCGTCTCCTTCATCAAAACACCTTTGGTCTGCATCAGAACCACCTCTTTGGTCTGACTTCGTGAAAAGAAGAGTGGGGGACGCGCTGACTTTCGGGTTTCAGCAACCGTTAACTACGAGGGCTGAGAACCAATGTACAATAACTACTTTGGATTCCGAGACTTACCCTTCAGTGTCACCCCTGATCCTCGTTTCTTCTACACCAATCCTGTTTATCTAGAGGCCTTTGCTACGCTTCGGTACGGGATCGAGGCGAAAAAGGGTTTCATTGTTATTACCGGCGAGGTCGGAACCGGAAAAACCACGTTGCTACGGAAACTTTTACACGAGTTGGAGAACAACATACATTCGGTGTTTGTGTTTAACAGCTGTTTAAGCTTTCCCGAATTGCTCGAATTCACACTTCAAGATCTAGGTTTAACATCGAAAGATCGAAGCAAAGTAACAATGCTTCAGGAGCTAAATGATTATTTGATCAAGCAGCTTAAGAAGGGGCACACTGTGACAATGCTAATCGACGAAGCCCAAAACTTAAGCGATGAGGTTCTCGAAAACCTAAGACTGCTTTCGAACTTGGAGACCGACCAAGAAAAACTGATCCAAATTGTATTAATGGGTCAACCCGAGCTTAAGGTAAAGCTGGTTCAATCCCAACTTCGCCAACTCAAGCAGCGTGTAGCACTTCAGTGTCAGCTTCGTCCCCTCCTGGATAGCGAAGTACACCCGTACATTGGCTCTCGACTAATGTCCATTGGGTACGAGGGCAAGGATCCGTTTGATCGTTACGCGGTTAAACGGGTTGCTCATTATTCAAAAGGAATTCCCCGCATAATAAACGTCCTGTGCGACAATGGACTTCTCACCGCATATATAGCCGGGCACCAAACTGTTACCGCGGCGATGATCGATAGAGTGGCGCTCGATCTCGACTTAGGCGCGGAAGCCTCTAACATTAAAACGCGTAATCTTCCGGTTCTACTACCACCTATCGGAACGTCGTTACAGCAAATACCTAACAAGCATTTTTCGTTTCCAGCGAAGCGCCTAACGAAAGCTCGCCTTAGCTCATTGCTCATGATCTTTGTTCTGGTCGTGGCATATTTTATCGGCCTTGGCTCCCGACACCATCTAAACCAGGTTATGTCGGACAATCAATCAGAGGCCGTCAAGAAAAACGCGGCGGCAAGACTAGAATCCGAACGCTCCTACCAACGTGTCGTGATCGAGCCTGGTTCTACCGTCGAAAAAATTGCTGCTGATGTGTACGGCTCCAATACCATGCTCGGTATGGATCTTATGAAAGAATTCAACCCGAAAGTCGATAACCTTAATCGGGTCGTGTCCGGTCAAAATCTATTACTCGTTCCACTTTCGGAAGCGACGTTACTACGGGAACAATCCGATGGCTCGTATCGTTTGATCGTGGGATCCTTCGCCAGCGGAAAAGAAGCCCAGAGATGTGCGCGCCGGTTGACCAAGGAAGGATATCAATTCATCATCACGATAAGCAAAGTTTCTGACAGCCTTTTGCTGCAGCGTGTTCAGATTGTCGGGCTGAAAAACCTTAAAGAGGCGTTGCAAACCTGGAATACCGCATTGACGAAGGAGTGGTTCGCTTTATTCAATAGCCCGCGCGACCGCTATGCATCAAATAAAGCGATTGAGCCTTATTAGCCAGCGAAGCGAATATGAGCAAAATCTACGATGCTCTAGTTCAAGCCGCAAAGAATAGGCACACAAGAACTGTAGCCTTGCGAGCTAGCACTACTGGGCAGAAGGCTAAACTACTCAATCTTTCTTCACGAAATATCAGCCTAGAATGGAAAATTACGGGAATTGTTGCGAGTGTGATCCTCGTTTTTGGGGTGTTTGTTCTAATTGTAGGCAATCAACTCCTGGCCCGGGCGCTACGAAACCAAATAGATCAGCGTACATTAGTCGTTACGATTAATCTAAGTGATGCGGCCGCTAGTCCTATCATAGGCAACGATATTCTTCAGCTTTACGCGTCCCTGACAAAATATGCCCAGTTGCAAGGAGTAGCATACGCCTTTGTCGAAGACCGTGACGGAAAGATAATTGCCAATAGCATCAGGCCGTCCCCGACAGAGCTCATGGGAACTTCGCGGCCAGACGAACGAAAGCAGGTAGACAGGCGAGCCGTAACAATACAAGGAAAAACTGTCTATGAGACTCGGGTACCGATTCTAGAGGGACAACTAGGAGCAGTTCATCTCGGAATATGGGCAGAAGACGTGAAAAAGGAGATTAACACGCTTCGTCTCACATTTGTCGGCGTGACACTCCTCTTACTTCTTGTCGCTGCCGTCCTCTCTGTTTTCTTCATGCGCGCCATTATGCTGCCAATTGGTGGGCAGACCGGGTTACCGAGTCAAATAAGCGGCCCGGGTGAATTGAAGCCGCGATTGGGAAAATACAATAGGCGCGTCAACAGCCGTATCTCGCGTCTTCCGCGGAAATGAAACGACCCGAGACGAGGACCAATCCTCGTAGCGTAATCCCGCCGAACAAAATCCCGTCCGACTTGTCGGCTGACAAAGTGCGCTTGCGTAGATCAGCTCCGCCAGCGCAATTGACTGGCGTTCACAGTCAAAATACACAACCACGAAACTCTAGGCTTGCCTTCGACGCATAATGAGCCGAGAGCAGCGGCCCCCAGTTGGGAGCGGTGACTCGGCTCTTCAGCCAGGCTTACGTCATGTGTCTGGCCCAGGCGCACTGATGACGCTCGGCCGGGCAGATCATATATACGAGCAGGTTTGTAGATTCGGCCGGGTGGCGTTCTCTGATGCGCGAAAGGCTGGACAACATCCTCTTAGACGTGAACTCCTCGCCTGGGACGCTCGAAAGCATCGGCCGGTCACCGCTTTGAACGGCGAGCTGCGCCAGGTGACCGCAAAAAATTCAAATATCATTAAATCTGAGTGGCGCTCTTTTTTTCTCAAATTTTCCGTTCTTTTGCCTGAACACACACGAATTGTCTTGCGTCGATTGAACAGATGATCTGTTTACACCAAGGCGTTAAAAAAAATTTGACACTTGCGAATTGGGGCTATAGTAACTTTTGAGAACGTTCAACATGGACGTTGCCGCTGTTGACCAGCCGCTTCGACGACAATGTCTTCTCTAACGTGTTCCTTTATCGGAAACAGCTCAGCGATCTGGCGTCTCAAGACGTACATGCGCAAAGTCGCGTTGAGCGATGCGCACGTATTAGTTACCGGCGAAACCGGTACCGGCAAAGAGTTGGCAGCGCAATACATCCACGATCAAAGTGCCAGGCGCGGTAAACCATTGATGGCCATCAATTGTGCGGCGCTACCGGACGGCCTTCTCGAAAGCGAATTGTTTGGCTACGAACGCGGCGCGTTCACAGGAGCCGCCTCTTCACATCCCGGCAAGCTGCGGCTCGCCGATCATGGAACCGTATTGTTTGATGAGATCGGTGACATGAGTCTCTATGCACAAGCGAAAATCCTCCGCGTCATCGAAACCAAGCAGGTCTATCCCCTGGGCGGTCACCGCAGTGTCCCCGTAGATGTTCGGATTATCGCAGCGACAAACCGCCAGTTGGAAGCGCAAATGAGACAAGGAGAATTCCGGCAGGATCTTTATTATCGGCTCAACGTGGCGAGAATCAACCTGCCACCGCTCCGGGATCGGAAGGCCGACATTCCGCTATTAATCGACTATTTTGTGCAGAAATGCAGCGAACGAACCGGGATCCGCATCGCGGGATTTAGCGATGAAGCATTGGAAGTGCTGTCGCGCTACGAATGGCTCGGCAATATTCGCGAGCTGATGAATCTGGTGGAGCGGATTTTTATCGATCCCCCCGTGGATAAAATCCGCGTCGGGGATTTGCCGGACTTCGTTCGGACTCCGCAAATGGTGAAGCAGGATACTGCCCCGGATGAGCGTGAAATTCTCCTGCATGCGCTGTCCAAAACAAA
>AR_comb_assmDRAFT_10230525_pt1 | contig 14840 bp, 10 predicted proteins | sample ArasoioldDNA_FD_10543 | JGI IMG/M metagenome (IMG submission 10543) | reverse complement strand
GTTAACCGCGCGCGGCCCATGTTGGACTCGTCCTGCCGAATCAACTCGCAGACTTCCAACCCTCCGAGCTCGGGCATCTGCAGGTCAAGCAAGACGGCGTCGATCGCAGCGCCCTCTGGTGCGCCGAGCAAAGCGAGCAGTTCGCGCCCATTCTCCGCCGTCAGGGAGACGTGCCCCATTTCTTCGAGCATGCCAATAACGACTCGGCGGTTGATCGGGTTGTCCTCGGCGACGGCAAGCACCTTTGGATCGCTCGTGACACGAATCGCATGGTCCGACGGAGGTCCGGGTATTTCGGCGGCATGATCCGCAGCTGTTTCCCTCACGGCCACATCAAAGGAGAATGTTGTGCCGACGCCTTCTTCACTCTTCAGGGCGATCGTTCCATCAAGCGCCCGCACCAACTGGTCGCAAATGGCGAGGCCAAGTCCCACGCCCCCGTAGCGTCGAGTGGCCGAAGCGTCCACCTGCTGGAACGCTTCGAAGACGATCGCCTGCTTTTCGGGTGGGATGCCGATCCCCGTGTCTTCAACATCGAAATGAAGACGCCCGCATCCGTTTGCATCGCGTTCGAAGCCAACGCGCAGCGTGATGCGTCCTCGCTCGGTGAACTTCGCCGCGTTGCCAACGAGGTTGATGAGGATCTGACGAATCCGTACGGGGTCGCCAACAACCACCCCAGGCACGGAGGATTCGACGAATTTGACGACGCCCAGTCCTTTTTGCTGGATGATCGGCGAGAGCGGCCGTACCGCACTTTCCAGCAGTTCAGCCGGCTGGAAAGGTCCCTCGCTCAACGTCAGCGCGCCCGCATCGATCCGCGATAGGTCGAGCACGTCGTCAAGTAGCTGAAGCAGGCCTTGCGCGCTCTGATAAGCCGCTTTGAGATCGCCGGTCTCCGGATGACCGCCGCGCCGCAGCGCTCGCCCGACAAGGCCCAAAACGCCGTTCATCGGCGTACGCAGTTCATGGCTCATGTTGGCCAGGAACTGCGACTTCGCGCGCGCGCCGGCCAGCGCCTCTTCACGCGCCGCCACCAGTGCGTCTTGCGCGATCAGATACGCCCGCTCTCTCGCAACCTGGTGCAGCAGGCAGCCGACGAGCGGCAGGAAGTAACCGATCGCCTTGTACACGTGCGCCAAGTCGAACAGAGGGTCGAGCGGCTCGCGCGAAAGCACCACCAGTAAGACTCCCAGCGCGTTGACGAATAACGACGCCGCCAGCCACCAGGAGAACATTTCGCGGCGGAACAGATAACGATCGAGACTCAGCAAGCCTGCCGCCAGCACGACGATGAGGACGGCCCATCCCAGGATCGTTTGTGAGACGCTCTCCAACCCCAGGTCGTACCACAGCAGCACGAACGGAATGGGGACGGCCAAAGCGAGCACCAACCATCCAACCACTCCGCGCCAGCCGACGGGGCGCGAGCGCGGCGCCATGTGCGTCAGCAGAATGGCGCCGCCGACCAGCAACTGGCTCCGGAGATAAACGGTGCGCAGGAACTCGCCCATATCCCGGTCGCGCTCCGGCAAGGGAAAGAAGCCGCGAAAGATCAGGAACCCGTGCGCCACGTCGGCCGCGCCGTTGATGAGAAACGCCACTCCGACGAACAGATAGAAACGATTCCGACCCAGCCGGTAATACCGAAGAACCAGCGTCAACCCGGTGGCGAGTCCGACGAACGCCCCAAGGACCTTCATCGCCGCATGAAGATCGAGCGTCCCGCGATAGGGAACATCCGCAATCAGCCATGTCGGCGCGGTCAGCGCCGCAAGGAGCAGCACGAGAAGGGCGAGATGCCAGCCTTGTTGCCGCCCCGTATGGAGCGACAACCCCTCATTGGCGGCGGCGGTGGCGATCGCGGCGACGTCCGGCGCGGCGGCGGCTCGCACGGGCACGAGGTCCACAGCCTGCCTCCGATTCGCCGACGACTCTATCCCGCGTACGGTTCCGTGGCTCGCACGGAAACGGTCAAAAGCGGTGCGTGGTTAAGTCTTCCGACTTTATAGAGAGTATGCCCCAGCATCTGCGGAGCGTTGATCAGGCGAACGACCCGCCCGGCGGCCAGCCACCCGTCCGCCACCTCGACGAATGCGGCAATGGCCTCAGGCGGCAGTTCGTCGATTTCAAACTCGATTTCAACGCCGTCGTCGCCGACTGCATCAGCCAATGCTTGCACAGCGGCGGCCGACGGCGCTTCCGTGAAAATGACTCGAAACAGCGCCGTCTCAGGCATTGCCGACGGCTTTGGGATCGCCGAATCCGACGAGCTCGCCCGTGCTGTCCGCGAACGCTTTCGCCGGCGCGCCCATCGTTTTCAGCATCGACCGGTAGAGGTTGCACATCGGCGTGTTCGGCTGATAGATGAGATGTCGCCCGCTTGGCATGGCGCCGCCGCCTCGTCCGCCGACGATCACCGGAAGGTTGTGCGGATCATGCGCGTTGCCGTCGCGGATCGACGCGCCGAACAGGATCATGCTCTGGTCGAGCAGCGTTCGCTCGCCCTCGCGAATCGCTTTCAGCCGTTCGAGCAGGTAAGCGTACTGCTGCACGTGCCAGATGTTGATGAGCTTGAACTGCTCGAGCTTATTCTTGTCGTGCTCGTGATGCGACAACTCGTGGTGGCTGCCGCGGACGCCCGGCACGAACGTGAAGTTCTTGTTGCTCACGTCGTTGCCGAACATGAACGTGGCGATGCGCGTCGAATCGGTCCAGAACGCGAGCACCATCAGATCGAGCATCAAGCGGACGTGCTCGGAATGGTCTAGTCCGCGCTCGCGAAGTCGTCCTGGGTCCTTGGTGAAATCGACGACGCGCCGATCCAGCTTTTCGATCTCCGCCCGCGCGATGGGATCGCTCAAGTATTGTTCGCTCCGGCGATCCGCCTCGAAGGCGATGCGGCGCTCGACGGATCGAACCGATTCCAGGTACTCGTCAAGCTTGTGCCTGTCGCCGACGCCGACGCTCTTGCGCAACTGGGCGGCGTCCTCTTTGACAAGATCAAGAACGCTGGCGTCGTCGGGAGCGCCGCCGGCTTCGCCGCCACCCGTGCGAAAGAGGCGATCGAACGCGAGCCGCGGATCGATCTCTTTCGCGACCGGCGTCGCCGCCGAACTCCACGAGATATGCGCACCGTAAAGCCGGGTATACCCGACCGCAACATCCACGCCGGTGTTCGTCGGCTCCGTACCCAGTTCGAGCGACGGCAGCTTAGTGAAGTGGCCGATCTTCTGCGCCGCGAATTGGTCGATCGAAACGCCGTTCGAACGCACGTCGCTGCCGGTCGTTTTGGCGATCGTCGTTCCGCAGAGCCAGGCGGAGCTCTTAACGTAATGACCATCGCCGGACTTCGCGGCCGCGTTCCAAAGGTTCGTGAAGACGTTGACGTCGTTTTTGACCTTCGCGAGCGGCTTTAACGTTTCCGAGAGTTCGAAGGTCGTGCCGCGGCCGAGCGGCGTCCAGGCATGCGGGTTGACGCCGTTCGGGAAGTAAAGGGCCGCCATCCGCACAGGCCCTTGCGGCGTTCGGGGGCTGGCGGCCAACGCCATCGCGTCGAGCCAGGGGAGGGCCATGGCCGCGCCCGCACCGCGGAGCATGGTTCGGCGAGTGATTCGAGCAGGCATCCGTGAGCCCCCCCCGTGACAGAGGTCTACACGAAATCTACATCGGCGATCAGCACTGCGGAATTGGAAAGTCGCGGCGTGAGTTTGAAAGAAAAGAAGCGCGGCAAATTCAGGATAAGCCCCAGAAATGCGCGCCGTTTCGCATGAGGAAAAACTAGAATTCGCCGCTTGTCAACTTTTGCGGCGTAACTTGTCGGCTTCGCGAATCAGATACTCCCAATCGAACGCCGGACCGGGGTCGGTTTTGTTCGTCTGCACATGAAAATGTCCGAGCACCCCCGTGTATCGCTGCAACTGATCGTCCGGCAGTTTATGCGGGATGAGCTTGCCGCTGACGTCCTTTGGATAGTCACATTTGATCTTCGGAAAGACCTTCGTCAATCCCGCCGTGAGTTTGATGAGCGAGTCGTACTGCTCCGGTGTCAGGTCGTACATCCGGAGCTTTTGACCTTGGATCTCGCCGATAATGGGCTCGGGACGCCGGGGTCGCGGAACGAAATTCGGGATGCGCCAATGCTGCTCGCCAAAGCGCTTTGGAACCGTGATCCGCGTTTTGCCGTCGGCGTCCTTGGAATACCACTCGCCTAGGCGATCCAGAACGGCGTCGGAGCGAATCGCCCCCATGTTGGCGATCTCGATGCCGATCGACCTTCGATTGGCGATCGTCGCATGCCAGGCGCGCTCCTTGAGATCGAGCGACTGGTAAATCGTCCCGTCCAGGTCGAGCATGAAGTGGACTGATAGCCCGCGATCGTTCAGGACTTTGAAGCACGTTCGGCTGACGCCGCACACGTCGTAATGGATCACGAACTGGTCGACGACCTCTCGAAGGGCGTCGAGCTTCGCTTTGTCATTCAGTTCCGGCGCGCGCAGATCATAGCGCTTCTTAGACTGCTTGGCTTTCTCTCCCGCCTTCTCCGAGGGCGGCGGCGATTTATACGCGTCGAACCCGTCCGGATCGCTCCACAATACGACCGGCGCCCCAATGGAGAACTTTTCCCCACACGCCACGATCGCATCCCCGGCGAACGCCAATGCGGGAACAGTGAAAGCGAATAGCAAGGCGACGTTTCTCATGCCGTCGTTCTACAGAAGCGACGGCGAAATGGGCGACATGCCGATCCCCAGCACATAAGTGGCCTTAGGGACCCGCCAAGATGTCCGACGATCTGGACGATGATGCATTCGTCGAGAGGATTCGCGGTCGCCTCGCAGTTCCGGCTTGGCCGCGCCGGTTCCTCATTGGCGCAAATCTGCTCGCCGTTGTCACTTTTCCGGTCTTGATGATTCTGTGGTGTCGTCTCGCGGTCAACGCCCCGTGGCCGGGAATGGGCATGGGGTTCGGTCTTGGAGTGGCAGCGGGAACGACGGTCGGCTTTACGTGGATGACTGCGCTGTACACGCTGTTCACACATCTCTTCGATCGCGGACGCCATCTACGGCTCTTGGTCAAGTTCCACGATGAGGCGGAGGCGCTGCGCCGAACCCTTTTGACGGCGGACGGCACCTAGGCCTCAATCCGCGCCGCCGATTCCAGCTCAACCAACTGCGGCTCCTTGACCACGGAACGCCGCAACTGCCCGCACGCCGCGTTGACTGCCGAGCCCTTCCGCTTGCGAATCTTGACCGGCACGCCGCGCGCGACGAGGATGTCCGCGAACCGCTTCGAATCCTCTGGCGCGGGAGTCTGATAGGGCAAGCCCGGCACCGGGTTGAACGGAATCAGATTCACGAACGCGCCTTGGCGCCGCAGCAGCTTGCCCAGTTCGATCGCATGCTCCGGCCGATCGTTGATGCCGCCGAGAAGCACGTATTCGAACGTCACCTGCCTGCCCGTTACTTCTCGAAAATACTCCGCCGCCTCCAGCAGATCCGCCAGCGCCACCTTCTTCGCCGTCGGCACGATCTGCCGCCGCAGTTCGTCGTTCGGCGCATGCAGCGACACCGCCAGGTGGTATTGACGCTTCAAATCGGCGAGCTTGCGAATCTTCGGCGGCAGGCCGACGGTCGAAATCGTCACGTGCCGGGCAGACATCCCGAGGCCGTTGGCCGAAGTTGCGAAGTCGAGCGCCTGGATGAGGTTGTCGGAATTCAAGAGCGGCTCGCCCATCCCCATCACGACGATATGGCTGAGTCGTTCGTCCGACGGCAATCGATTCCGCAGCCGAACAAGTTGTTCGATCATCTCGCCGGCGCGCAGGTTCCGTTCGACGCCGTCGAGCCCGCTCGCGCAGAAGACGCATCCCATCGCGCAGCCGACCTGCGTGCTCATACAGACGGTGCGGCGGTCGTCTTCCAGCAGCAGCACGCATTCGATGGAACGGTCGTCGGAAAGCTGCAGGAGAACTTTTTCCGCTCCCGAATGCGGATCGACGGAAACGCGCGTCGGCGTCGTCGAAAAAACTCTCCATTCGTCGGCCAGTTTGGCGCGCAATCCCTTCGAGAGGTCCGACATCTGGTCGAAGGATTCCGCACGCCGCTGCGCCGCCCACGCGACGATTTGCTTCACGCGGTACTTTGGCTCGCCGGCATCCAGGAGCCAGCGTTCCAAGCCGCCGTCAAGCTCGTCGAAAAGAAACTGGGACGCGGTCGCCATCAAACATGAAGTTCCCGGTGGAATCCTTCAATTCTATCGTTCATCTCCTTTTTTCCTTGAGGCGAACCCAGAATCGAATCTCGGTATCTATGGCTCCGTCACAGGGTCGTTCGGCAGTCGATATGCAAGCTGCAACTCTTCCCATCGCACCGACCGTCGCCGGTCGTCCCACGAACCGGGACCTTTTATGGGAGCTGCTGCGCATCGCCGCCCCGCTGATGCTCGGCAACCTGTTCTATTCCCTCCAACATACGGTCGACCGGATTTTTCTAACGCATTACGACCCGAAAGCTCCTGGCGCGGCCATGGTCGCCGCCACCGTGGTTTGGGTCCCCATTTGCTTCCTGCAGACGGCGGCCGGCTTTGCGGTCACGTTCGTCGCCCAATATGTGGGCGCAGGTCGTACGCGCGAGGTCGGCCCATCCGTGGCTCAGGGGGTATGGTTCGCCGTGATCGGCGGCGTTATCCTCACGGCGATCATCCCTTTCACCGGCCTGGTCGTTGAATGGATTGGCCACGACCCGGGCGTGCGCGTCTGGGAGACGCAATACATGCAGTTCGTCGCCGCGGCGGGATTGCCGATTGGCGTTCAAGCGGCGGCGACGGCGTTCTTTTCGGGCCGAGGGCGCACCGCTGTCGTGCTCGGCATTAACGCGTTTGCAACCGCTCTGCACGTGACGATCAACGCTTTTTTTATCTTCGGCGGCTTCGGTTGGTCCGGCTGGGGAGTTCCTGGGGCCGGTGCGGCCTTCCTGGTAACGAGCTATGCCTCGGCCGCCCTCGCTCTCTGGCTGGCGACTCGCCCGAAGTACGAATCGCTCTTCGCGATGCAGAGTGGATGGGCGTTTTCGAAGGAGCGCTTCTGGCGCCATTTGAAATTCGGCCTTCCCAACGGGATGCAGGCGGCGTCCGACGTCATCGGCTGGTCATTATTCGTCCTCTTCGTCGGTTGGCTGGGCGCCGCGGAGCTTTCCGCCACCGCAATCGTCTTTTCCATCAACGCGCTGTTCTTCATCCCCATGATCGGGTTGGGGCAGGCGTCTGGCGTGCTCGTCGGCCAACGCCTCGGCGACGACGATCCCGAAACAGCGGAGCGTGGCGTGTGGACGGCGGCGTCAGTGGCCATTCCGTTCATGGGCGTGATGGGCATGTTGGTGGCGTTGTTTCCTCAAGCTTCGATGGCATTGTTCGCGAATACGGACAAGCCCGAGGAATGGAGCCGGGTCGCGCAATTGCTGCCGACGCTGCTTTGGTTCGTCGCGGTCTATTCCGTCTTCGACGGGCTGGCAGTGTTGTTCTCGTTTTCACTGCGCGGGGCAGGGGACACGCACTTCGTTTCCACGACCTATCTGGCGACGAGCCTGCTGTTCCAGGTGCTGCCGACATGGTGGATTTGCCGTAAAGGCTACGGTTTGGCCCCCGCTTGGACGGTGGCGACCATCTATCTCGTCATCCTGTCCGCCGCGGTTGGCCTCCGCTTCTGGCTGGGCCCCTGGCGCTCGATGCGCGTCATCGAGCCGATCGCGATCGAGTAACCGGGACGCCCGCGAAGGATCCTTCGCGGGCGAATCCCTGACATCCGCTCGTACCGGTCAGGCAAACTGTGCAGTTTGCTCCACTCCCTTAGAACCCACATTCATCCGAAACCGCCAAGTCGTTCCGATAGCAGGTCGATCAAGAAAACGATGGATCGCAGCGCCCACGCTCACCCGGCGTGGCGGCAGGAGGCTTCAACGTGCGCAAGTCGACCCTTGTCTCGGGTTTCGCGCTGGCCGCGGCCCTTGGCGTTCAGCCGGCCCTTTGGTCCGCGCCTCAACCGCCAGCAAACACGACGGCCCGCACGCAAGCCAGACAGGACTCTACTCCAAACCCGGTGACCCGCCCGGTGCCCGATCCCGCGCCGCAGCTTTCGAAGGATCCGTGCGTCTACCAGGTCGACTGGACCTCGTTGGTGCAGTGTTCCCGCACTTCCGGCATGGAAGTCCGCTTGGCGGAAAACCGCCTGCAGGAAGCCAATGCCAACGTCGAAGTCGCCAAGAAAGCGAACCTTCCCAGCATCCGCATCGGCACCAGTTACCTGCACCACGATGGGATGATCCAGGACATCCCCGGCGACGTCATCAATGCAAATAAGAATGCGCTCTTCGCCGGGCCGCTACTGCGACTGAATCTCGATCCCGCGACGGCAGCTCGGGAAAAACTCAAAGCCAGACAACTCGTTCGCGTACGCGAGGCGCAACTTGACCGTGAAGCGCGCCAGCACTTTCACGACTCCGCGATGGCGTACATCGATCTTCAGCAGGCGCAGGCCGGCGCGGCCATCTATGCCGAAGTGCTGACGCTGCTCAACGACATTGTCGCTCGGGCTCAGCGGTTCCGTGACGTCGGCTGGATCTCGGCGTTGCAGGTGCAGCCCTACGTCCGCGAGAAAGAACAGCAGCGTCTGGGCTTGATGAAAGTCAGACAGGATCATCTCGCCGCCGGCGCGAAACTTGGCGACTTGCTGGACGTCGAATCGCCGTGCGTTCTCTACGCCGCCGGCGAAGCCGCGACGATCCTGAGGCTGGTCGACGTTTCGTCGACGGAGGACCAACTTGTCGCCCAGGCGCTGGCTCACGGGCCCGGAACCGCGGAAGTCGAATTCGCGTTGCAAAGCCTGCAGGAACAGTTGGAAACGGCTCGACGTCACGCGCTCACCCCACAACTGGGCGTCGACCTTGGCTATGGCGCGTTCGGCGGAGGCGTCGGCAGCAACTACAGGAACTGGGGCGACCGGACCGACGTCGGCGTTCATCTCTACTGGGACCTCTCGGAGCTTCTCCGCGCGGACGCCAACCGTTGCCTCTTCGAGACGAAAAAGCAGGAAGCGTGCCTGAAGCGTCAACAGGTTTACAAGCGGCTGAGTCTCGGCGTGCGCGTCGCGCTGATGCAGGCCCGCTCCGCCGACGAACGAATGGGCGTCGCCGAACAGCAGATCGCCGACGTGATCGACCAGTACAACAAGGTGCGCAACACGAAGTACACGCCTCCGCCCAGCTTCCGCAACGAAGAGGGTGGCAATGAATCGGAGCGCGTCCTCTCGTACCTGACCGTTGAATCGCGCTTCATCGGTCAACTTTCGGCCGCGCGCAACTCGTATCTCGACGCCCTCACGGCCTGGAACAAAGCCCAGATCACGCTCAACTTTCTGATCGGGGCTTGTGCGGAAGAAACCGTCCCCGCCGAGACGGGCGAACACGCACTGCCGCCGCCGACCCCGGTGACGTCCCCCTCAAATGACAAGAAGGGATCGACCTCCAGGGCGATCTCGCCGCCGGTCGAAACGGCCCGCGGGCGCAGCAAAACGGGCCGGACGCGCGGCCCGTTCCCGCGGTTGCCTGTCGACGACCGCTCCCCGTAACATGGGAGAGGCCGGCGGGCGGATTCCCTCCGCCGCGCGGAGTCTTGGCGGCGATGTCGTACATTTGCCGTGACGACCCTCAGGTAATGCTGCGGTGTGGAAAGACGAGGTGGCATGCTTTTCGCGGACTGACGTCGGCGTCAAGCGCAGCCACAACCAAGATTCGCATGGCGTGACGCTCGCCCGCACGGAAGCGGCCTGGAGCCGGCGCGGCCACCTCTTCATCGTCGCCGACGGCATGGGCGCTCACGCGGTCGGCGAACTCGCCAGCAAGATGGCCGTCCAGTCCATCGAACACACATATCCACGCCTCAAAGAACCCAATCCCGCCGAAGCCCTGCGCACGGCGTTCGCCCTTGCCAACGAGGCCGTCCACACGAAAGGGATGCAGAACCTCGAGTTTCGCGGGATGGGCACCACGGCGACGGCCCTGGCCATGCTGCCGGAGGGCGCTTACGTCTGCCACGTCGGCGACAGCCGTTGTTATCGCATTCGTCACGGCGTCATCGAGCAACTGACGTTCGATCACAGTCTCCAGTGGGAACTCGCCAGGCAGCGGCATGTCGCGCCCGAGGAACTCGGCCACATTCCCAGCAACGTCATCGTTCGTTCCCTGGGACCCCAGGCGGAGGTGAAGGCCGACGTTTCCGGCCCGTACCCCATCGACCCCGCCGATCGATTCCTGATCTGCAGCGACGGCCTTTCCGGTCCGGTGAAAGACGAAGAGCTTTGGGCCGCCGTGTCAACCCTTCCAGGCGAGGAGGCGTGCCAGTTCCTCGTGGACCTCGCCAACCTGCGCGGCGGTCTCGACAACATCACTCTTGTGCTCATTGAGGCAGGAACCGGCCAGGCCGCCGCGCCTTCGGTCTGGCGACGATTGCTGAGAAGTGCGTACGCCCTCGCCGCTCGCGCGCCGTCGGAATGGTGGTGGTTTCTGGCGGGGGTGGCGACGGCCGGCGTGGGCGCTGCGCTCTTACGCTGGGGTGAGCTGCGCTACAACATCGCCATTCTCATCGCCGCATTGATTTTCTTTGGGGTGGCGTTCGGCGTCAGTGTGCGGCGTCGGAAGAAGCTCGAAGCGAAGCGATTGCTCCCGGAGCATGAATCGCGCGTGGAGGCGCCGGTCCATCGGTCGCGAAACTGCTCCTTCGACCGTGCGCTGATCGACATGGTCGCCAAGGAAGAGCAACGGCTGCGCGAACTCGCGATCGAGCAAAGCTGGCGCGTCGCCTGGGATCGCCTCGCCCCCGCGCACCAGAAAGCCGAAGAATCGCTCGCCGCCGGCGACCTGCCGAGCGCCTTCCGCGAATACTGCCGCGCGGTTTCAATCCTCTCCGTCGGGCTTCGCAAACATCAGGACAAGCAGGAAGTTTTGATCCCTCACTGGGACCGTAAGCCGCAACTACCCTGATATTTCCAGCGGGTTTCGGCCGATCTCTCAACCCGTCGTCGATCGCAGCGGACCCTCGCGTTTGCACCAACCGACGCACCCTTTCGCGAACCCTGACGCGACATAGAATCTCCGTTTCCAACAGCACGACTGAATTCCTTTGAGCGGGGACGACGCGTTGAGCGATTCGATGATCCAGGGCCTCTTCGCCGAACGAATCGGCGGCGCGCAGTATGGCAAGTCGACGGCCATCTACAAGTTCGAAAAGATCAAACGCGCCAAGGCCGCCGCCCGCAAGGCGTTTCCCGATCGTCAGCTTCTTGATTTGGGCGTCGGAGAACCTGACGAGCCTGCGTTTCCCGAAACCGTGCGCGTCCTTCAGGAGGAAGCCGGCAAGCCGGAAAACCGCTTCTACACCGACAACGGCATCGCCGTCTTCAAGCAATCCGCTGCCCGCTACATGCAACGCCACTTCGGGGTCGAGCTCGACCCCGAAACCGAAGTTCTCCACTCGATCGGCAGCAAGGCGGCGCTCTCGATCCTTCCAGCCTGCTTCATCAACCCGGGCGACCTCACGTTGATGACCGCGCCGGGCTATCCGGTTTTCGGAACGCACGCGAAGTATTTCGGCGGCGAAGTCCTCAACCTGCGCCTCACGGAAGAAAACAGTTTCCTTCCCGACCTTGACTCGCTCTCCGTCGACGTCCGCCGCCGCGCCAAGGTGCTGGTCCTCAACTATCCGAACAACCCGACCGGCGCCGCCGCGACGCCCGATTTCTTCGCCCAAGCGGTGGCGTTCTGTCGCGAAAACGACGTGCTGCTCATTCATGACGCCGCTTATGCCTCGCTCGTCTTTGATAACAAGCCCATCTCCGTCTTGGCTGTTCCTGGCGCCAAGGAAGTCGCCATCGAACTTCACAGCCTGAGCAAGAGTTTCAACATGACTGGCTGGCGCATCGGCTGGGTCTGCGGCAACCCGCTCGCCGTCCGCGCCTATGGCGATGTCAAGGACAACAGCGACTCAGGCCAATTCGCCGCCATCCAGAAGGCCGCCGCTTACTGTCTCGATCACTCCGAAATCACGACGTTCATCACCAACAAGTATTCGCGGCGCATGGACCTCCTTGTCGCCGTTCTCAAGAAAGCCGGATTCAAGGCGATCAAGCCCAAGGGCTCATTCTTCCTTTACGTGAGGATCCCGACAGCCGGGATCGGCGGGAACGGCGAGCGCCGCGAGTTCAAGACCGCAGAAGACTTCTCGCAGTTCCTCATCACCGAGCACCTCGTCTCTACCGTGCCCTGGGACGACGTCGGTCCCTATGTCCGCTGGAGCGTCACCTATGAGGCCGCGGGCATTGACAAAGAAAACGAAGCCATGGTTGATCTCGACCGACGGCTCCGCGCCGCCAAACTGGAGTTCTGAATTCGTTTTCGCTCCGCGAAAAATCGTCGCCTTTCGCTCCGCGAAAGGTCCCGCAGCACTGCCTGAAGCCGCTCACCTGGACCTAGGAATCCTCCGGCTCGGAGAGCCTCTCCATTCGCCGAGTCAGGTGCAGGCAATACAGCAGCGGCAGCGCGCCTCCGACGCCGAACGAACAGTCGATCATCCGCCATCCCAGCGGAATGCCGCGGACTTCGCCCGCAATTAGCGCTAACGGAATGACGCCGGCGCAGAGCACGAGCCCCGCTTGGATCACCCACTTGTTCCGCAGCGGATCGACGTACGGTCCAATGAATAACACCGCGATTACAAGATGCGCGAACGCCAGCCAATCGGTTCCGTAAGCGACCCACGGGTAACTCGAGTACGTCTGCCTCAGTCCGTCTCGCACCACGACGATCCAACGATCAACCCCGTTTGTGGCGTCCTCAAGATGGCCCACGCCGCGCACGCCGGCCGCCAGTTCCAGTTCCTTTTGAAGCGGGAACGCCGTCACGCCGCTCAGCACCAGGCCGGCCAGAAACAAGAGAAGCGAGCATCGGTATCGACGGAGGAGAAGTCCTTGAGACGTGACCATGGAAGTTTGTTTACGGAAAGCCGGGAGGACCAGTGCGACTTCAACCTGAATCGATTTTCGTCACGCGGCCAGTCGAACAACCCGCTCTATGCCGCTCGCTGGCAGGCCGGGACGTCGCGCAGCGCTTCGTCCGGCAACATGAACGACCCGTTGATCAGCTCCGCGTCGTCCGTGACGATTTCAGGCCAGCGCGACGGCAGCACCGCCACCGAGAAGATCTCCTGGACGCCAGCGTCGAAACGAAGAAACCCGACGACTCTGCCCGTTCGTAGATCGATCGCCCAGACGCCGCAATGCCGCTCTTCGACGCGCTCCGTCAGTGGCAACCCCGCGAAGACCGCGCTTTCGCGCACCTGTGAAAGCCCGACGAACGCATAGTCCCCGCAGAAGTCGATCCCACGAGTGAAGCCCGGCAATTGGGCGACCTGTTCGACCGATCCCCGCGCCAGATCGACCGTCCCCACGCCCCCGACGCCCGACTCCAGAATCCAAAGCCGGTCGCGATACAATCGCGGCGAATGCGGCATTGAGAGTCCCCTCAGGACGACTTCGCCCGTCGGGACTTCCATGAGGACGCCGCCGTCGCGTTTGTTCGTGCGCCAGCCGCCGGCGACGTCTGTCAAGCCGAGCGCCGACACAAAGCGCGGCTGACCGGCGACGACCGCAAGCCCATTGAGATGGCAACGATCTTCGGGCGCGAGCGCCGTCACGAACGGCGGGCGCCAACGCGGTACGAAGCTGTACCGATCATCGAACGTGCACAGGCACGAGAACCGCGTATTGACCGCCCACAGTCCATCGTCGGCGTACTCAACGTCGTGAATGCGGATGTCGCCGGTCACGTGCGTGCGTCGTGGCATCCAGCAGGCGTCGTGGCGACCCACCGGCTCGATTCTTCGCCCTGCCTCGGGCTGGTTCTGAAACTCTAAGACCTGGTTCAGTGTTCCAAGGGCCAGACGATCGCCGCGCCGCGCGAGTCCCATCGGGCTTTGAAAAGCGCGAAAGTGCGTGTTGATCACTTGGCCGTCAGCACGGACGACGAACAGCTTTCCCGCCTGGTACGTCGACACGAGCAGCGAAACGCCCAATTCTCCGAGCAGCGCCGCAAGGCTCGACGTGTGAACGCTCTTGGGGTCCTCCGACGGCGTCGAACTGCGCGCTGGCTTTGCGGGCGCTGGCGCATTCGTTGCGGCCGCGGCGATCCGTGCTTCGAGCGGCTCAAGGTCCGGAAGAACGGGAGCCAGTTCCGCGGCGTTTTTCTTCCATTTGTCCTTCGCCGGCGGCGTGAGCGTGTGCCGGGACATTGGCAGCGTCGCCGGCAGCGCGCCGTCCCACTCCACTCCAGCGAACGCGCAAAGGCGTCTTGCTTCCTTGTCTGGGTTGACGACAAAGTCGGCGTACGAAACCGTCGTCCACCTATCGGCCGCAACTTCCGCGAGCGCGTCAAGGATCGCGCTGTTGGCCGCCGCCCATTGCGCGGCGGCGATTTCCGCCGGCGACTTGCCCGTCAACGCGCGCCACTCCGGAATCAGGAGCATCGACCATGGAGTCCCGTTCCAACCCGGAAGTTGCGGATACGTCACGAATTTGCCGCTTCGCCATGCATCGAGAATGCTGCTCACATTCTCGCGGGCGTCGCGATGCAGAAACACGAACTTGGCGTTCGGAAAGACCGAAAGCAGAAACGGAATCCGCAGCGCGTTTTTCGGCGTCTTCTCGAGCAATCTCACGTCGGCCTGGACGACCGGGGCGGGAGAACCGTCTCGATCCCGCAGCCTTTCCAGGAAGTTCCGCCGAAGTGCGGCGGCGA
>AR_comb_assmDRAFT_10384876_pt1 | contig 14844 bp, 10 predicted proteins | sample ArasoioldDNA_FD_10543 | JGI IMG/M metagenome (IMG submission 10543) | reverse complement strand
TTTTTCAAGCTGCCAGAGCATCGAACAAGTCTGCGGACCGAAGTCACTGCTGGCCTAACGACGTCGCCGCGATGGCTTACATCCTGGCCATCAACCCGCAGATCCTCTCGACCACCGGGATGGACTTCGGCGCGGTGGTGACTGCGACGGCCCTCGCGTCGGCGATCATGACCACAGCTTTTGCGCTGCTTACCAACTGGCCGATCGCGCTCGCGCCCGGTATGGGGAGAGCATTTTATCGTGTGCGCGTCTTTCCTTAAGCACACGAAATTTTGTCGTGTGTAGGATGTAACCTGACAAAAAACGGAAATTGTTAGGCGCGGTGATGGTATCGACCGGCTTAACAGATTGATTTAGGGCCACTTTTACTTCAATTACAGTGTGCCGGCTGGCAATCGGGTGACTTCACTCACGGGGGTTGAGGGAAGCGCGCAGCATGGAGCTGTCGCGTTTGCCACGACTCAGTGGAGCGTGGTGTTAATGGCGCAAGGCGAATCGGCGTCGGCTGAAGAAGCGCTTGAGAAACTTTGCCGGATTTACTGGTGGCCGCTCTATGGCGTCGTTAGGCGACAGGGTTACGCTCCGGAAGAAGCACAGGATCTGACCCAGGGTTTCTTTGCCATGCTGCTCGAGAGAAGAGATCTCGATGTCGTCCGTAGGGAAAAGGGACGTTTGCGTTCTTATCTTCTGACCTCACTCAAAAATTTCCTTGGTAAAGCACGCCGCCGCTCGATGACGATTAAGCGCGGTCAAGGTCGACCGCTTGTCCCCTTGGAAGAACTTGTTGCGCGCGAGCGCGCCGATTTTGAGCCGGCGGATACGTTGAGCGCCGACCGAATTTATGAACGTCGTTGGGCCTTAACCGTTTTGGAACAAGTGCTGGCACGGCTTGGCGAAGAATATCGAGCCGCAGGCAACGCAGGATTGTTTGAGCAGTTGAAGCAATTGCTTACGGATGAACCGGGACAGCCCTCGCAGGCGGAGATCGGACGCGAATTAGGCATGAGGGAGAATGCGGTGAAACAAGCGCTGCATCGTTTGCGGCAACGCTATCGACTATTGCTGCGCGACGAGATCGCCCAAACTGTTGCCTCGCCTGGCGACGTCGAAGACGAGCTTCGACATTTCATCACGGTATTGCAGACGTAACCTCTAAGAAGGTTTGGCACAGTACATATGCAGGTGACAGATCGGCCGGAAACCAATGTGAGCAGTGTGGGCCGTGTTTGCGGCAAATGCGGAAGCAGGATCTTCGCGGATGCGCCACAAGGGTTTTGCAGCTTATGCCTCCTGAAAACTGGCCTGGGCCCGCTCGTTAACGATGATGACGAGACCGTAGAATCGGGTCCACCGCCTATGCCGGGGGAATTCGACGACTACGAGTTGTTGAAAGAAATCGGACGCGGCGGCCAAGGTGTAGTTTATCGGGCCCGGCAAAAAAGCCTGAACCGAACCGTGGCATTAAAGGTCATCGGGGCCAGTCGCTGGGCGAGTGAAGCACATCTGAAACGCTTCCGCCTGGAAGCGGAAGCAGCCGCCAGCCTGAACCATCCGTTCATCGTTCCGATTCATGAAATCGGCGAGCGTGACGGTTGTTGCTATTTCAGCATGAATCTGGTTGAAGGCGGACAACTGGACGAAGTGGTTAGGCGGAAGCCCATTCCGATTCGTGGCGCAGCGCAACTCGTCGCAAAGCTGGCGCGCACGGTGCACTACGCCCATGAGCATGGCATTTTGCATCGGGACATCAAACCGGGGAATATTTTGCTTGATGCCGAGGGTGAACCGCATCTCACCGATTTCGGTTTGGCCCGGCTGGTCGAAACGGAAAGCGATGTCACCCGCTCTACCGACGTCCTGGGGACGCCCAGTTACATGGCGCCGGAACAAGCAGGCAGTGACGGTGCAGCGATTACCAGCGCGACGGATGTGTATGGTCTCGGCGCCGTCTTGTACCAACTCCTGACCAACCGTCCTCCTTTTGCCGGGAGAACAACTTACGAAACCGTCCGGCTGGTTTTGGAAACGGATCCACGGCAACCACGACTTTTAAATCCGAAAGTCGACCGCGACCTTTCCACAATTTGTCTGAAGTGCCTCGAGAAAGATCCGCGGCGTCGTTATCCTTCGGCGCTGGCATTGGCCGAAGATCTTGAGCGCTGGTTAGGGCGCGAGCCAATCCGGGCACGGCCAGCCGGCTTCGTCACTTATGGAAGGAAATGGCTTCAACGCAATCCAACCACCGCCGTCGCCGTTGCCTCGCTAATCGCTCTGGTCGCGGCGGTAGGTGTGATCATTTGGAAAAGTGATTTAGTCCGCCCAATACCGACTACGGGCATCGCTGTGTTGCCCTTTGAAAATCTCAGCGAAAACAAAGAGAACGCGTTTTTCGCCGACGGGCTCCAGGACGATATTTTGACGAAGCTGGCGAAGATCGCCGATCTCAAGGTCATCAGCCGGACTAGCGTGATGCAATATCGCGGCGCGCGGAATATTCGTCAGATCGGTGATGCGCTGCGTGTGTCTTACGTGCTGGAGGGAAGCGTTCGCAGGAGCGCGGGCAGAATTCATTTAAATACCCAGTTAATCGACGCACGGACCGACACCCATGTTTGGGCGGAGGAATATGATCGCGAGTTGACTGACATATTCGCGATCCAGATCGAGATCGCGCAAAAAGTCGCCGAGCAACTCCATGCAAAGGTCTCCTTCGCCGAAAAATCGGCGATTGAGCGCACCTCCACAGCCGACATTGCGGCTTTTGATCTATACAGCCGGGCGAAGAATCTTTTCCTGGCCGCAACCAACAGCAATAGCGGGAAAGAAGATTTACTCGAAGCCGCGGATCTATTGAACCAGGCGCTCGCGCGAGATCCTTCTTACTTCGAAGCGTATTGCCAGCTCGGCGGAATTCATGATCTGCTTTACATCCTCGGCCATGACCACAGCGCTCGTCGGCTCGGTCTGGCTGAGGCGGCGATCGATGCCGCGCTTCGGCTCCGACCTAATGCCGGTGAGGCACACCTCGCCCGGGCAGCCAACCTTTACAGCGGGTATCTGAATTATGACGAAGCGCTGACCGAGCTCGAGCTGGCCCGCAAGAGCCTGCCTAACGACTGTCGGGTGCCTGAGCTTGTGGGTTTGATCCAAAATCGGCGAGGCAGGTTCAAAGAAGGCTTGATCGAACTGCAACACGCGATGGAGCTGGATCCACGCAATGTCTACAGGCTGGAACAGCTCGCTGGGCCGCATTGGTTTCTGCGGCATTATCCAGAAGCCAGAGCGATTTATGATCGTGCGCTGGCGATTGAGCCAAACAACGTCCAGCTAAAAACGTTTCGCGCTGACCTCGATATCGCCTGGAAGGCCGATACTCGCGCCTTCCATGGCGTTGTCGAGTCACTCCGGGAGAACAATCCACGCGCGATCCATGACATTGCCGACAGCTGGGTTTATTGCGCCCTGGCGGATCGCGATCCTGAGAGCGCCAGGGCGGCCTTGGTCGCGGCCGGGGAAAACACGCCGTTCAATGACAATGCGGTGCATTTCGGTCACTCGTTCGTAGAAGGGTGGATCGCACGCCTTGAACAGAATGAGCTTAAGGCGCGCGCCGCATTTGAATCAGCGCGCGCCGAGCAGGAGAAAATTGTCGGGTTGCAACCAAATTACGCACCGCCGTTGTGCGTTCTCGGGGTGATCGACGCTCTTCTCGGAAGAAAACAAGAGGCAGTTGGCGAATGTCGACGCGCGGTTGAGCTGCTGCCGGTAGAGAAAGATGCACTCAATGGGCCGCTGATGATTCAATGGTTTGCCATCAGCGCGGCATGGGTTGGCGAGAAGGACCTCGGGTGCGAACAGCTTGCCACCGTCGTTCGCTATCCGAGTTCGCTCAGCTATGGAAGTCTGAAGTTGCTGCCGTTTTGGGACCCGTTGCGGGGTGATCCCCGGTTCGAAAAAATCGTTGCCGATCTCGCGCCCAGGGATGCGGATGTAACTCGTTAAGGGTTACGTCGGTATATCGGTTCCGTTTCAACCCCGAAAGCGTTCACCAGCAGGCGCTTTCACGGTTTTGATTTTTCCACGTCACCTCCCGGCGGATTCGGGTCAGTACAAAAGTGTGAAGCCAAAAATTAAACACCCATCGCCACGAAGGAGATCAGCATGAAAAATCCAAGACATCACCAGAGCCGGCATCACACGTCCGGTTGTATTGCGATACTGGCCATTGCAGCGATGGCGTTGCTTCCACTCGTCGTTAACGCGCAATCCCACTTAAGTTGCGAAGCGGATGAGGGACATCCGTGTTGCGTGATTCGGTTAAGCGGCCTGTTCGGGTTTATCACCGATTATGAAGAACTCGGGCGCACCTTTCCTGAGTGGGAGGCAGTGGATCGTTCCGATCCAGATTACCTGGCGGGCAAAACATCAAGCGTGATCCTCGAAGGGACAGTCGTCGGAAACAGCGACCGCAACGACACGGAGAAAGGTCACGTGAGTTTTGAGGACACCCCTTTCGGCCACAACACGCACGATTTCACGTTCAAGGTACGCCCCGACGACGCATATCGTTATCTGTTAGGCATGCAGGTGCGCATCAATTGCTCGACTTCCGCTCCAGAGACATGTCCTCCGCCCTGCCCGCCTGATTTTCCGTCTTGCGACCAGCAATTTTCACCCTGCCTCGTCGCTGCAGATGGGATCTGCTCCTTGCCACCGCAGTCTACTACATGTGATCATTTTTCCTGCGCCGATTTGGCAAATATGCAGGGCTGCATAACCGAAGTAACCACCCAGGATCTGATGGAGGTCGAGTGGGAATCGGGAATGGGCGCCAGCAACGATGACAACCCCTGCCAGTCCGATAATCAGCAGGGAATCAGTTGTGGTTTTTTTTCGGCGGGTCACACGCGGCGTGCGCTGATCTGGCAATGGCCGGCCGTGGGCGACCGCGTGCATGTGGAAGGATACTGGATATGGGACCGCGGCCACCCGCCTGCCGTCACGGAGATTCATCCGCCGCGCCTTGTGGCGACTCAAAGAAATCTGCTGTCGATGCTGACTTTCCCCAGCGAACCGGGTTTTGTTCTGGCCACCAAAACCGACGTCTTCGCGAGTGGCGATGGTGGAGCACTGAACAACAATCGCTCTGGGGTGCCGTCGTATGTGCGGCCGGTGCCGATGAGCGAAAAAGACTACACCTTCAAGATCACGCATAACGTTCCCCCGCCGACCGCATCGGCTCAGCTCCACTGGAGCTACACGCAGCAGGCCGGTGATAGTTTTGGGCGGGATCCAATCATCTCGCAGGATACTGAAACCCTACCCGACGGTACCGTGCGTCGTCTGCCGAGGGTGACAGTCACGCTCCCGTGGCATAGCCGAGGGGCAGCGGACACAGCGGTTTTCGCGCGGACCTTTTACGTGTGGTGGAGCACCGGGGATAACACGGCTGACCTAACCGTTACTCATGGTGTCGCGGCGGATTATCATCCGCGAATATTCAAGGTGACGCTGGACTACATCATCATGAACTCCGGCGCTAACGACATGCTCGAGCCCGGCACCGGGCAACACGATATGGAGCTTCGTGTCTTTGTGGAGGCCGGTGGAAACTGGCTGTTCCTGAACGAAATCCCCGATGTGGACAACATTCTGGACGACGGGCTCGGCGACTCCGGCGATGACCTCGGAACGGACGGAGATATTGTCGACAAACGGAGCGGCCAGCCACGAGCGTGGGAATTCACATTTGCTGTGCCACCGGGAGGAAGCTTCCGCATGCATGCAGGTGGATGGGAATCTGACGGTGTAAATGATGCCTTTGGAAAGCTTATTAACCCGTTTGCCAATTGTGATTGTGAATTCCAACAGCAATTCAACGATCTGTTTGGGATCGGAACGTACCTTGACGGTGGCCGGGACGATCCGATTGGGGAGATTAATCACATCTTCAGTTGCCAAAATGCGGATGCAGAGATTGGTCCAACCCACGCCAGCTTCTTTCGGGACCAATCGGGCGGCCCAACAGACTGGAAAGACGACATAACGAAAGACGTCGTGGATGAAACCCGTGTATTCCAATTCCAGTATCACATCGAGGAAGTAGCCTGGCAGGGCGCCAGCGGGAGCACCCCGCCCGGCGGCGCGTGCGACACGAACCCACCCACGATTACGATCAATCAGCCGACGGCGACGAACTACGTTCACAGCGCCGTGCTCACGCTAAATTACTCCGTTGTCGATGCGGAGGGATCAGGAGTGAAGGACGTAACGGCACAAATGGACGGGGCGAGCACACTTGCCGGCCACGGCTTGGCCAGCGGCCAACAGATTAACCTCCTAACGGAAATGACAGCCGGTGTCCCGCACACGTTCACCGTTAGCGCCGATGATTATGCCGGAAACGCCGGGAGCAAATCAGTCACGTTTATGATTATCGTGACGCCACAGAGCCTCATAGACGACGTTAACCAGTTCGCCGGGACGGGGAAGATCGCAGCCAACGAGGTAAACTCGCTACTCAGCAAGCTGGCCGCGGCTGCCAAGGCGCGAGCCAAAGGCGATTGCGCGAACGCGGCCACTATCTACACGTCGTTCATTAGCGAAGTGCAGGCGCAAAGCGGGAAGAAAATTGACCCGACCGCGGCGCAAATCCTGATCGCCGACGCTCAGTACTTGATTGCGCATTGCCCGTGATTGAATCCGAGAGTGGGGGTCGATGGCGTGATCCATCGCTTCGCCGATTTCCGCATTCTGCGCGTAACCTCGCGCCCGATTCGGGACAGTACATGGCCAGACAGGCCCAACCAGGACAACAATAGCCAACCCCAATACCCATATGAACGAACAGTCGAAGAGAGAGAAAAAAACAAAAACCAAGAGCAAAACCCAAATCCGCGATCTGAAACCCAAAAAGGATGCCAAAGGCGGCGATGGCCCTACCGAGAGCATCTCGCTCACCTACGGGACCATCCACAAACAGTATTGAAAAGTCCTGCTCGCGAAGCCTTCCAGTACTGGCGCTGAATATCGCGCCGACTGGACGAAACGGATCCTTCCTACGGCCGCCGCAGTGTATCGCATTCGTGAAATCCGTGTAATCCGCGGTTGTTGGCATTTTCCCGCATAACCTCGCGCCGGATTTGGGACAGTACACGGGTGAATGGCTGTAAACCCAAGCAAAGGAATCACCCTATGTCTTTACTAATCCACCTAACAACTACATCGGTTCGAGCGACGAGAATACCGAAACGCGTTCCGAAACTGAAAGGCTACTGGACTGCGGTTAGTTTTTGTATGGCGGGTTTGGTTGCATTGCTGCCGCCTCGCCCTGTAATCGCCGGAGCGACACCTCGTCCGCTCGACATCTCCATAAACATCGGACCCATCGCTGCTCAGCTCAACATCACGAATCCGGTGGCGCAACCAGGAGGCGGTGGGTTCCAGAGCACGCTCCATATTCACGCCCGCGATGACACGCAGACACCGCCCATCAACGCCGACCTCGTCGCGACTGGACAAGCTGCGGATGCAGATACGCTGATCGGCGGCTTCCTTCCCGCCGCGATCATCGTCGAGAAGGATCTTCTCGCCGGTATGACGTTTCAGCAAGCGGCGGCGGACGCCCAGGCCAAGACCGGGGTCACGGTGAACTTCTTCAACGATCCAACGGCGGTAGAATACGCGGTCATGCTTGCCCTTATCATCGTAGTCTGCATCACCGCTATAACCAACGTACAGCCTGGGTTGCAGGATGAGTGGTGCACGATCCACGACAACTTGAAAGCCGGCCTGACGGCGGGCGGATTTCCGACTAGTCCTCCTGATCCTTGCGGGAGGAGCGCGACTACGCCGTAATTAACAGCAGGAAATCAAATCATGAATATTTCAAGCACTGGCTCCAGAAATGCGGTTCAGGGCTCGCGGATAAGGTGCGCTTTTCTTCTCATCGCGCTAACGATCGCCTACTTCGCGCTTTTGCCAGCAGCACATGCGGTTAGTCCTGCACCGGACGGAGGTTATCCTGGTAACAACACCGCGGAGGGAACCGACGCTCTCTTAAGCCTTACGAGCGGTGCCGGAAACACGGCCATTGGTTTCGACGCGCTCGTTAGTAATACCATCGGCTTTTCCAATACGGCCATCGGTACCAACGCGCTTCATAGCAACACAATCGCGGGCAGCAACACCGCAGTTGGCGATGCTGCCCTTCTAAGCAACACATCCGGGCAGGTCAACACCGCCATCGGTCGGGATGCACTCCGTTCCAATACAACCGCCGACGCCAACACAACCATCGGTTGGGCTTCGCTCTATTATAACACGACCGGCGGCAACAACACGGCTGACGGCGCTCTTGCGCTCTTAAACAACACGACCGGCAGTTTCAATACTGCCACCGGCGTCGGCGCTCTCTCTGGCAACACAACTGGCAGCGTAAACGTAGCCGATGGTGTAAACGCGCTGCTAAATAACACGACCGGCCACCACAACACCGCTTACGGTCGCGGAGCGCTGTCCAGCAACACCACCGGCGCTTTCAATATCGGAATGGGCGATCTTGCGGGTGATCTCCTCACTACGGGCGACCATAATATTGATATCGGCAACGAAGGCGTTGCTGGTGAGTCGAAGACGATCCGCATCGGCGATCAAACCGTGCATGGAGCGACCTTCATCGCGGGAATAAACGGCGTCGACAAAACTTCCGGTAAGGCGGTTTTCATCGACACTGTCGGCCAACTCGGCACGGGTGACGTTAATAGTCTTCTTTGGCCGAAGGGCAGTATTCTGCAGATGCAACCCGGATCAGTACCTCCACCCGGCTTCACCAAGATCGGAACGGAACAAACAAAACTTTACGATACTTCCGGTCATCCCAGTGAGGTGATGTGGGATGTTTATCAGAAGAATTAGTGTTTGAGCGGACTCAGCCGGCAAAGACCGCGTAACCTAACGCAGGATTTAGGACTGTACACTTGTGAGCACGCGCAACTGAAGCAATAACGATCAACGGAGGTATCCGCGATGAACCAGGATGCAAAGGTAACGAGAAAAACAAAAGCGAATAAGGCTCAAATTCGAGATTTGAAGCCGGCGAAGGATCCTAAAGGCGGCATTATCGCTATCCTCATCGGAATGGGGTCAAGCTCATCGCCGTCGCCTCCACCACCCCCGCCACCACCACCAACAACAAAGTGAGCAACACAACTTAGTCGGGATTGCTTCGGCGTAACCTCCCGCCCGATTTGGGACAGTACAACTGCGGATGATCTCCGCGTTTTTCGCCTGTTAAGCGGTGCCGTGCCGCTATTCCTCCTGACCGAATCGATGCTGGCCACGACTCGCACGGTCACCAATCTCAACGACAGCGGTGCAGGTGCCTTGCGAGATACGATTGCCCCTTCTGGAAGGGGTGACACGATTAACTTTGCGGTTACAGGGACCATCGTTCTGACGACGGCTTCGTTAAACATAAACCATAACCTGACAATTCAGGGTCCAGGCGCGAATAGCCTGACTATCACCCGGCAGAGCACATCAAACTTCCGCATCTTCTATTTCGAGAACGGAACCTCGACTCTTTCCGACCTAACGATTAGGGTAACGATATGGTGATCAGCTTCCCCGCGGTTACCGGGAAACTCTATCGGGTGGAGGCGGGCAGCTCGCCGGGAAACTTCACCATCGTCGTGGCTACGGCGGGTCGTTATGCCACCGACCAGCTGGTGCAAGTGACCGATCCGAATGGCGCTCTCAATTCACCGCGTTATTGCCGCATAACCGTCCTGCCGTAACAGCGCATATCCCGTTAGGCGTTAGGGGTAGTTAAACGTCTCGAGCTTGTTTCAGCTCCCACACCCGGAGTGCTGCCAACAGGAGCGACTTGGTTCTGGTGAGGGATTCAGCCGCCCTGAATTCACGATGTCGATTCGTGCCATTCACTTCGCATTCCGCTCTTGCTGCACCGCTCTCTTTCGCCTGAAGTTCTATGTTTCGACGTTTCCTGACCACGACGTTTCCCTGGGTTCTTCCAATTTGGATAACAGCATCCGTGCCAACTCAATTTCTGCGTCCTCGCCAATTTACCGTAGCGATTTGGTGTCAACGATTTACGAATTTTGAATTCTGAAATTGTTGAATGTTTTTACGTTGAAACTGGCACAACTTTGAGCGCGTGATGGTCCGAGCCTGAGACCAGCTGATGACTCTTTTTTGAGCCGGTTTCTATTGAAAAACATCGCAGCGTGAGTCGTTTTCAGCCCAGCCTAACGGACCACCGATTCACACCGATAGGGTGAAGTTGATCGGCGGCTCCGTCGGGTGGTGTCTGACGAGTGCTGGCTCGGCGGGCGCGCTTTCGGCGCACCGTTTTTGCTAAACAAATCAACAAATGAGCTTGTTTCCTTGACTCCATCTCAACCGGTGCTGTAAACCCCACAGATCAACTCTTTCCCCGCAGCTCATGGTTTTTGGGCTGGCTTGGTGCCCCGCTGGCAACTTCTGGCCATCCTGACCGCGTGGATGTTCGCGTGCGGCGCTGGCAACGCATCCGCTCAAACCACGTTTTCCAACTCGACTTTAATCGCAAGCGGGCCCAGCGCTGCCGCCTCGCCTTATCCGTCGACAATCACCGTTTCCGGCCTAACGGGTGCCGTGAGCAACGTCACGGTCACGCTTAACAATCTGACCCACGCCTCCGTCGGTGATCTGGGACTTCTCCTGGTCAGCCCCAGCGGCGCTTCGCTTTTAATTCAAGGCGAGATGGGCGGATCAAATGTAATGAACAATGTGACCTACACACTCTCCGATGCCGGCGCGAGCGCTCTTCCGACAAATTCGGCTTGGGCTGCGGGTACTTACAAACCAACGGCATCGGCTGCTCCCAGTTTTCTCAGTCCAGCTCCGATGAGCTACAACGCTTCCGCACCGGCCGGCGCTTCGACGTTTGCGTCAACTTTTAACGGCACCGCCCCTAACGGGAGCTGGAATTTGTATGTCCAAAGCTTTGGAGCAAATATTTTGGGATTCTTCACAGGTGGCTGGAGCGTCACGATTACGACCGCGCCTCCTCCGTCTGTGACTAACGTCAGTTCGACGGCGCTGAACGGCACCTACGACGTTGGCGGCGTCATTCCAATCACGATCCAGTTCACCGCTGCGGTCAATGTCACCGGTACTCCGCAGTTGGCCCTGAACTCCGGGGGAACGGCCAGTTATAGCTCCGGAAGTGGAACCGACACTTTGACCTTCAGCTATACAGTCGCAGCGGGCCAGAACAGCGCCGACCTGGATTATACTTCGACTACGGCGCTGAGTTTGAATGGCGGCACAATCAAGGATGCCAGCAATACAAACGCGGTCCTCACGCTGCCCGCGCCTGGAGCGGCTGGTTCCCTCGGCGCCAACAAAGCTATCGTGATCGATACCACTGCCCCGTCCGTAACCGACGTGAGTTCCACCACGACTAACGGGACCTACGGAGTAGGCGCCGTCATTTCAATCACCGTCGATTTTAACAAGTCAGTAACTGTCACCGGTACTCCCCAATTAGCCCTCAACTCCGGGGGAACGGCCAGCTATAGCTCGGGCAGTGGGACGAACACGTTAACCTTCACCTATACAGTCGCGGCGGGACAGAACAGCGCCGACTTGGATTACACCTCAACCTCGGCTCTAAGCTTGAATGGCGGCACGATCACGGGCGCCAGCGGCAATGCCATCCTCACTTTGCCTGCTCCGGGAGCGACCGGTTCACTTGGTGCCAACAAAGATATCGTGATCGATACAACTTCCCCGACCGTGACTGGAGTGAGTTCTACCAACGGGAACGGGACCTACGGAACAGGCGCCGTCATTTCAATCACCATCGGCTTCAGTACGTCCGTAAATGTCACCGGTACTCCGCAATTGGCCCTGAACTCAGGCGGAACGGCCAGTTACAGCTCCGGTAGTGGAACCGGCACGTTGACCTTTAGCTATACGGTCGGAGCGGGGCAAAATAGCGCCCTCTTGGATTACACCTCGACTGCTGCCCTCAGCCTGAATGGCGGCACGATCAAAGACGCGAGCAACAATTCCGCCAACCTCACGCTACCCGCTCCGGGAGCGACCGGCTCACTCGGTGCCAATAAAAGTATTGTGATCGATACGACTTCCCCGACGGTCGTGTCATTCAAAGTGCTGTTCGGCACCCAGAGCTACGACGTAATCGGCAGTGCGCGTAACCGGCTGCCGTGGCAGATCACCGGTATCCAGGTTGTGTTCTCTAAAGTTATCGCGACCGGCAACGTCAACAGCCTAACGGGGGTAACTACAACCGGATTCAGCGGACTTGGCACCAACACCCTGACCTGGACGATCAATCCCATCTCGGTCGCCAGCGTCTCAGCGGTGCTGAAGGGCACTGGAGCGGATGCGCTTAAGGACGCCGCTGGCAACGCTCTCGGCGGCGGATCGGATTTTACTCAGAATTTTAAAGTGTTGTTAGGCGATTTCAACGATGACGGCGTGGTCAACAGCCCCGACACCGTATCGGTGTATGGCGCTACCGCGCAGCCCTACAATATCCTGGCGGATCTCAACGGAGATGGTGTGGTCAACATTAATGACGTGAATCTTGCCCGTTCCCGGCTCGGCACGGCACAACCATGAAAATGCGGATACCTAACGCGAACTGGGGAAGCAGGCTCTTGCTGACGACAGCGGCGCTGCTGGGTGCGGCCGTGACAGCGCCGGCGCCGCCGGTTCCCCTGGTGATGAGTGTTCAGAACACGTCCTACACCGCCGGCACCAGCAATGATACTCTCGAGGTGACTCTGACTAACAACGGCACGTCGCCGATCACGATCGGCGGATTCTCATTTGGGATCAGCGTGGGAACCACCAATCTCAGTTTTACCAGCGGGAATATCTCAACGGCTACCGCGCCTTATATTTTTGACGGCTTGGGACTGTTCGGCCCGAATATTACCGTTTCTCCGCCTAACTTGCCCGGACAGGCGTTGAACGCCGAGGACATTTTCTCTATTCCCGGCTCCGGCGCCACCATCGGCTCCGGCGTGACCGTCGGTCTTGGAAAAGTCCTGTTCAATATCGACCCGATGACTCCGACTTCGATGATTCCGGTAACGCTTTCATCGACAGTGTCCAGCGTGTCGGATGTAAGCGGCAACTCGATTCCCTTCGGCCTCAGTAGTGGAAACGTCAGTGTTACTGGCCTAACCGCGCCGTCGCTTTCGAACCCGAACTTCGAGATCGGACCATTCTTTGCGGACGGCACGATTACCGGCTGGGTAGTCGGCGGCAACGGTGGTAGCGCGCACGTCGGCGATAACGCGGAAGGCGGAACCAGTGGCTCGCATTCCGCCGCCTTTAGCTCCGGCGGGAACAGTCAGGGCGACACGCTTTCCCAGGATTTTCCAACAACCAGTGGAATCAATTACGCCCTCGACTTCGATGCCGGTGTTTTTGGAAAACGCAGCGGGGCACCGCTGCAGTTGCATGTCGAAGTTGTCGGAGGGATGGGAAATTTGGTGGATCAAATGATCATTCCGCCAGACGCTTCCACGTTTGATGCGGGATCAGTCACCTTCCAGCACTATCACTTTCCATTCACTGCCGATGGCTCGATGGCCACGCTGCGGTTTACCAACATCGGACTCGGCAACGGCAGCGCGGATGAACTCGTCGACACCGTTGCCATCAACCTTGTGCCGCAAGGGAGCCCCACTCCCGCGCCGACTTTGCAGAATCCGAATTTCGATATCGGTCCGTTCTTCGCCGACGGCACCGTGACCGGGTGGGTCGTTGGTGGAAATGGACGCGTCGCTGATAACGAGGAAGGTTCGACCAGTGGTTCCCACTCAGCTGCTCTGAGTTCGGGAAAGGATTCACAGGGCGATACCTTGTCCCAGGGATTTGCCACAGTTGCCGGTCAAAATTACGCGCTCGCTTTTGACGCCGGCATATTTGGGCAACGATCCGGTGCCGCTTTACAACTCCGGGTGGAATTGTTAGGCAACGGCACGTTGCTTAACACGGTTATCACGCCACCAGACGCGTTCACTTTCAATGCCGGAGCGGTTCAGTTCAGTCACTACATCTTCCCGTTCATGGCCAACAGCACCGCAACAACGGTTCGATTTACCAGCGTTGGTTTGGGTAACAGCGCTGCCGATCAGGTTATTGACACGGTGTCGATCAATCCGAGTCCGGTGCCGACACCAACACCTACGCCAACGCCAACGCCGGGGCCGTCATTCGCCAATGGAGATTTCGAAAGCGGTCCGTTCTTTACCGATGGAACAGTTACCGGTTGGATCGTTGGCGGAAATGGCCATGTCGCCGACAACACCGAAGGCGCAACCTCTGGGGCTCATTCGGCGGCATTGAGCTCCGGCGGAAATAGTCAGGGCGACACGCTCTCGCAAAGCTTCTCCACCGTGAGCGGCCAGATGTACGCGGTTGATTTCGATGCCGGAATTTTCGGCAAACGGTCCGGTGCTCCGCTGCAAATTCAGGTCAACGTGATCGGGAACGGCAACATTTCCACTCAAACGATCACTCCGTCGGACGCGATGACATTCAATGCCGGGTCGGTGATATTCACGCACTACCACATCGTGTTCCAGGCGAACAGCGCCACCACCACCCTTCGGTTCACCAGTGTCGGTCTGGGTAACGGCAGTGCTGACCAGATCATCGACTCGGTTTCGGTCAGCCCGGTTCCCTAGGCACGACGTTGACGAGGGCCCTTGCTGGGCGGCCGCGATTCGCTTGTGAGGCATCGAGTTTCTGGGCCAGCATCGCTCATCGAACCCAACTACCAGCGCGGTTGTGGAG
>AR_comb_assmDRAFT_10088443_pt1 | contig 14847 bp, 16 predicted proteins | sample ArasoioldDNA_FD_10543 | JGI IMG/M metagenome (IMG submission 10543) | reverse complement strand
CATCGCACCCGTAAGTGTATACCACCGCGCAAGTTACGCCGAGAGATACAGTAGGTATAGGTGAGCTTGGTTTCACGGCGCAGCAATTGGCAGCGCTTCAGAATAGAGGCGTCGTGTAATGGCTCATGACCTACCGCTGGCAGATATCAAAATCCTCGACTTTACCTGGGTGATGGCCGGGCCTGCAGCCACTCGCGTCCTCGCCGATTACGGGGCCACGGTGGTACGCATTGAATCCACCAGTCGTCTCGATCCAGGCCGCACCATTGGACCATTCCATGACGGACAACCTGGTGTTGAACATTCAGGGTTCTTCCAGAACCTCAATGCTGGCAAACTTGGCCTGACCCTCGATCTGTCGCAGGAAGCTGGTCGGGAGGTAGCACGCGATTTGGTGCGCTGGGCTGATGTGGTCACGGAGTCGTTTTCGCCAAATGTGATGCGCGCCTGGGGACTTGATTATGCGGCGCTACAGCAGGTGAAGCCCGATATCATCATGCTCAGTACATGTCTGATGGGATAGAGCGGGCCCTTCGCGCAGTTTGCCGGTTTTGGCAACCTGGCAGCGGCCATCTCGGGCTTTTTTAGCCTGACCGGCTGGCCGGACCGCCCACCCGCAGGCCCCTTTGGCGCCTATACAGACTATGTGGCGCCGCGTTTCACGGCGGTAGCGATCCTGGCAGCGCTCGAATACCGACGTCGTACCGGCCAGGGGCAGTATATCGACCAGTCGCAGACCGAGTCAGCCTTGCACTTTCTCACGCCGGCGTTGCTGGACTATACGGTGCATGGACGTAGTCAGGAGGGGGTGGGGAATACGGATGCGCATCTCGCACCGCATGGCGTGTATCCGACGACCGGGCAGGACTGCTGGCTAGCCATTGCGGTGCGCACCGAGGCCCAATGGCAGGCACTCTGCGAGGTCATGCAGCGTCTCGATCTCGGCCATGACCCGCGTTTTGCCACGCTGGCTGCCCGCCTCACGCACCGTGAGGCTCTGGATACGATGGTGGCGGCCTGGACACAGGCGCATAGTGCGCAGGAGGCCGAAGCCATGCTTCAGGCCCGCGGTATCCCAGCGAGCGCAGTGCAAAACAGTCAGGAATTGTATAGTGACCCCCAACTGACCCACCGTGGGCACTTTGTCGAGCTGCCAGAGCCGCTCCACGGCACGACCACGGTCGAGGGATCGCGCTTCAGGCTGTCACGGACACCAGCGCGGGTCGAGCGTGCCGGGCCAACTCTCGGGAGGGATAATCAGTACATCCTGGAGACTATCCTTGGCTATAGTCCCAAGCATATCGCGGCGCTGACGGCTGCCGGCATTCTGCGCTAAGGGCTGCGCCCGGTTACTGCGTAGGGCTCATGACCCCCGCCAGTTTGGCGGAGGCCGTGTAGAGCCAATGAGCCGTGCGCAGCCCCCCTCGCCATACTGGCAGGGCCAATGGTGGTACGCAGTATCCTCGCCATACTGGCGGGATGCGTTGTGCCGTTGCGAGGGCGGAAGAGGGCGCAGGGCAGCATGCCCAAATCCGATAGGCTATACTTCCTTCTACCTGCCTCAGGCGCGTTATGGTTACTCAACATTTACGAAAGATGACAGGCGATGTTGCAGCGTCACCTTCTCCTGCGTGTGGCGGGCCCGACGGTGCTTGTGAGTCTGCTGCTGCTCGGTTTATGCACCGCTACCGCCGTGTACCTCTACCGCCAGCAAGCCACGACAGCCCACATGCTTGATGAGCATGTCGTCAGCCGCAAAATTGACCATGAACTTGAAACTGCTGTAGATGAACTCATCACTGTGCATCGGAATGGCAGTGACCAGGTGGATGCCCTCCATGAGCGGATTCGTACGCTGCTCACCGACATCCAGGCGGTGGCGCATACGGAGGAAGAACGCAGCCTGGTGCGCCAGTTGGTGCACAGCTTTACGCGCTACCGTCAGGGCTGGGACACACGCATGGTGCCCGAACAAGCATCGGGAGATGACACAGCGACAGCGGCGGCAGCGTTCTTGGAAACTGAGACCCTACCGCTGTGCCGCCAGCTGCAGGAATATCATTCTCTACGGATTGAGCACACTGCCGCCGCCCAGCGCCACACCGTGCACTGGATGGCCTGGGGACTCGCCAGTGTCGGCAGCATTGGCGCGCTCGCTGGGCTCGCTCTGGGGTACAGTGTGGCGCGGCGTCTGCGGCATTCGATCTACCAGTTAAGCGTGTGCATCCAGGATGCCGCTGGGAAACTGCGCCAGCCATTGCCCACCGTGATCCTGACCGCAGACGGCGATTTGCATCAGGTCAACGAGCAGATGCAAGGGATCGTCCGGGAGATTGAGCGGGTCGTCGAACAACTCCAACAGCGCGAGCGGGAGGTGCTGCGTGCTGATCAGCTCGTCGCGGTGGGCCAGATGGCAGCGGGCGTAGCCCATGAACTACGCAATCCGCTCACCTCGATTAAGATGCTCGTGCAGGCGAATTGCGAAGAGGCCGAGGCGCGCGGCCTGCCCGCTGAAGACCTGCAGATCATCGAGCAGGAGATTCGTCGCATGGAACGGTGCCTGCAAACGTTTCTGGATTTTGCCCGGCCACCGCAACCGCATCGTCGCCCCGTCAGTCTGGCGGTGCTGGTGGAGCGCATGTTTGCTCTGGTGGAAGGCCGTGCCCGCAAGCAGAACATCACGTTGCACTTCACCCCTTCCACTACCCCGGTTATCGTTGAGGCCGATGCCGATCAGATGCAGCAGTTACTGGTCAACCTGGCGTTGAATGCCCTGGACGCTATGCCCCAGGGCGGCAGCCTGGAGGTCAGCTTCGGCGCCCCAGTGCACGACCAGATCGAACTACGGGTGCATGATACTGGGCCGGGCATTGCTCCGGCGCTCTTGCCGCGGTTGTTTGAACCGTTTGTCAGCAGCAAAGAGACCGGTCTCGGCTTGGGTCTGGTCGTATCCCGGCGTATTGCCGAGAGCCACGGCGGCAATCTGTGGGTCACCAATCCACCACACGGTGGCGCCTGCTTTGTCCTGCGCCTGCCAGTGGCGATGCAACCTGCAGTGGTCTCATCGAGCACCACCTGACTCCTGGAGGTCTTAGCATGCCGGTCTTGCTCGTGATTGATGATGAGCCCGCTATTCTCCATGCCTTCCGACGGGGCTTTCAGCAATCGGACGTCACAGTGTTGACGGCTGCTTCGGCGGCGGAAGGGTTGGCCATGGTCACCCAGCACGATCCCGATGTCGTGCTGTTGGATCTGGCGTTGCCCGACCGCTCCGGTCTCGACGTCTTCCGCCGCATCCATCAGCGCCACCCCAAGATCCTGGTTATTTTTATTACTGGCCACGGAACGACTGAGACAGCCATTGAAGCCATGAAGCTCGGGGCTTTCGACTACCTCCTCAAACCGCTGGAACTGGCGCACGTGCGGGAACTCGTGGCGCGGGCTAGCGCGATCAGCCGCCTCATGCGGGTGCCGGCGGTGACTGAGGACGAACCGATGCAGGAACCAGCGGATGTTCTGGTGGGTCGATGTCCTGCTATGCAGGACGTGTACAAGGCGATTGGCCGGGTGGCGCCCCAGGACGTCACCGTGCTCATCCGCGGTGAGACTGGCACGGGCAAAGAGCTGGTGGCGCGGGCGATTTATCATCACAGCCGGCGGGCCACTGCCCCATTCCTGGCCATCAACTGTGCCGCCATCCCCGAAACACTGCTGGAGAGCGAGTTGTTTGGCCATGAGCGAGGGGCGTTTACGGGTGCAGAGCGCAAACGCATTGGCAAGTTTGAGCAATGTTCTGGCGGCACGCTCTTCCTCGATGAGATCGGTGATATGACGCCGCTGACCCAGGCGAAGATCTTGCGGGTACTGCAAGCACAGCAGTTTGAACGCCTGGGGGGTAACGAGACCATTCAGACGAATGTGCGCATCATTGCCGCCACCAATCGTGATTTGGAGCACCTCATCGCCGCTGGTCAGTTCCGTAGTGATCTGTACTACCGCCTCAGCGTCTTTCCCATCGTCCTACCCCCTTTGCGAGAGCGCGGGGATGATCTCCCCCTCTTAGTGCACCACTTCCTGAAGCAACTCGGTCCAGAGTTAGAGAAAGAGGTACAGGAGGTGGCTCCTGAGACCCTGGACGTGCTCCGGCAATATGCGTGGCCCGGCAATGTGCGCGAACTACAAAGCCTCCTCAAGCAGGCGCTGCTGCATGCCACTGGCCCCGTGCTGCTGCCCGACTTCTTACCGGCAGCGCTCCGCACACCCAAGGATATCCCACCCTCAGTCCCGGACATGTCCTTCCCGGACTGGGAACGCTTCCTCACCGATCGTCTCCGCGCTGGGTCGACAGAACTCTACGCCGAGGTGTTGACCGCGATGGAGCGGCAATTGCTTACCCGCGTGCTCCGTCACACCGAGGGCAATCAACTACAGGCGGCCCAGATCCTGGGCATTACGCGCAACAGCTTGCGTCACAAGCTACGTGCGCTCGGCATCACGATTGCACGAGCCGTGTGCGCACCCGATGACCAACCTGATGCCTAAATAACCATCCGCCGCCACACCATTCTTGCCTTAGCCCATCCTGCTCCGCCGGCTTTGCCATTCTATAAAGCATTGGGAAACAGCAGCTTATCAGATTCTTGCCCCGATATGTCACGAGCAAAGCAGAGCCCGTTCGGTGGCTATAGATATGCGTGGCATCAAAATTGCTCTCGTCGTTGGGCAGTGTCCATGGCCACCATTATCCAACTGGCCATGTAGCGGCACCACTCAAACTTGGAGGTGAAGAGCGTGGCAGGCATGAAGACGCAAGATGATTTCGATCCGGCGCAAGCCGAGGCGTTTGCCGAACGCTTCTTGATGGCCCTCAACAACGGGGCGCTCTGCTTGATGGTCTCCATTGGCCACCGCACGGGGCTTTTCGATGTTTTGCGCATGTTGCCACCAGCAACCTCACACGAGATTGCCAACCGAGCGGGGCTGCACGAGCGTTACGTGCGGGAGTGGCTCGGTGCCATGGTTACCGCTAGGGTGGTCGAGGTCGACCCGGTTACCAAGCTCTTCGCCTTGCCGGCGGAGTACGCTGCATGGCTCACCCGGGCGGCGGCTGCCGATAATCTGGCCGTGTTTGCCCAATACATTACACTACTCGGCGGGGTGGAAGATGACATTGTCGAGTGCTTCCAGAAGGGCGGCGGTGTCCCATACGACAAATATCCCCGGTTCCATGCCGTGATGGCGGAGGACAGCGGGCAGTCCGTGCTCTCGTCGCTGGAGTCACATATCCTACCACTTGTGCCAGGGTTGGTCACCCAACTTACGGCAGGTATCCAGGTGCTCGACGTGGGTTGCGGCCGCGGCCGTATTATGAACCATCTGGCTACCCTGTATCCGAATAGTCGGTTCACCGGGATGGACCTGTCGTCGGAAGCGATTGCCTTCGCACGCGATGAGGCAATAGAGAAACGGTTGCAGAACATCAAGTTTGTCGCCGTCGATGTGAGCGACTTCGACACCACGGCGCCGTCAGCGGCCTTCAACTTCATCACGACCTTCGATGCTATACATGATCAGGCCAAGCCACTGCATGTTCTGAAGGGTATTCATCGGGCGCTGCGGGACGATGGCGTGTACCTGATGCAGGACATTAAGGGCTCAAGTTACGTACACAACAATATTGCACACCCTCTCGGCACGTTTCTGTATACCGTCTCGTGCATGCACTGCATGACGGTGTCGCTTGCCCAAGGCGGCGAAGGTCTAGGGGCGATGTGGGGCGAGGAAAAGACGCGCGAGTATCTGCAGCGCGCCGGATTCCGTTCCATCGAGACACACCAACTGGCCCACGACATTCAGAATAATTGGTATGTCGTCAGGAAGTAAGACCGTCAGCAATCACAGGGGGAAAACCATGACAGCCCTGACGATCAAGACCGCCATGGCATCCGATGCAGCTCCAGCCATTAATGCTGTGGTACTGGCGTTTAGCGCAGACCCTGCGGCGCGTTGGACGTGGCCTGAGCCGCGGCAGTACCTGCGACATTTTCCCAGCTTTGTCAGGACATTTGGGGGCAAAGCGTTTGCTCACGGGAGCGCCTACTACGTGGACGGCTATGCTGGGGTAGCGCTGTGGCTGCCGCCAGATGTTCACCCTGACGAAGATGCGTTGATCACGCTGCTGCAACGCACTGTTTCCGAGCAGGTGCAAAAGGACGTCTTTGCGGTATTCGAACAGATGGGTCGCTATCACCCGAGTGAACCGCATTGGTACTTACCGCTCATTGGTGTCGACCCGCCTCAACAGAGCAAAGGATACGGCGCAGCGTTACTACAGCATGCACTTCTCCCGTGTGATCGCGACCACAAGTTGGCCTATCTTGAATCCACAAGCCCAAAGAGTATCCCCCTCTATGAACGGCACGGGTTTGAGGTACTTGGCACCATTCAGGTAGGGGCATCGCCACCCATCTTTCCGATGCTACGCAAACCACGGTGACGAGACCTGTATGCCAACGCCTCATTGCTCTAGTGCTTGGGCGGTGTCGCGGGTATGGGACGTGAGAACTCGGCCGGGCTGGGCACAGGGCTGCCCTGTAGCATTCTGTCTCTTCAACTATTGAGAGAAGACGAACGTATGCAATACGAACTTGTCACTGGCCTCACGCCTTGTGAGGCATTTGAGCATGCCATTGTGCACTTTGGCCCGCGTGGGGAGGGGCTACAACTCGCCTTCCAAACGTCACAAAATCTGATGTTCCATGGCGGTGGAGGACATGTTGTGATTACGGTCAAATCTGGTCCACAGACCATACTCGAAATAGAGACGTGTGCCTGGGACGATGCAGTGCAACAGTTCATGGCACAGGTCAGCCGCCGTCGCTGGTTGTCACGCTGGTGGCGTCGGAGGAAACCTGCCATGTCTCTCCCTCTCACGTTCCATAGGCTGCACGCTGTGGGTGAGTCCTCGGAGCGTCATTATATCCAAGGCGTGCAAGAGTAAGAGGAGGAGCATCCATGTCAAGTCAGAGCGCCAGGCCCCTTGTCCTGCTCTGCGTCGTCATGGGACTGGTGGGAAGCCTAGGGCTTGTATCAGGATATGCCGCAGGGGATCGGGAGATACTCGAGCACATTGCCGTACAAACTCACCGTGACGAGCGCCTTGAGGGTACAGAGGTGCATATAGTGGTACGGGGCGGGCAAGTTCTCTTGTCTGGCACAGTCTATCTGTACAGTCAAAAGATAGTGTATGAGCACATCGTCGGGCGGACGCCAGGAGTGGTCGAGATTAACAACGACATTCGTGTGGTCCCGCGTCTCCCGGTCGAGGACGCAGAGATTGCAGGACATATCCATACTCTGATCAAAGGTTACCAGCGTTTCCAAAATGCCGAGATTACAGTCGATGTCACGGAGGGTGTGGTAAGCCTCAGCGGCACATTCCATGACCCTAGCGATCTCCTGTCCCTGAAACACCAGGTGGCAGAGATCGAAGGGGTCATCCGTCTTGACATCATGGCTCGGTTTGTCACGTAAAGGCGCGATATGTTAGAGATAGTGCCTCCTGGGTTACACATTGATTTTCTCGGCAAAGCGAAGCTCGGTATTGCGCTCTCCATTATCTTGATCCTCATGGGTTTGAGTGCGATAGTGTGGCGCGGAGGCTTGAAACAAGGCATTGACTTTAGTGGTGGCACACTCATCCAACTGCGTCTCAGCCAACCTGCTGACTTAGGAATCGTGCGCGAGGCGCTGGAGACTGTGGGATGGGAGCGGGCCATCGTGCAGCATTACGGCGACATGCACGAAGTTTTAATCCGCATCGCCCAGAGGACGAGTGAGGGACAGGATATCGGCGGGCAGGTCCAGCGCGCTCTCCAAGAGCATGTCCCTGGACAAACCATCGACATCCGCCGCCTGGAAGCCGTCGGTGCGCAGGTGAGTACCGAATTGCGTTATCAGGCTGCCTTCGCGCTGTTATACGCCATGTTAGGTATGACGATCTATATTTCTGGACGGTTTGAAGCGAAGTGGTGGGTGGCGCTCGGGTTAGCCGCTGGCCTCTTCGTGGTGACCTCCACAGTCTCGTCATGGCTGCCAGGGCTCTCCCCTGTCGTCGTAGTCGTGACCGCACTTGTGGCGTTAATAGTCTTGAGTCTGCTCTTAGAGCTCCTCTATGCGCTGGCGGCTATCGTGGCCATTTATCATGATGTCCTGGTCACGGTGGGATTTCTGGCGCTGTTCGATAAGGAGTTCGATTTACAAATCATCGCAGCGCTCCTGACGATTATTGGGTATTCACTCAATGATACGATCGTCATCTTCGATCGTATCCGTGAAAATATGCGGGGCCAGCGGCGTACCCAATTCGCGTCTGTGGTCAATATCAGCGTGAATCAAACACTCAGTCGTACGCTACTCACCACGGGCTATACCCTCCTTGTGGTCATTGCCCTCTTACTGCTCGGTGGAGACGTCCTACACGACTTTGCTTTTGCCTTGCTTGTGGGCATGATTGCGGGGACGTATTCCACCATCTTTATTGCCAATCCGCTCCTGGTCTATGGCTTTACGTGGAGAGCAGTACGGGGACCGAGGTCGGTAATGGAGACAGTTCATCTGTCATAGGTCGGCAACGAGAGAAACTGCCACATGTCATGTGTACAGGAGATGACCAGCCTGAGTCGGACCTGACCATCCCGCCGCAGTGTCTCCTCTCCCCGACCCGGTCTCCCTGGAGCAGCGGGGCAGGGAACAGACCGGAGCGAAGCGAGTACGCTCCTGTCCCTCCCCCGTCGCCGTGTCGGTTTTTGTCGCCGTTTGTTCCCACATCACCCTCCGGTGTCTACGGATGTCTGTGGCATCAAAATTGCTCTAGTCATTATGGAGTATCCATGAGGGAGGGGATGACAAAGATGTTTGGCCTTGACCCCCTGGTCTTTGTGTGGCTTGCGCCAAGCCTCGGGCTAGCGCTGTGGGCCCGGTGGCGCATGCAGCAGGCCTACTGTCAGGGGCAGGCAGTTGCGCCTGCGCGTCGCATCACAGGCGCCCAGGCAGCGGCGGAAGTCTTGCAATTTGCCGGCATAATCGGTGTCGCCATTGAGCCGAGCAAGAGTGTTCTGACAGACCACTATGATCCGCACCACAAAGTGCTGCGCTTGCGTCTCGACGTATACTATGGCCAATCACTCACCACCCTCGGCCTCGCCGCCCACGAAGCTGGCCATGCCCTGCAGGATGCCGCGGGCTACCCGCTCCTGGGACTCCGCAATGGCCTGGTGCCCCTGGCGAGCCTCGGGAGCTATATGTCCTGGTTCCTTATCCTGACCGGCTGCACGCTCGTGGGGGTGCGATCGCTCTGGGGTGAACCGGTGCTCCTGCTGGGTATGGGCGCCTTCTCGGTGACGATCTTGTTCCAGCTCCTGAATCTGCCAGTCGAGTTTGATGCCAGCACACGTGCCCGGCGCTTGTTGGTGCACGCTGGCATGGTCACTGCGGCGGAAGCCCCTATGGTGCAGCGGGTGCTACAGGCCGCGGCGCTGACCTACGTAGCCGCGCCACTGACCGCGCTGTGGACGCGGCTGCACTGCTGCATCCGCCCGATGCTACTGGAGAAGAGTCATTCTCAGTGAAGCCAGGATTAGTGGCTCATAGAAAGGGCAATACGAGCATGATGGAGTGGCTGACAGAACTCCTGTCCACTTTTGACCTGACCTGGAGCAAAGTCCTGTGGGGGCTAGTGCTCTACCTGGTGACGTTTATTGGCAGTACCGTTGCGGTAGCCTGGCTGGTGATCAGGTTGCCAGCCACCTATTTTTGTGATGCTTACCCCCGAGATGTCTGGAGTGACCGGCATCCAGTGCTCCGCTGGACCGGCATACTGCTCAAAAACCTTTTGGGTATCCTGCTGATTGGGCTGGGAGGCATCATGGCGTTGCCGGTGATCCCAGGGCCCGGCATCTTGATGCTCGTGCTAGGGGTCATGCTCCTGGACTTTCCCGGTAAGCGACGTCTGGAGCAGTGGCTGGTACGCCGTGTAACGGTGTTGAACGCCATGAATCGGCTGCGGCAGCGGTATGGCAAGCCGCCGCTGGTGGTCGAGCGTGGTGGTGCACATTCAATAAGGCATTCATGCGAGGAGCATATCTAGATGTCGAGCCCAGTGTGGATATGGGTAGCTTTTAATGTATTCATCCTGGTGATGCTTGCCGTGGACCTCGGGGTCGTGCATCGCCGATCGCACGAGGTCACGCTCAAAGAAGCGCTCCTCTGGAGTGGCATCTGGATCGCTTTGGCTCTCCTCTTCGCTCTAGGCGTGTACTCCTGGCATGGACCACAACCAGCGCTCGAGTTCCTCACCGGCTATCTGATCGAGAAGTCGCTCAGCGTCGATAACATCTTCATCTTCGTGATGATCTTCTCGTACTTCAAGGTGCCAGCGCGCTACCAGCATACAGTCCTCTTCTGGGGGATTCTTGGTGCACTGGTGATGCGCGCCATCTTCATTTTTGCCGGCATTGCGCTGCTCCAACGGCTGCACTGGATCATCTATGTCTTCGGCACCTTGCTCATCCTGACCGGCATCAAAATGGCCATGGAGAAAGATAAAGAGATCCATCCGGACAAGAATCCGCTACTCAAGCTCTTCCGTCGCCTGATGCCGGTGACAGAGGCCTACCACGCCGACCATTTCTTCGTGAAGCAGGCCGGACATTACGCCGCTACACCGCTGTTCATTGTGCTCCTGGTAGTGGAGACGACGGACATCATCTTTGCGGTAGATTCGATTCCTGCCATTCTGGGTATCACGATGGATCCCTTTATCGTATACACCTCGAATGTCTTCGCGATTCTCGGACTTCGTGCGCTTTATTTTGCCCTGGCTGGCGTGATGCGACTGTTTCATTACCTCCATTATGGGTTGTCTGCTATCCTCATCTTCGTGGGAGCCAAGATGCTCCTGGCAGACGTCTACAAGCTGCCTGTGTGGGTGGCTTTGGGGGCTATCGCAGGCATCTTGCTAGTTGCTATTGTGGCCTCGGTGCTTCGACCACGCCGGGTTGACGCCGTTACTGCTCCAGCCGACCCTCGGAGATAGGGGAGTACCGACCCGAAAATACAAGGGGAAGGCATGCATCACCTTGATCTGATTCTGACACTGACGGGTGGTCTCGCTGTCGCGTTGGTTTTTGGATATCTGACGCACTGGCTCGGATTATCGCCCATCGTGGGATATCTCTTGGGCGGGATTGCTGTCGGTCCTTACACGCCCGGCTTCGTTGCCAACCGGGCCTTGGCGGAACAACTGGCGGAGGTGGGCATTATCCTGCTGATGTTTGGTGTGGGCCTACAGTTCCATCTCAAAGAACTCCTGGCCGTACGGCGCATCGCCATCCCTGGGGCCATCGTCCAGAGCGTCCTGGCGACCGTTCTGGGGGCAGTGGTGGCCCGGGCATTTGGCTGGCGTTGGGCCGCCGGCATCGTCTTTGGCTTGGCTCTATCGGTGGCCAGCACCGTGGTCCTGATGCGGGTGCTGACGGACAACAGCGATCTGCACACACCAACCGGCCACATCGCGGTCGGCTGGTTGGTCGTCGAAGACCTCTTTACTGTCCTCGTGCTGGTGTTGTTGCCAGCTCTGGTTGGCAGCCCACAGGCCGGGCTGGGCCATGTGCTGTTGGCCCTTGGCCTGGGGATGCTGAAGGTCGCTATCCTGGTGGCCGGCACCTTTCTCGTCGGCGGCCGCCTGATCCCCTGGCTACTCGAGCGCGTTGCTGCTACGCATTCGCGGGAACTGTTCACCCTCACTGTCCTGGTACTGGCCCTTGGCATCGCGGTGGCCTCAGCCATGCTATTTGGGGTCTCCATGGCCTTGGGCGCTTTTCTCGCTGGCATGGTGGTAGGCCGCTCGGATTTTAGCCTCCGAGCGGCCTCAGAGGCACTCCCCATGCGCGACGCCTTCGCCGTGCTGTTCTTCGTCGCGGTGGGTATGCTGCTGAACCCGCACCATCTGCTGGAGGCGCCAGGACTGGTGGCGGCCACGCTGGGTGTCATCCTGCTCGGTAAGCCACTCGCAGCGCTGGGTATCGTACTGCTGCTGAGGTATCCGTTTAGGGTCGCCCTGGCTGTGGCCATAGCCTTGGCTCAAATCGGCGAGTTCTCTTTCATTCTCGCGATACTCGGCAAAGAGTTAGGCCTGCTCACGGACACTGCCATGCATACCGTTGTCGCCACGGCCATCATTTCCATCACCCTCAATCCGCTGCTTTACCGGCTCATTGATCCCGTTGCAGCCTGGGTCACGCACCGGCCGCGTTTGTGGGACTGGCTTACGACCCACACGCACCCGCTACTGCCCCCTGAATCTGCTCTCATCCCCGACGGGACACCCGCGGCCGGCCTCCACCACCGAGCTGTCGTGGTAGGTTACGGTCCAGTCGGTCAGACCGTCACGCGTCTCCTCCAGGACAACAATATTGCGCCGACCATTATCGAGCTGAATCGCGACACCGTCCGCGCCCTGCACGAGGCTGGTGTGGCAGCGGTATACGGCGATGCAAGCCACCGTGAGATCTTGCAGGGTGCTGGCGTGGGCAGCGCTGGCAGCCTCATTCTCAGCGCTGCTGGCCTGCATGCCAGTACCGAGGTGATCCGCTTGGCATGGGAGCTGAACCCGGCCATCCAGATCCTCGCTCGCGCGGCCTATGTGCGTGACAGTCCTGCCCTGCACCAGGCTGGGGCGGAGTACGTCTTCTCGGGCGAGGGAGAAGTAGCGCTGGCTATGACCGAAGCGATACTGCTTTCGCTGGGAGCTACCCCTGAACAGATTGACCGCGAGCGTGAACGGGTTCATAGAGATCTTGTCGGCGGCACCACAGAGGTCGCACTGTGTCCCAACATGGAGGTGAACGGTGAACGCCCTGTGGCTTGAGGTGTGGAGAGGGGTGCAAAACGATTTTGCGGATCTACCGGGAGCGGCGGAGGTTACCCAGATTGTACTACGTTTGTTGCTTGCGGCGCTGCTCGGTGGTCTGGTGGGCTTCCAGCGCGAGCGGGTCGGCAAAGCGGCCGGGCTCCGAACGCACATGCTTGTGGCTCTCGGGTCGGCCTTTTTCGTTATGATCCCATACCAGGCCGGGATGCCACTCGCGGATCTGAGCCGTGTTCTCCAGGGAGTCGTCACCGGGGTGGGATTTCTCGGAGCCGGGACGATCCTCAAGCGACCGACGGGGGAGCACATTGAGGGCCTGACGACCGCCGCCGGCCTCTGGCTGACGGCGGCGGTGGGCAGTGCGGCAGGGATGGGGCGGGAGGCCTCAGCCGTGCTGGGGACAGTGCTGGCTTTCCTCATCCTAGCTCTCCTCCCGCGTATTAGCTCGCAGAGGAGCTGAGGTAAGGAGGGCAATCGCTCTGGCTTTTTTGGATATGTTCCTCCCGCATGTGGTATAAGTATCCAGAGGAGGACTAGATGATGAGAATAATGTTGTGGGCTGGCCTGATCACGGTTGCCCTGGGGATCGCCCCTATCGTCGCCCTGGGAGATGCACAAAGCCATCGCAAGGCTGCTGAGAACCTGCTCATCACTATGGAGGTCGATAAGAGCCTGCCGAAGATTGCCGAACAGGTCGTTGAAACTCAGGTGCAACAAAATCCACAGCTCGCTCCTCAGCGAGAGGTCCTGCAGCGGTTTCTGACCAAATATGTAAACTGGGAGAGCGTCAAGGAGGACACGATCACCGCCTATACCCACGAGTTCACCGAGCCCGAGTTGAAGAAGCTGACGGAGTTTTACAAGACCCCCCTGGGGAAGAAAGCCAGCGAGAAAATGCCACAGCTCGCATTCATCGCGGGCCAGCTTGGTCTTCGACAGGCGCAGGCGCATCAAGCGGAGCTGCGGCAGATGCTTGAAGATCAGAAAAATAAACCGGGTGGAGGCGGCTAACCTTTCTCAATGAGTATCAGCTGCATGGCGCCCATGCGACGGAGATGCAAGTATTGTCAGGAGAACTCTTGCACAGCGATGGCAGCTGTAAATACCTCACCTTGGAGGAGCGTAGGGCATTTTTGGAGGCGTCCCAACGTTTCCCCCGCGACGTAGAGACATTCTGTCATGTGCTGGCCTATGGCGGCTGTCGCATAGCAGGCTAGTGTGGCTGCGGTGCAACGAGTGTGGTGAGCCATATCTCTGTGAGCCTCTAGGCCTGTCCACCCATCACGAGGACAAACGCACTGTCCTGCTGTGCCTCGACTCGATGGGAAAGATTCGCCGCGAACACCGCCACCTTGCTGTGGTCAAGGGTGAGACGAGTCGTTCCCTCTGCTGAGGCGAGAATGATCTCGCCAAATAATGGCAGCAGTGTGACAGGAGCAGGTGCGTGATGCTCTTGGAGCACGGCCCCGGCTTGCAGCACCGTCAGCACGACGGTCAAATCTTTGTGGTGAATCAAGGTCAGAGCATTACGGCCTGACGTCTGGAAGGTGTCCTCGGTCATTAACTGCTGTGCCATCGCCTGGAGTGGAAAAGATGTGAGAGTGGAGGCGGTCAGTTCCAGGGGACGAAAGGGGCGTACAAAGGCTTCAGACATGGAATGGTCCTTTCTCCATATGTCGAGAATGCAATGCGTGGCTGGTCGTTACCTTGTTTAACTCTACCATACATGGGGGCTCTTAGAGGGTACCCGATGTAGGTCTTGCTGCCGTCTTTGGCTTGGTGCACATGAATCGTTATCACAGTGGACAATGAGTGGATAACTCAAGGGGCTCACCAAGGACAGCGTCATGGCCTCTGCCTTTTCAGGAGATGTCTCAAAGGTGTTGATTCCGGATCAAAGGGGGCACCCGAATTCGTAG
>AR_comb_assmDRAFT_10056243_pt1 | contig 14856 bp, 13 predicted proteins | sample ArasoioldDNA_FD_10543 | JGI IMG/M metagenome (IMG submission 10543) | reverse complement strand
AGCTGCCACATGATGTCGCGCACGTCCTCGACGCGCTCCTTGGTCGTGAGCATCGAGCGCTTGTCGATCTTGAGCTCGACCCACGCCGTCGCGATCCTGGCCTCGGGAGCCGTCAGGTTGGCGTCGCGCCATTCCGGTCCGTGGCCGGTGAAGCGCTCGCCGGCTTGCGGTTCGATTCGATTCGCCATTCGACCTCCTTCAGCGGCGCTTCGCCCCGATCGGGGCGCGCGTTCACGCGTCCTTGTCCTCTTGCTGTTCGTCGAGCCAGTCGCGGTAGTCCTCGCGCTTCTCGTCCATGATGTCGGTGATGACGTCGAACAGGTTCTGGTCGATCGTCTCGAGCTGCGAAAGAACGCCCGTTTCTTCCCAGATCGTGTAGAGCTCGATCGACGTCTTGAGATTCACTTCCCATGCCGTCGACGTCGTGTTGAGCGTCGGCATCGGGATCGCCTTGCGCAGGATCTTGAGCGGCGCGTCGACCTTGGCGACGTTCGGTCCCCAGTCCGCGAAGTGATCGCGGTTGATCATGTCGGGGGAAAGCTGGTTGCCGGTCGAGATGAGCTTCAGCATGACGCGGCTGAACGGGCGCAGCACATTGCGCGCCGATTCCATGTTGTGCTTGATGGCCGTCTCGCGCATCAGCATGATGAGGCCGCCGGGCGAGTTGCCGAACGGGCAGCGCGCCGCGCAGGTGTAACACTGCGCGCACGCCCAGATCTTTTCCTGCATTGCATCGTAGATGCCCTCGAGGTTCTCGGTCCAGAGAAGCTGGACGATCTCGCGCGGGCTGAAGTCGTAGTAGTGCGCCGCCGGGCATGTCGCCGTGCAGATACCGCAGTTGAGGCAGCCGTTCAGCTCGTGGTCATAGCGCAGGTCCGACTGGATGTCCTTGAAGATCCGCTCGAGCTCGGCGCGCTCGACCGGCGGCTTCTCGGAGACCGGGTCTCCGGCGCGCTGCTGCACGCGAGTTGTCGTGGCGTGGCTCATGGCTTCGACCTGCATCTCAATACGTCATCACCCGGCAGTCTTCCTCCATGACCTCCTGGATGAGATGCGCGCCACCGATGACGCCTTCGCATTCCGGGATCAGGTCGTCCTTCGTCATGTCGAAGAGCTCGAGGTTGGGCGAGCAGCAGTAGAACCTGGCTCCCGCCTCGTGCGCGTCCTTGATGAAGTCGTAGACCGACTTGGGCGAGCCCGGCTTGACAAACAGCTTTTCGGCCACGCCCTTCTTCATCAGGCGACCGGCCGTCGCCGTGCAGATCACCTGGACGTCGTATTCCATCGCCGCGGCCACGGAGGCCTGAAAGATCGGCGCGCCGAGCTCCTCGCCATTGCGCGGGTCGGTGTTCGCCATCACGATCACGAGCTTCTTGGCCATCGCCGCCGTCCGATCCGCATATATAAGCAATTTCTAATATTAGACCGCCGCTGGGCGCTAACGCAAGCACAATCTCGCCGTTTGCTGTCGCTCGTCAACGCGCATCCACGTCCATCCATCGGGTGGCATGAATGAGGCCGGTCATGATGGGCACGAGCACGTCCTCGATGTCACGCTGGACTTGCCGCAGCCGCGCGAGGCCGTCGCCGAGTGCAGGCGGCGACTCCTCGAACTCCATGGCGAGGTCCTCGATCATCGCGACCTTCAGGCCCGGATGACCGGTGAAGCCGAATGCACAACGACCGTACTGCCAGAGCGCGGCACCACCCGCCTCGTCGCGCGCGAGCACGGTGGCGTTGGCAGGCGGGATCGGCCGATCGCGCATATAGATCGCCAGCGGATAGCGTTGCGGAAGATAACCGCCCAATGCGCCGTCGCGCGCGCGATGTGCCTGCTGCACGCTGAACTCGAGCGGCGCCGCTTCGCTGCCACCGCCGGCCGCGATCGCGAGGATCTGCGCGCCGAGGCCGATGCCGACGACGGGAATGTCTCGCGCGACGCAGGACTGCGCGAGGTCGATCTCCGCTGCAAGCGTCGGAACGCGCCGGTCCCCCGCGCTGCCCCATGGGCCACCGCCCAGAAGGACGAGCCCCGTCGAGACGCTCTGCGCCGCGGGGAGGGATCCTTTGGCGGCGAACGGCCGCGAATAGAGAAAGCGGATACCCCGCCCCTCCAGATGGTCCTCGATGAGACCGAGATATTCGGCCGACGTGTGCTGAACGACGTGAACGGTCTTCATCGGCAGCGGCGCGTCGCGATCACCTATCGGGCCGCGGCGACCGCGCGTTCGACGGCCGCGCGAAAATCGGCCGGCGCGACCGACAGCAGCGCCACGTCCGCGGCTGCGAAGTAGCGATCGACGACCGACCCCGCATCGGGCGCCGAGACGCCGCGCAGCGTCGACTCGAGGTCGAAGATCGTGCGTGGTGGCGTGACGAAAAAATCGCCGGTGATGAGGACGTCGCGGATGCGACCCGGCGGAGCGCCTTCCAGCCGAACATACGCGACGACGTTGTCGGCGGAGTCGAGGGTCATCGAGCTTCGCACCTCGTCGTCACCGGCCGGCTCGTCGATCCCGTACACGAAGGCATCCGTGCCGATCTCCTCGTCGTGGTAGCGCTTCGCAAGCTGCTCCTCGAACGGCGTGATCGCGTCGTCGACGGGCACGATGCCCAGACGCTCCGAAAAGCCTTCGACCAGCGCGCGCTTCACGGCGTCGATCGACGGTGTCGAGCCGAGAAGCTCGCGCAGCGTCACGACGCGCTGCGCGGCGGAGTCGAGCGCGCGCTTGGCAAGCTTGGCCTGCGCGACATTCAGAGCTGCGGTCATCCGCGTGGCATCGAGATCGACCAGAACCGTGCCCTGGTAGAACAGCGTGTCGTCGTCGAAGAACCCGCCGGTGCCGGAAAGCTTGCGGCCATCCACCTCGATGTCGTTGCGCGGCCGGTACCGCGCATCGATGCCGAGCCTGCCAAGGCCGGCCGCTGCCGCCTCGCATATCACGCGCGCGAGCTCGCCGAGCGACGCAATGCCGAGTGTCGCCCGGTTGAAGACCAGCTCCCAGCCGAGCTGGCCTTCGTCGAAATAGATCGCACCGCCGCCGGTGATCCTGCGTGCGACACCGATGCCGTTGGCGGCGCAGTAACCGACGCGAATCTCCCGCGAGAGCACCTGGTGTCGCCCGACCAGCGCGGTCGGCGGAAAGCGCAGGAAGCGGATCGTGTCGGGAATCGCGCCGGCCTTGCGCGCGTCGATCATCGCCTGGTCGAACGCGATCTGCTGCCGCCCGTCGCGGATGCCCGTGTCGATGACGCGAAACGGCTTCACGGCGCTACTTGCGTTCTACGATGCGCAGTTGCCGGCGGATCTTCCGGATGTCGCCGCGCCGCGGCTGGAACGGATAGCTCGCGATATCGCTCGGCGGCGAGTCGCCGTAGGGCCGGTCGCATGCGGAAACGTCGTCGGCGAACTTGCCGGGGCAACCCGAGGTTCGAAACGCGACGCCCGCGTCGATCACCGCATCGAGCTCGGGCTCCGGAATGCCGAAGTCCGCGACCCGCCCATGCCCGTCGAATCTCATCTGGTCGACGCGCACGCCACGGTAGTCGATGAGGTAGCGCGCGAGTTGCACGCGCCGCCATTGATCGCGCGGCGTTGCGGGCAAATGGTCCATCAGCGAGCCTTTCTCGGGGAAGAAGCAGAACAGGTGGCTGTGCCCGCCGAGATCGACCAGTTGCTGGACGAGCCCGAGCGCTTCCTGCTCCGTTTCCCCCATGCCGATGATGATGTGCGCGCCGAACCTCCCGGCGCCGAATACGTCGCGCGCGTCCATCAGGATCTGCCAGTACTTGGCCCACGTGTGCGGAGACTGCACGCCCTTGCCGCGCGTTCGATCGAAGATCGCCGGCGTCGCCGCATCGAGCGCGACCGTGAAGATGTCGGCACCCAGGTCGTGCAGCCGCTCGACGTCGCCCCTCGTCATCGTCGTCGGGTTCGACAGGATCGACACCGGGATCGCGGACGGGTCGATGCGCGCAGTCCATTGCTTCAGTACCGAGACCGTGTCGTCGTCCGAGCGCGGATGCGTGATCATCGAGATGCACATCCGGTGAAACGCGCTTTGCGCGGCATCGCGCGCAACGATGTCGATCACCTGTTCCAGCGGCACCGCCGGCCAGTCGACGCGAATGAAGTTGCGATCCGCGTAGTCGCGCTCGGCTTCGCGATGGCGCGCGAGGCCGCAATACGCGCAGTTCGCGCGGCAGCCCTCGGGATAAGTGAGCAGCAGATTGAGGCAGCGCGTGCAGCCGCAGCGATGCATCTTGCCGGGCATGATGCCGAGCGTGATCGCGGCCGCCGTCGACATCTGCACGTACTCGGGCGAGCGCATGTGCGGCGTGAGGATGTTGTAGTTCGGCCGATAAACGCCCTGCGGCGCAACGTTCGCCCTGACGACGCGCGCACCCATGCGGGCTTCGCGCGGCGTCGCCATCGGCAGCCGCGGCTGCATTTCGTCGAACGCGTTGAAGTCCCGCGTGCGCGCTTCCGCCGTCGGTGCGTCGGCGGATGCTTCCGACCGGTGACAGCTCATTCTCTTGGCTCCTCCGCTTGCGCCATCCAGTATTGGGGATACGCGATCCACCCGCGGCGCAGCACATCGTTGCCCCCGCCATGCCGGGGCGCGTTCGCAAGCTCCGCGCGTCGCCGCGCCGCCCGCGCGAGCGCGGGGCCGAGCACGTCGCGCAATTCCTCCTCGTAAGCGAGCGCCGCCTGCGCCTCGCCTCGCGCGATCGCGGCCGCCGCTTGCCCGGCAAGCTTGCCCGAGTAGACCGCGGCAGCGATTCCAGCGCCCGTGATCGGGTTCGACAATCCCGCGGCATCACCGGCAAGGACGACGTGAGTGGAACCAAGCCGCCGCTGCACGCAGAGCATCCCGCCCACCGGAATGGCGCCGCCGGTCACGCCGAGCACCTGATCGCCGACGCGACCCTCGTCGACCAGTGCCTGGTGCAGTTTCACGACGATTGCCCTCAGCCGACGTCGATGCGCCGGATCGATGCCGGCGCCCAGGTTCGCGACGTTCCCCTTGGGAAACAGCCAGCCGTATCCGCCTGGAATCGACGTCGACAGAAAGATGTCGGTCGCGTCGTGCGCGACGCGCAGCGGCACGGTGATCTGGCGCGTCTCGACGAGCGCGGTGTTGACGCTGCCGATCGCCCGCCCGACCCGCGATCGTGGCCCGTCGGCACCCACGATGACGGCGGCGACGATCGTCGTGCCGTCGGCGAGCGTGACGCCGACATCGGTGTCGATGCGGCGAACGGTGACGCCGAACCGGCATTGCGCGCCGGCGGTCACGGCGTCGCAAACGAGCGAGGCGTCGAACGCCGCGCGGTCGAGCATCTTGCCGGGAAACGGATGCGTGAGGTCGGGCGCGTCGCCCTCGACGAACGTCATCATCGACGCGATGGATTGCCGGACCGAGCGCGCAAGGTCGCCCACGTCGATGCCGATCAGCGCCGGAACGAACTCGGCGCATTGGACCGGCACGCCGGGTTCACGTCGTCTGTCCACGGCGATGACACCAAGTCCCGCGCGCGCCGCCGCCGCCGCTGCGCTCGCCCCCGCGGGGCCGAGCCCCACGATCAGCACATCGGTGTGCTGACAGCTCACGGCACCGTCACCGCCAGGCGGGGATGCAGCTTGATCGTGCGCCCGGTCTTGATCGAGCAGCAGGCATGCTCCTGCACAACCGGTCGGCCCAGCGCGTGCGCGACGGCGAGCGTGCCATCCGCGGGAAAGGCGATGCCGTCGAGTCCGGCCGCGACCGCGTACGCATCGGTGACCCGGCGATGCGTGCCCGGCGGCCGCGCGCAGCCGAGCAGAACGGCGCGGTCCGCAATGCGCGCGCGCGCTTCGATGAAGATGCGACCCACGTCCTCGGTGCGCGGCGTCTCGAAGCTTGCGGGCTTTGCGTAGAACGGCATCACGACGACCAGCACGAGCGAATGGATCGGATGGCGGCTCGCGATGTCGAGCGCGCGTGGTTCACCGAGAATGCGGCCGTAGTGCAGTCCGATGACAATGTGCGGAACGACTTCCATCGACGTTGCGGTCAGCGCGGCAAGCGTTGCCTCGAAGTCGTCCACCGGACGGTCGAGGTGGTAGACGTCGCGGATCGTCTCCTCCGCGCCGATGACATCCATCATCGCGGTGTCGACACCGGCGGCTTCCATGGTCCTCGCCCGCGTCTCGTTCAGGAGCGCGGAATGGATCGCGATCTTGAGATACGGGAAATCGCGCTTGAGCGCTTCGATCACCGGGTAGAAGCGCTCGTAGCGGATCTCATTGCGCCGGTTGGAACCGCCCGACAGCAGGAATCCGCGCAGGTCCTGCGCCGCGACCAGATCGCGCACCTTGCGATCGAGCATCTCGGGCGACGTGGCGGGGATCATCGGGTCCAGGATCTTCGCCTGGCAGTGGTCGCACATCAGCGCGCATCCGGCTGCCGTCACCGAGAAGGCCGGAAAGGCGTTGCGGCTGCAGCCTTCGACATCACAACCCGAGTACGCCTTGAACGTCGGCGTCGAGAAGCGGATCTCGCGCAACGCGACCGCGGATTGCCGCCGTTCGCAATCGGCGAGCAGCGATGCGTCGAGCGGCGCATCCTCGAGCTCTTCGATTGCGCGCAGGCGGTCGAGCCAGCTCATCGTCGTATTCCGTCTATGTCATTGCGCAGAAGCGCGCGTTCACGCGATCGCGCAAATCCCGCACGGACTCGCGGACGGGAAGTTTCGTTGCACAGTCGGCGAGCGTCGTGGTCCAGCGCGCGTCGACGTCCTCCTCGTCGATCAGGTCGCAGCGCAGGCCGCGCAGCAGCGCGCACGCCGCGTCGGGCAGCGGGTCGGGCACGGCACGCTGCGACAGCCTCGCCCAGAGGCCCGTCCAGTACCGCGCCAGCGTCCACGGGTTGTAGCCCCCGCCGCCGAGCACGACGGCGTGCGGCGCGGCCGCGGCGATGCGCTCGATCGCATCCCACAGCGCGACGTTGCTCAAGGCCATCGACGTAAGCGGGTCGCCCGACAGCGCGTCGCCGCCGCAGGTGAGCACGACCGCTTCGGGTGCGACGCGATCCGCGAGCGGCAGCACGATGTCGTCGACGAGCAGCCGCAACTCCGCGTCGTGGAACGCCTTGGGCACCGGCAGATTGACGGAACGGCCGCCGCCCACGTCGTCGAGCGCGCCCGTGTACGGCCAGCGGCCTGCCTCGTGGATCGAAAGCGTCCACACGCGCGCGTCATCGGCGAAGGCGTCCTGTACGCCGTCGCCGTGATGCGCGTCGAGATCCACGTACAGCAGCCGCTCGATGCCCGCCTCCATCAAGCGCAGGATGGCGAACACCGGATCGTTCAGATAGCAGAACCCGCTTGCACGGTCGCGACGCCCGTGATGCGTGCCGCCAGCCGCGTTGAACGCGATGCGTCCGTCGAGCGCGAGTTCGGCGGCGCGGACCGATCCGCCGACGGCGGTCGAGGCCCGCTCGAAGAGCCCGGGAAACAGCGGGTTCTCCATCGTGCCGATGCCAAAGCGCTCCCGCGTCTCGGCTTCCACGATGCCTCTCGCGCTTGCAGCACGTAATGCATCCAAGTATTCGAACGCATGAAACGCACGCAGTTGATCGATGCTCGCGCGCGGGCTGACGACGTATTCGCCGGGCGCAAACCACTCGAGCGCCCGGCACAGGTCGATCACCGTCTCGACCCTCGGAATCATCAACGGGTGCAAGCGTCCGTATGCGGACTGCCGGTAGATGTCGTGCCCGACGAACGCGGCGCGGGTCACTTCTTCTTCAGGAAGAACGTGAACTCGCTTGCCGTCGATGCCTGCGACAGCAGCGCGTTGCCCGTCTGCTTGGAAAAGGCCTCGAAGTCCTTGACCGAACCGGGGTCGGTCGCGACGATCCGCAGCACCTGCCCGCTGGTCATGTCGGTCAAGGCCTTCTTCGCCCTGAGGATGGGCAACGGACAATTGAGGCCGCGTGCGTCGAGATCCTTGTCGAAGTTCATGGCGCTCCCGGGTGACGTGACGGCCGGCGGCTTTGCGCCGGCGTGTTGACTGAATATTAGAACTTTCTAATATAGCGCGAGCGCTGTCAAGCCGTTCTTGCGCAGGAGGCGGCCTGACGAGCAGGTCGAACGCCCGGTGAGCGGGAGCCTTGTCGCTCGCGACCGCGACCAGCTTTGACGCATTCGAGCATGGCGTGAGGCACGGTCAACCGGGAACCGTTGATGCGGATCAAACGCTCGCCGAAAACCGCGCCGACAATAACCGCCCGTACGTCCAAGGACTCTGAGAATCGGTCGTGGAATTGCTCGAATTCGCGCGCGGACCCGCGCTCGCTGTTTCGGCCGCGGTCTTCGTGGTCGGCCTCGCATGGCGCATCTACGGCATCTTCACGCGCCCCGCCCGCGTCGATTACTCCGAACCCCGACGCCGGGACCGCGACATGGCTGCGGGCGGCTTCCGGGCGGTGTTCGCCAAGATGCTGCCGCCCAAAGGCGTGAAGATCCGCGGCGCACAAATGCTGAACGCCTACGCCTATCACATCGCGCTTGCGCTCGTGGCCTTCACGTTCGCACCGCACATCGCGTTCATTTCCCGACACCTGGGCGTCGGCTGGACCCCGCTTCCCGATCCCGTTACGTACGTCGCGACCGGCCTGGCGATCATCGGGCTCTTCGTTGCGCTCATGTACCGGCTGACCGACGGAGTGCAGCGGCTGCTTTCGAATTTCGACGACTACGCAAGCTGGGCGGTCACGTTGCTGCCGCTCGTCACCGGCATGGCGCTTCTGGAGCGGGCCTACTATCCGGCGCCCGTCGCTGCGCCCGACCTTGCGACGTCGCCGACGCTGCTCGCGCTGCATCTGTTGAGCCTGGAGCTCATGCTGGTGTGGCTGCCGTTCGGCAAGCTCGCCCACGCGGCGCTCTTCGCTTTCTCGCGCTGGCGCACCGGCGTCGACTTCGCGCGCAAAGGCGCTGCGCTATGAGCGGGGCGACGCAAACGGCTCTCGAGCCCCTCGACTTCGACGCTCCGCGCTTCACGATCGAAAAGCCGGCGGTGCGCTTCGACGAGCAAGGCGACGCGTCCGACGCCGAGCGCTCGGCAGCGGCGGTACGGGCGTTCATGCGCGACCTGACGCGCGCGACTGCGGTGTACCTCGAGTCATGCGTCCATTGCGGCCACTGCGCCGAGGCGTGCCATTTCTACGTAGCGAGCGGCGACCCGCGATACACGCCGATCTGGAAGCTCGAGCCGCTCGCGCGAGTCTACAAGCGCGAGGCCGGTCCGCTCCGCTGGTTCTACAAGACCTTCTCGTGGAGGAAGGACATCTCGGCCGAAGAGCTGCGCGAGTGGCAGGAGCTTCTCTACGACTCGTGCACGATGTGCGGCCGCTGCACGCTCGCCTGCCCGATGGGAATCGATATCGCCGGTCTGGTCGCGAAGGCGCGCCACGCCATGTTCGCCGCGGGCCTGGTGCCGCACGAGCTGCATGCCGTGTCCGAGCGCGCGGAGCGCGAAGGAAGCCCGCTCGGCGCGACGCCGAAGGTCTTGAAGGAGCGCATCGCGTGGCTCGCCGACGAGCACGAGGTCGAGATCGCCCTCGACCGGCCGCAGGCCGACATCCTGGTCACGCTTTCGTCGATCGAGATCATGAAGTATCCCGGTGCGCTCGTTGCGCTTGCAAAGATCCTGAACCGCATCGGCGCATCGTGGACGATCCGCTCCGACGGCTACGAGGCGACCAACTTCGGCCTCTTCTCCGGCAATCTCGAGTCGCAGCGCGCCATGAGCGTACGCATCATCGATGCGGCAATCGCCTCCGGCGCGACGACGCTCGTCCTGCCCGAGTGCGGCCACGCCTACGGTGCGCTGCGTTGGGAGGGCGCGAACATCTACGGCAAACCGCTGCCTTTCCGCGTCCTGCATGTCTCGGAATTCCTGGCCGAGGCGGTTCGCGACCGCAGGCTGCCGTTGAAGCGCCTGCAAGGCTCGATCACCTTCCACGACCCTTGCCAGGTATCGCGTCGCGGCGGCGCCACGGCTGCGCCGCGCGAGGTGCTGGCCGCGCTCGGCGCGGACCTGCGCGAAATGCCGCCGGCCGGGGACGCGAACTGGTGCTGCGGCGGGGGAGGCGGCGTGGTGACGCTGCATCGCGCCGACGCGCATCGGTACCGGGCTTTCACGATCAAGATGGCGCAGGTGCAGGCGAGCGGCGCCGAGCGTCTCGCCACGAGCTGCTCGAACTGCCGCCTCACCTTCGACGACGGCGGCGCGCACTACGGCTGGGACAGGAAGATGGAGAGCCTTCTCGAGGTCGTCGCCGAGCAGCTCGACGATGTGCGCTGACGCGTGACGCGCGTTCGGTTTTCAGGTACGCGCATGCTTGCGATTCGATCTGGCGGCGCCGCTTTTCGCGAAAGTCCTCCGCGCGCGGGCGACCTCCTCGAACCTGCGCCCGATGTTGCCGCAGACGAGATCGCACAGTGCATACACCGACGGATCGGCGATCCGGTAGTAGACGGCCGTCCCGCGACTCTCGCGCTCGACGAGGCCTTGCTGCACGAGCATCGAGAGGTGACGCGAGATGTTGGCCGGCGTATAGCCGCATAGCTCGGCGAGCGCACCGACGTTTCGCTCTCCGTCGCGCAGCAAGTTGAGGATTTGCAGGCGCGTCGGCTCCGACAGCGCCTGGAAATACGACGCGACGTCTCGCAGCGCCTCGCGCTTCATGCCTTTCATCGGTGATCCGTAACGGCCGGCAGTCTCGTCTCGATTGATGCACCGGGAGCGCCGAAGCGACCGCCCCTCGCGTGCCTTGACTTCTTAGCTAATTAGCTAAATAATACACGAATCCGATATTATAGTAAAGCCCTCGAAGGCACCGCAGATGAAGACCCTCACCCGCTGCATCGCAATGCTGCTCATGGCCGCGGCTGCCGCCAGCCATGCGTCGGCGCTCGCGCCTCGGCTGGAAACCGCGGCGGTCGCGTCGCAACGATTCGGTCAGGCGGCAAGTTACGACGGGATCGTCGAGGCGGTTCGCCAGACCCAGGTCGCCCCCCAGGTGTCGGGGGCGATCGTGACGCTGGACGTGGCGGCCGGCGACACGGTCAAGTCCGGGCAAGTCCTCGCGCGACTCGACGCGCGCGCCGCGGAACGCACGGCGGCGGCGAGCGCCGCGCAGGTGCGGGCCGCCGATGCCGCCCATGAGGTCGCGAGCAAGGATTACGAGCGCAACAAGCTGCTGTTCGCGAAGGGTTACATCAGCCAGGCGGCGCTCGATCGCGCCGAAGCGCAGTACAAGTCGGCCGAGGCGCAAGTCACCGCACAGCTGGCGAGCGCGCAGGCGGCCCGCGTCGAGTCCGAATTCTTCATCGTGCGCGCCCCCTATTCCGGCGTGGTCGCCGACGTGCCGGTCGTCCTCGGTGACATGGCGATGCCGGGACGGCGGCTGATGACGCTGTACGACCCGGCTGCGTTGCGCGTGAGCGTCGCGATCCCGCAAACGCTTGCGAGCCGCTTGCGTCTCGATCCGGCGCCTCTCGTCGAGTTGCCCGACGTGATCGGCGAGCGCATCACGCCCGTCGGTGCGCAGCTCCTGCCTTCCGTCGATCCGGCGACCCATACGCAGGAGTTGCGCCTCGAACTTCCCGTGATGCCCGCCGGCGTTCGACCCGGCATGTTCGCTCGGGTGAGGCTCGTGCCGCCCGCCTCGGACACGCGCCTCTACGTTCCCGCGCGCGCGGTGATTCAACGCGCCGAGCTCAACGTCGCGTACGTCGTCGCCGACGACGGAACGCCGCGGTTGCGTCAGGTTCGCATCGGACGCCGCGACGGCGAAAGCGTCGAGGTCCTGAGCGGACTCGCGGCCGGGGAGCGCGTGGCGCTCGACCCGCAGGCTGCGGCACGGCTGCGGTGACGGGCGTGAAGCCGCGCCTCGGCGTGTCGGGTCGCGTCGCCGCGCATTTCCAGGCGGCGCAGATCACGCCTCTGCTCGCGCTCGTGGCGCTCCTGCTCGGCGTTTTCGCCGTCATCGTGACGCCGCGCGAGGAGGAGCCGCAGATCAACGTGACGATGGCCAACGTCATCATCCCGTTCCCCGGCGCCTCCGCGCAGGATGTCGAGCAAATGGTCGCGGCGCCGGCCGAGCAGGTGCTGTCGCAGATCGTCGGCATCGAGCACGTCTTCTCGACGTCGCGTCCCGGCGTCGCAATCATCACCGTGCAGTACAAGGTCGGCGTGCCGCGTACCGACGCGCTCGTGCGCCTCTACGACACGATCAACTCGAACGCCGATTGGCTGCCCAAGGGGCTCGGTGTCGGCTCGCCGATCATCAAGCCGAAGGGCATCGACGACGTGCCGATCGTGGCGCTGACGTTGTACGGCAAGGACGTCAATGCGGGTCCCTTCGATCTCGAGCGCATCGCGCACAGCATCGAGACGGAATTGAAGCGCGTGCCAGGGACGCGCGAAGTCACGACCATCGGCGGCCCGGGCCGTGCGGTGCAGGTCGACCTCGATCCGTCACGGATGGCTGCCAGCAACGTTACGCTCGCCGACCTGCGCCAGACGCTGCAGTCGGCCAACCTCGGCGCCCCGCTCGGCGATCTGCTGGTCGGCGACCGCGCCATCGCGCTGGAAGCGGGTCCGTTCCTGCACGACGCGCGCGACGTCGCCGAGCTCATCGTCGCGGTGCGCGGCGGCAAGCCAGTTTACCTGCAGGAAGTCGCCACGGTGCGCGACGGGCCGCCCCAACCGCAACGCTACGTGTGGCAGGTCGTCGGCGGCGCGCACGGCGGCGAATACGACGCCGTGACGATCGCGATCACGAAGAAGCCCGGCGAGAATGCGATCGACGTGGCGAACGCGGTGATGCGGCGGGTCGAAACGCTGCGGAACGTGATGATTCCGCACGGCATCGAGGTCGCCGAGACGCGCAACTACGGCGCCACCGCGAACGACAAGGCGCATAAGCTGATCCAAAAGCTGATGTTCGCTACGGCATCGGTCGTGGCGCTGGTATTCGTCGCGCTGGGACGACGCGAAGCCGCGATCGTCGGCGGCGCCGTCATCCTGACGCTCACGGTGACGCTGTTCGCGTCGTGGGCCTGGGGGTTCACGCTCAACCGCGTGTCGCTGTTCGCGCTGATCTTCTCCATCGGCATCCTCGTCGATGACGCGATCGTCGTCGTGGAGAATATCCACCGCCACCACGCACTTTCTCCCGACACGCGCCTGCTCGATCTCATTCCGGGCGCGGTCGACGAGGTCGGGGGACCGACGATCCTCGCGACCTTGACCGTCATCGCAGCGCTGCTGCCGATGGCATTCGTCAGCGGCCTGATGGGTCCCTACATGAGTCCCATTCCGATCAATGCGAGCATGGGCATGCTCCTGTCGCTCGCGATCGCGTTCATCGTGACGCCGTGGCTTGCCGGTCGCTGGATGAAGACGAGTGGCCGCACCGCGCACGCGCGCAAAAGTCTGGGTGCGCGGCTCCAGCCGATGTTCGAGCGCGCGTTCCGGCCGTTGCTCGACGCACGACGCGGCGCCCGCAATCGCGCGTTGCTGGGCGCGGCCGTCGCCGCGCTGATGGCGCTGTCGGTCGCGCTTCCGGTCGTTGGCCTCGTGGTGCTCAAGATGCTGCCGTTCGACAACAAGTCGGAGTTCCAGGTGATCGTCGACATGCCCGCCGGCACGCCGGTCGAGCGGACCGCTGCCGTGCTGCACGAGCTTGCGGCGGACCTCGTCAAGCGGCCCGACGTCGCCGATGTGCAGGCCTACGCCGGCACCTCATCGCCGATCAACTTCAACGGCCTCGTGCGTCAGTACTATCTCCGCTCGGGCGGCGAAGTCGGCGACCTGCAGGTGAATCTCGTGGCCAAGCACGCGCGCAGCGAGCAGAGCCACGCGATCGCGAGCCGCGTTCGTCCGGGCCTGCAGGCGATCGGTCGACGCTACGATGCCAACGTCAGGATCGTCGAAGTGCCGCCCGGGCCGCCGGTGCTGGCACCGATCGTCGCAGAGGTGTACGGCCCCGATGCCGAAGCGCGGCGCAACCTGGCGCTCGCGGTTCGCGGGCAATTCGAGAAGACGCAAGGGGTGGTCGATGTCGACGACAGCAGCATCGCCGCGTCACCGCGAACGCTCGTGCTCGTGGATCGGCGCAAGGCCGCGTTGCTCGGCGTGGCGCAGGAAGCGGTGGTCGCGACGCTTCGCGCCGGCCTCGGCGGCGAGGCGACCGCGTACCTGCACGACCAAAGCAAGTATCCGGCACCCGCCGAGCTGCGCCTGCCCGCCGAGGCCCAGGGCGATCTCGAAGCGCTCCTGCGGCTCGCCGTTCGCGGCGCCGACGGGCAACTGGTTCCGATTCGCGAGTTGGTCACGCTTCAGAGCAGCGAGCGCGAGCAGCCGATCTACCACAAGGACCTGCTACCGGTGAACTATGTCATCGGCGACATGGCCGGCAAGGTGGACAGCCCGCTGTACGGCATGTTCGAGATGCGCAGTCGGCTGCACGACCTCGCCACTCCGGGCGGCGGCACGCTCCGCGAATACTTCATCCGGCAACCCGACGACGCGTATCGCGACTACGCGATCAAGTGGGACGGCGAATGGCAGATCACGTACGAGACGTTCCGGGACATGGGCCTCGCGTACGCGGTCGGACTGATCCTCATCTACCTTCTCGTCGTGGCGCAGTTCGGTTCGTACCTGACACCCTTGATCATCATGGCGCCGATTCCGCTCACCATCGTCGGCGTCATGCCGGGTCACGCACTGCTCGGCGCGCAGTTCACCGCCACCAGCATGATTGGCATGATCGCGCTGGCCGGGATCATCGTGCGCAA
>AR_comb_assmDRAFT_10119930_pt1 | contig 14857 bp, 14 predicted proteins | sample ArasoioldDNA_FD_10543 | JGI IMG/M metagenome (IMG submission 10543) | reverse complement strand
GGTTCAATTGATCGATCCAGCTCGCGCGCGGCCGCTCGTCGTTCCAGGCGACGACCGGCGCGCTCGCCTGTCCCGTCCACTCGATCAGCTCCGACTGTGTGCCGTTCATTCCGACGGTGAGGTCGGTGGAGCCCTCGTTGCCGCTACGCACCGGCACGTACTTGAGCCCCTTCACCCAGTAGACGCCTTTGCACGCCTCGCGCCACGGCCCCGGGACGGGGTAAGCGCCGAGCACGATGCGCAATCCCGTCAGCCGTCGTCCCTCCGAGATCGGAACGTAGCTCAATTTCAGGTCGGTGAATTCGATGGCCATGTGCGTCCTCCTTCCGAAGCTGGCGCGTGACGATGCCGCGGCGGCTCAAAGGGCCTTGTCGAAAGCGCTTGCGATGCGCTCCGCTCGGGCCTTGACGTGCGCGAGAGCTTCACGATGCGTGTGGATGTAGACTCGATTCTCTCGGATCGCATCGACCACGAGCGGTGCGATCTGCTCGACGGTCAGAGTTCGTCCTTGCAAGCTGCCGAGCTCCTCCTCGGTATACGTACGGTTCGCCGCCGTTCCGCCGAGCGCTGCCGGCCGATTGCGAGCGCTGTGGTCGATCTGCGTGGAGACTCGCATCGGACAGAGCACGGAGGCGCCGATCTTCGTGCCGCGGAGATCCTTGTGGACCGATTCCGCCAGCGCGACGACGGCTGCCTTCGTGACGTTGTAGGGCCCTAGGTCCCGGTTCGGAACGAGGCCCGCGAAGCTCGCCGTGAAGACCATGTGGCCTTCCTCGTTCTGAGCGAGCATCCGTGGAAGGAAGACCTCGACGCCGTAGATCGGTCCCCAGAGGTTCACGTCGACCGTCCACTTCCAATCGTGGGCCGTCATCTCTTGGATCGGCCCGAATACGGCGACGCCGGCGTTGTGCATCACCACGTGGGCTCCCCCGAAGCGTTTCCAGGTCGCCTCGGCCAGACGCTCGATGGCCGACCGATCCGTGACGTCGGTGGCGACGCCGATGGCTTGGACGCGCTCCGATTCGAGGAGCTTCACGGCATTTTCCAGCGCGCGGACTTCGACGTCCGCAAGCACGACCTTGGCGCCTTCTCTACCGAGGGCAAGCCCCACGGCAAGGCCGATGCCACTGGCGCCTCCGGTGATGACCGCGACTCGATCTCGAAATTCTCGCATCCGCCCTCTCTACGTTCGCGCCGCCCGGATGGCAACCTGTCGCTCGATCGACTAAGCAGGCGGATCATGGATCGCAAGAATCTCCGCGATGCCGTCGAAGAGCTCCTGCACGCCTACGTGGAGGCGATCGATGACGACCGGCTCGAGGAGTGGCCGGAATTCTTCACGGAGAGCTGCCTGTACCGGGTGGTGCCGCGTGAGAACTACGATCAGGATCTACCGATCGCGCTCATTCATTGCGACAGCCGCGGCATGTTGCGAGATCGCGTCACGGCGCATCGCAAGGCCAACCTCTTCGCTCCTCACCTTTACCGGCACGTGGTGAGCGCGGTTCGCGTATCGACGTCGGAGGACGGGATCGTCACCGCGCGATCGAATTACGCCGTGTTCCGCACCTCGACCGATCCGATAGCCTTCGGCACGACGGAGGTCTACGGGGTAGGCGAGTACCGCGACCGGATCGCCGTGGTCGATGGAGCGCTCAAGTTTCTCGAGAAGATCGTCGTGCTCGATACCAGCCGAATCCAGTCGCTGCTGGTCACTCCGCTCTGAAGACATGTCCGCCGAAGACAACGTCAGACTCTGGGAGCAGCACCTCTTCGGCGAGTTCGTCGCGAAGAACGAAGACGTGTCGCTAGAGACCATGGTCGAAGACGCTTCAGTGATGCACGTTCCGACGCAGTCCGGAGGAAGAGGGAAGGCGGAGCTCAAGCCCTACTACCGCGACGTGTTCATTCCGTCGTTGCCCGCCGAGCTCGAGCACAAGGTCACGAATCGAGTCGTGACCGACGACTGCATCGTCGAGGAGGCGCGGATCCGGCTCGTTCACACGAAACGCATGGAATGGTTCCTGCCCGGAGTCCCACCCACGGGAAAGACGATCGAGTTCGACCTGGTGATCATCGTCGAGTTTCGCGACGGCAAGATGGCCGCCGAGCGCATCTACTGGGATCAGGCGACGGTGCTCCGGCAGATCGACAGGCTCGAGTCGCGGAGGGAGACATCGTGAAGACGGCAAGCACCGAAAACGGTGGCGCGCTTCACTGGCCGGCGGAAGGGGTGACGAGAGTCCCCTATCGCGTGTTCGCGGATCCGGAGATCTACCGGCTCGAGCAGGAGCGGATCTTTCGCGGCCCAGTGTGGTGCTACGTCGCGCTCGAAGCCGAGCTCCCCAATCCCGGAGACTTCAAATCGACGTTCATCGGGGACACCCCGGTCGTCGTGTCGCGAGACAAGGACGGCTCGCTCCATGCCTTCGTCAACCGCTGCGCACATCGCGGCGCGCTCGTTTGCCGGGAGATGAAAGGGAACCGGGCAAGCCACGTCTGCGTCTATCACCAGTGGAGCTACGACTTGCGCGGGCGCTTGACCGGTGTGCCCTTTCGCAAAGGGATCGACGGGAAGGGCGGATATTCGCGCGACTTCGACCCGTCGGAGATCTCGCTTCCTCAGCTTCGCGTCGCGACGCACCGCGGTCTAGTCTTCGCTTCGTTCGCGCAAGACGTCGAGCCGCTGGAGGACTATCTCGGTCCTTCGCAGGCACCGTGGCTGGATCGGGTGTTCCACCAGCCAATCCGCTTGCTCGGCTACGCGCGCCAGTTCGTGCACGCCAACTGGAAGCTCTACGCCGAGAATACACGCGACAGTTACCACGCGAGCCTTCTCCATCTCTTCCACACGACTTTCGGCATCTACCGCTCCTCGCAAGGCGGCGGTCTCTTCATGGACGAGACGCGGCGGCATTGCATGGGGCGGGCGTTCAAGCGGGAGGAGGCCGCGGAGATCTCCGCCTATAAGGATACGAACCTGCGGACGTATCAGAAGGGCTACACGCTCTCCGATCCGTCGCTGCTCGAGAGTCGCAAGGAATTCGACGTCGAGCTGACGAACTCGATTCACTCGATCTTCCCAAGTCTGGTGGTGCAGCAGATTCTCAATACTCTGGCGACGCGGCAGATCCTGCCGAAGGCGCCGGACGCGTTCGAGCTGGTCTTCACCTTTTTCGGCTACGAGGACGATGACGAGGACATGCGTCGGCGCCGCATCAAGCAGGCAAATTTCGTCGGACCCGCCGGCTACATCTCCATGGAGGACGGCTACGCCGCCGAGCTCGAGCAACAGGCGATCGCGCGCGACCTCGACGCTTGCTCGTTCCTCGAGCTCGACGGCACGGGTGCGGCGGATGCGGAGAATCTGGTGAGCGAAGCCGCGATGCGCGGCTTCTGGCAGTATTACCGCGAGATCATGGGCTTCTAGGCGAGGGGAATTCCCCTCGAAACCTCGTTCCGACGAGTTCGCGCCGAATTCGGCGCACCCGTGTTCAAAGGCTTCAAAGGCCTTTGCAGGGCCGAAAAAGGAGCGAGATTCCATGAACTGGCGAAGGACTCTTCTCACGGGCATCTTGGCGGCGGGGCTGGCGCAGGCGTCGTTGCCCTTCGTGTCGACCGCTTGGGCGGACAACGACCACGACCACCACTGGTACCACGACCACTGGACCGACCGTGACCACGATCACGACCGCTGGTGGCGCGAGCACCACGAGAGCGATCACGACGGCCACGCGAAGGGGGACAACACCCGCGACTGTGGGGCGATCCACGAGCGCATCCGCTACGATCACGAGCAAGCCCACATCATCGAGCCCACCGGCCGTCACAAGAAGGCTCTGCAGTGGTACAGGGACGACATCCAGAACGCCGAGAACGATTTGCGTACCTGTCGGCGCTGACGCCGTTGAGGCGGCTTTCCGTCGTTCCGATTTGCGGCTAGAAGCCAGTCGTCGAAGCTGACGGCTGGCGAAGCCGAAGGAGGAACCGATGGAGAGCTTTCAGGGTAAGCGTGCGGTCGTCACCGGCGGGGGAACCGGAATGGGCCGTGAGCTCGCCCTGAAGCTTTCCGCGGAGGGTTGCTCGGTGGCGCTCTGCGACGTGTCGGCCGCGAACATGGCGGAGACGAAGCGTCGCTGTGAGGAGACCGCCAAGGGCACCAAGATCACGACGCACCTCTGTGACGTCTCCGACGAGAAGCACGTCGTCGCGTTTCGTGATGCCGTCGCCAAGGCGCACGGGGATCACATTCACCTGCTGTTCAACAACGCCGGCATTGGGGGCGGCGGGAGCTTCGTCGCCGGCGACCGTGCGGAGTGGGAGAAGACGTTCGCGGTCTGTTGGTGGGGAGTCGTCCACTGCACGCGTGCTTTTCTGCCGCTGCTGACGGCGAGCTCCGAGGCGGTGATCGTCAACACCAGTAGCGTGAACGGCTTCTGGGCATCGCTCGGCCCCGGCGTGCCGCACACGGCTTACAGCTCGGCCAAATTCGCCGTGAAGGGATTCTCGGAAGCCTTGATCGAGGACCTCCGCGTGCACGCGCCGCACGTGAGCGTCGCGCTGGTCATGCCAGGCCACATCGGCACGTCGATCGTCGCCAACAGCCGCAGCGTGCTCGGCAAGCCTCCCTATCTCGAAATGTCCGCTGCGGAGGTCGCGGAAAACCGCGGGCTTCTGAAGGCTCGTGGCTTGCCGGCGGACGACTGGAGCGATGACCTGATCCGCATGGCTCTCGATCAGTTTCAGACCGCCTTCGAGGCGGGCGCTCCCCTGTCGGCTCGGGACGCGGCTACGATTATCCTCGACGGCGTGCGTGCCAGCCGCTGGCGCATTCTCGTCGGCGAGGATGCGCACGTTCTCGACGAGAAGGTCCGTCGCGCGCCCGAGAACGCGTACGACGCCGCGTTTTACCAGGAGCTGCGAACGAGCGGGCTCTTCGGCGGCGTGGGCAGCGAAGCGATTCCGTCGAAGGACTCCGACTAAGGAGTCGGAGTAGCCTTCTTGGTGGGTGTCGCCGTCGGAGTCTTCGTCGGCCGCCTCGTCGAGTCGGAAGACTCGTGGGTCGAAGGCAAGGAAAAGAGACACGGCGGAGCGGCTGCATGGGGTTGTGTCCAGAAAAGTCGTAAAGTTCTCGATATTCTGCGCGGAGACAGGAGAGCAGACGATGTCCGAAGATCCCATCTTCTCCCGCGAAGGATCCGTCCACGAGGACGCGAAGTACATCACGCCCTTGCTCGGCGAGATCGCAGCGCAAGCCGCGCGGGCGGACGAAACTCGGTCCGTTTCCACGGATCTGGTGAATGCGATCAAGCGGAACGACATCATGCGGATGTCCGCCAGCGCCGAGCTTTCGGGAATCGAGGAAAGCGTCGTCGCGATCGCCAACGAGCTGCGCGCGATCGCGCCGCAGTGCGGCTCGACTGCCTGGTGCCTGTGGAACCATCTCTGCACGTTTCATCACTTCGTCGGCCTGCTCGGCCCCAAGAACGCCGACTTCCTCGCCGGCATCGTTGCCAAGCGCGAGTGGTTCTGCTTTCCCGCCGGCGCGTCCTCGGAGGTAGTGGGCGTCGAGGACGGCGGCAAAACGACACTTAAGGGTGTGGCGGCGTTCGGATCCGGCGGTCGCTACGCGGAGTGGGCCGGTGTCGTCTTCATGGCGGAGGGCGTCGCGACGCCGCAGTTCGCGCTCGCGGATCTCAGACATCCGCAGGTGCGCATCGAGGAGACGTGGGACGGAATGAGCTTGCGTGCTTCGGCGACCGATCACGTCCACTACGACGGCGTCGACGTACCGACCGAGCGCGTGGTGCCGTGGCCGCCGAAGTACCGCGAGCTCTTCCGCAAGCCCGAATACCCGATGATTCACCACCGCTATCGGGAAGATTGGGTGGCGCTATCAGTGCTGTGGCTCGGTGCGATGGCGACGGGCGTGGCCGAGGTTTCCCTGAATGAGACTGCGAAGAGTATTCGTGATCGCATCGCGATCTTCGGCACGCGAATGGTCGAGAAACCAACGATCCACGTGAACCTCGGCCGAGCACGCGCATTGGTCAACGCCGCGACGGACACGGTCTACGCCGCGATGGCCGAGACGGATGCGCGCATCGCCGCGCGAGTGTTTCCGACGGAGGGCGACTACTTCCGGCAGACCTCGGCGGGAATGCAAGCCGTGCTCCTGTGCGACGAAGCGATGAAGCTCGTTCTGCGCGTCCTCGGCGGCAATGGTTTGCGCGAAGGGACGGACTTCGAGCGTCGCTATCGCGACTTCCAGGCGATGCCCCTGCACATCAACGGACACATCGATCGCATCACCGAGCAGCTCGGGAGGATCAGCCTCGGGCTCGACTCGCAGAATCCGTTCTGAAGGCCGATCCTAGAACACCAACTGAAAGCGGCTCTGCAGGATCACGATGCGGCCGTCGTTGGGTCCGGCGTAGAGGTTCGCGAAGCTGGTGTCGAACAGGATGCGGATGTAGCGGTTCCAGTACCAGTTGATGCCTCCGGTGAGCATGACCATGTCGCCGCCGCGGACATGGCCGTCCGTGAGATCGAGCCACGAGGCCCGCGCTGCGAGCTCCCAGGCGCCCCAGTGTCCGGCGCACAGGTCGAGGTCGTGGATTGGCGTCAGCGGGCCCATCTTGCCCGCACTGGCGTCGTAGGGGCGCTGCTCGCCGGTCAAGAACCAACTCGCCGACCCGTAGGCGCCGTCGAAGTAAGGATTTCCGAAGGAGCCGGCGGTGACCTTCGACGCGAGATACTCGGCTTGGAGGGTCAGTGACCCGCGCTTGACGGCGAACTCGAACCCGAATGGAAACGCGTCACTGGTGTCGAGGTTCCCGGTATCCACCAGCTTCGGGGCGAGAAAGCTCTCCGGGCGCGAGCTGTAGCGGATGCGATCGGTCGGCGAGAGCACGTAGCTGGCGCTAGCGCCGAGGTGTACCAGCGTGTCGTCCGACGTCTCTGGCTGCAGCGCCAGCCAGGTGACCCGGCCGGTCAGCCGGACGACCGTGATGCTCGTATCGCCGACGTCGACCTTCTGCCCATCCGTGAAGTAGCCGAATGCCCAGGTCGCTCGTCCATTGTCCGAGTGGTCCGAGATCTGCGCGCCCACCTTCAAACCTGGGGCGAACGCCTCGACGGGCGAGGCATACTCCATGAACGTCTGATTCGTGCTGCCGGTCAGAGTCTCCAGGGACATCGGAGCGTCGAATTGGCCGAGCTTGATCGTCCCGACGTATCGCAGATCTCGCAGCCAGAAATAAGTGTCGCTTAAGTACGGCGACTCGGCGACTCCGCCGACGTCGATCCTGAAAAGGATCGGCAGCAAGAGATGGAACTCGCCGGCGGTATAGATGAATGCGCGCCGTAGATTGAATTGCGTTCCGAGCTCGGGCAGCGAGCCGTTCTCGAGATACCCGGCGGTGTCGACGCCGAGCCGGAGGCCGATGCGGCCGTTCAGCCCGAGGAATCCTTCGATGCCGGTTTCGTGATCGCCGAGGCGAACGGGCCGGAGGGCGCCGTAGTTGAGCCCACGTTTCCAATAGAGGTGGAAGCCGCGGCGCTGATTCGCCTCCTGTGGCTCCGCTTCGGCGGTCTCGGGCTCCGCGCGGTGCTCTTGTAGGTCCGTCGCGGTGTCCGCAAGAGGCGCCTCGGTGACCGAGGTCGGTGCGGCGTCAGCCTCGCCCGCGGCGACCAGGCGCACCGCGACGGCCAGGAACAACACCGCGGCGATGCACACGGCGCGCGAACGTTCGACGGCTGACGACGTCCGAGCTTTCGAGATAGCGGACGCTATCCAGTGCGAGTCAGCGTTGATGGTGAATCTTAGCGTGGCGTCGCCCTTGCGGACAGTTAGCCTGTGGAGCAAAAGCCTGCGAATGTGAGCGGCTGAGCGTGGGCGTGGAAGTGTTCTACGGCAACAATCAGAAAGAGAGCGGAGCCTCCGGTCACGTCTTCCGGAACCAGGTCGGCGTGGCGTACTCGCTGGTCTAGCTCCGAGTGGACTCGAAATCTTCGGAACGAGGCCTTCGAGGAGGAGAGATGAACATACGACAAATCTCGGTCGCGAGGTCGGCAGCGGTTCTGATGGCGGCGGCGGTCTTGGTGGTGTGCTCCGCGGCTCACGCCAAGAGCGACGCCGAGTGCGCGCCGACGCCCGATACCGCGCAATTCCAGAAGGTGGTGACGGAGGCGCACGCCAAGTTCAAGGACGTGAAGGAAGGCAAGAACGCGGACTACATTCCGATCCTGAAGACCATTCCGTCGGAGCTTTTCGGCGTCGTCATCGCGACGCACGACGGCACGATGTACGGCGCGGGCGACGTCGACTACCGGTTCGCCATCGAGTCCGTCTCGAAGCCCTTCACCGCGGCGCTGGTCATGCAGCAGTACGGCGGGCCGCAGGTGATCCCGCAAAAGATCGGCGTGGAGCCGACAGGCCTGCCCTTCAACTCGAAAATGGCCCTCGAGCTCTATAAGGACCGGTCGGTCAATCCCCTGGTCAATGCCGGCGCGATCGCCGCGGTGAGCCTCGTCAAGGCAAATAGCGAGAACGACCGCTGGGAGAAGGTCCTGACCAACCTCAGAGACTTCGCTGGGGGCGCCGAACTGCCGCTCATGGACGAGGTTTTTAGTCCGAGTACGAGACCTCGTGGAGCAATCGGGGCATCGCCAACCTGCTCTTCAACTACGGGCGACTATACTCCGACCCTGAAGAAGCGCTGCGAGTCTACACGAAGCAATGTTCCGTCGGCATCAGCACCAAGGAACTGGCGATGATGGGAGCCACGCTCGCCAATCGCGGCGTGAACCCGAAGACCCACAAGCGACTGCTCGACGAGGGCAGCGTCCCCGAGCTGCTCTCGATCATGCTGACGGCGGGGTTCTACGACGAGTCCGGCCTCTGGTCGTTCGAGGCGGGGCTGCCGTCGAAGACGGGTGTCGGAGGCGGGATCGTGTCCGTCGTGCCAGGGAAGTTTGCGATCGCCGCGTTCTCGCCGCGCCTCAATGAGGCCGGAAACAGCGTGCGCGCGCTGAAGGCTATCCGTTACATCTCGAGCCAGCTCGGAGCCGACATCTTCGGCCCGAACCCCGAATAGGTCCGCGCGCCTGAGTCCGTTTGAACCCCCGCCCGCGTAGGTGTCTGTGGGTCGAGGCCCCGCGCGCGGCTCTCTCAGCGCAGCTCGAGCCCCCGCAGCTTTCCCTCGTCACGCCAATCCTTCAGCACCTTGAAAAACTCGACCGGCCCGGCGCCGTAGGAGTTCGCGATGAGCCCGTTCCTTTGCTGGGGCTTCCCCTCGCCGTTGTAGTAGCCAGGTGTACATTCCCGGAAGAAGCGCTCGCCGAGCCGCGCCAGGCGCTCGATGACGGCGACCCAATCCGCTTCTGCCTCGGCGGTGGCCTCGACCGTGGTCATCCCCTCTCGGCGCGCGTGACTGACGACGTAAGCGATGTGCTTCGCCTGCTCGTTCAACAGGTGGGGGAAATTCGGCGTGAGCGCGCTCTGTACGAAGCCCATGAAGTAGCAGTTGGGGAAGCCGTGGCTGTGAAGCCCGTGGAAGGTCCTTGCGCCCCCGCTCCATTTTTCGCTGAGCTTCACACCGCCGCGACCGATCACGTCGTAGCCGGAGCGGCGAGTGTAGTTGGTGCCGACTTCAAATCCCGTCGCGAAGATCAGGCAGTCGAGCTCGTACTCGACGCCGTCGACGACGATTCCTCGCGGCGTCACTCGCTCGATGCCGCGCCCCTCCGTGTCGACCAGAGTGACGTTCGGGCGATTGTAGGTATCCAGGTACTCGTCGTGGAAGCACGGCCGCTTGCAGAACTGGCGGTAGTAGGGCTTCAGGGCCTCCGCCGTCGCAGGGTCGCGGACGACGTTGTCGACCCGCGAGCGAATCTTCTCCATCTTGCGGAAGTCGGCCATCTCGGTGGCGAGCGCCATCTGCTCCTTCGAGATCCTCGCGGCCTCCGGCTTCGGCATGACGCCCGCCAGCGTGCGGAAGATCTCCGTCCATCCGTCGCCGACCATGTCCTCGTCCTGGTGGCCGCCGCTCACGAGAATGTTGAAGTTTTCCATGCGCCGCTGCTGCCAGCCTTGCGAAAGCTCGCGCGCCCATTGCGGATCGGTCGGGCGATTGTCGCGCACGTCGATCGAGGACGGCGTGCGCTGGAAGACGTACAGATGCTTCGCGGCCTCGCCGAGATGCGGGACGCACTGGATGGCGGTCGCCCCCGTCCCGATGATGCCGACGCGCTTGTCGTGAAGCTTGGAAAGATTCCCGTCGGGACCTCCACCCGTGTAGGCGTAGTCCCAGCGGCTCGTGTGGAAGGTGTGGCCCGCGAAGCTCTTGATGCCCGGGATGCCTGGCAGCTTCGGCCGATTGAGCGGTCCGTTCGACATGGCCACGAAGCGCGCGGCGATGCGGTCGCCGCGATCGGTGCCGAGAATCCAGCGCCGCGAAGCTTCGTCCCAGGCCATGCTCGTGACCTCGGTCTGCAGCAGCGCCTTGTCGTACAGCCGGTAGTGCTCCCCGATGCGGCGCGAGTAGGCGAGGATCTCGGGAGCGTGCGCGTACTTCTCCGTCGGCACGTACTTCATCTCCTCGAGGAGGGGCAAGTAGATGTAGGACTCGATGTCGCACATCGCGCCGGGGTAGCGGTTCCAGTACCAGGTGCCGCCGAAATCGCCGCCCTTCTCGATCACGCGGATGCTCTCGAGGCCCGCTTCGCGCAGACGCGCGGCGGCGAGAAGGCCGCCGAAGCCGCCGCCGATCACCGCCACGTCGATCTCGTCGCTCACCGGGGCTCGCGTGTAGCCCGGCTCGACGTAGGGGTCGTCGACGTAGCGGGAGAAATCGCCGACGACCTCTTGGTACTGCTCGTTTCCGTCCGCCCGCAGGCGCTTGTCGCGCTCTTCGCGATACTTCGCGCGGAGCTTGTCCGGGTCAAAGCCGAGCTCTGCGTGATTGAAAAGGTCCTGAAAGGTCGTGACCACGAGCTGTCCTCCACCCAACGTTTTTGCGGGGAAGCGCGAGCAACGCAAGCGGGTCCTCGTCGCTCGGAATCCTGAGGGGTTCCCCGTCCGGTTCGGGCTCTTCCAGCTGAAGCAGAAGCTGCTCGGTAAGTAATGCGGTGTAAGGACGCTCACCGTGCCGGTCGTGCGTCGGGCGAACGCTCGACGGGCATCGAGCGGAGCCGAAACGAGCTTGCGAGCTCGTGGAGGTCGCTTTCCTGTCCGTGGGCGCGAAGAATCGCCTGTCCGGCTTCCAGACCGCTGCCGAGCGCGGTGCCCGTGGAGGCGATCGAGGGATGTGTGCGGTAGTTGCCGGCGAAGAAGAGATTGGCAAAGGTCGAGCTTCGCACGGGGGGATTGCGGTATCCCCGGTAAAAGATCGGGGCATAGAGCCCGACGCGCGTGAGGTGTGTCCAGATGGGGTCGAGCGGACGTCCGAAGACGCGGCGAAAATCCGCTTCGTAGAGCGCGCGAAGCTCGTCCTCCGAAACTCGGAACAACGGTCGCTCACGACTGCGAAGATGCGTGACGAAGTTGAGGCACCTTTCCCCGGGAGCGCCGATGCTCGGATTCAACTCCGACAGCTGGAAGAGGGCGCATGCGGTCGTCTCGCCAGGCGAAAGATTCAGCCAATAGAACTCGGGCAACCGCGGCTCGCGTGTCGCACAGATGAAGGACAACAGAGCCGAGTAGCGAATCGCGTCGAGAGCCGGCGTCTGGTCATCGGGCCGGAGCGTTCGGTAGGTCTCGGTGGGAAGATTGTTGACGAAGAGGTCACCCACGATCGTCTCGCCATCGGCCGTTTCCACGGCGGACATTCTGGTCTCGTGCACCCGGAGCGCCGAGACGCGCGCGCCGAGCTTCACGCGAACGCCCGCCTGTTCGACGAGGCGAGAGACGCCGTCGCACAAGACCTTCGTCCAGTTCGCGTCCGGAATGTAACCGAGCGGCGCCGAGCCCTCGCGATGGTACAGGCGTGCGCCGAGCCATGCGGCGCTGAGGTCGTCGCACGACACCTCGAACCGAAGCCTGGCGAGCGGCTCGAAGATCGCGTGGCGGACGGCGGGGCTCGCCCACGAATCGATCAAATCCGAGGCGCGGACGTCCAACCAGTCGGACCAATCCGACTTGGCGAACGTACGGAGCATCAGCCGGACGAAGCGAGCCTTGTCGGCGAGCCGTAACGGATAGCGGAGGAATCCTGAGATTGTTCCGAGAGCATGGAGGTGCTCATGCTGGCGGAACAGCATCCGGATCCGGCGCCAGCGGACGCGCTCGAGGGCCCCGATCCGGTCGAGAAAGAAAAGCAGCGTGCGATCGCGATGAAGGATGTGGTGGTAACCGAGGGGATAGAATCGTCCGCCGTGCTCGAAGCTCGCCGCCAATCCACCGAGCGCGTTGGATTGCTCGACGATGGTCACGTTTCGCCAGCCCGCTCGAGCGAGCGTGTACGCCGTGGCGACACCGGCGAGACCGCCACCGATGACGACCGTGGCGGCCCCCCCGCCGCTCGGTGGCTCACGATCCATGGCGTGAAGGGTTCACCGAATCGAGCTGGGAAAGGCAAGGTTGAACCGCACGAACGTTTGCGGACACAATGACGCGATGGCGGCGTCTAGCGGGCAGTCGGACCCCTCGCCCGTCGTCTCGGTCGTGCTTCCTTGCCTCGACGAAGAGGACGCCGTCGGGGGCTGCGTCGACCAGATCCGTAGCGCGCTCGACGAAGCCGGCATCGCCGGTGAGGTGATCGTCTGCGACAACGGTTCGACGGACCGTTCTGCGGAGATCGCCGAGCGACATGGCGCCCGCGTGGTTCGCGAGCCGGAGCGAGGATACGGAAACGCCTATCGCACGGGGTTCGGACACGCTCGAGGAAGAATCCTCGTGATGGGCGATGCGGACGGCACATATGATTTCCGGCTGATTCCGCGTTTCGTCGCGCTGATCGATTCCGATCGCTTCGAGTTCGTGACCGGAACCCGATACGGCGGCGCCACTCTCGCCCACATGCCGTGGACGCATCGCCTCTTCGGCAATCCGGCGCTCACTCGACTGCTGAACCTGTTGTTCGGCTGCCGCTACACGGACGTGTACAGCGGTTTCCGCGCCTTCACACGAGAAGCCTACGAGCGGATGCGCCCTCTCAGCCCGGGGATGGAATACAACCTCGAGCTCGCCATCGGCGCACGCTTGCTCCAGCTTCGAACGGAAGAGGTGCCGATCGTTCTCGGCCGGCGCCTGGGCGCGTCGAAGCTGCGCACGCTTCAAGACGGTTGGAGAAGCCTTCGGATCGTCCTCCTCTACTTGCCGCTCCGCATCTACCTGCTCGTCGGTGCATCGCTCGCGTCTGTCGGGCTCGCGCTTCACGCCGGCTCGCTGTTCGGCGCGATCACCTGGGCGGGGCGACCGGCTTCTGCAGTCACCGGCGTGCTCGCGACGATCTTCACGGTGGTCGGCTTCCAGGTGCTCACGCTCGGCCTGCAGACGAAGACGTTTCTGTGGTGGCGTCGGCGGGCCGTGGCGCATCCTTGGATCGAGCAGTTCTACCGCTACTTCCAGCTCGAGGTCGGGCTCGCTCTCGGAGCGGGGCTCGTGCTCGCGGGGATCGTGATCCTTGCCTTCATGATTCAGGAGTGGGTGCGATCCGGAATGTCGCCATTGCCGCATCCGGCATGGGCGTCGTTCGCGGCGACCTTGTGCATCGTCGGCTGCAACGTGTTCTTCGTCTCGTTGCTGATCTCCGCCATGTCGCTCGAAATACACGACCGATCGAAGTGATCTTCGAAGACGGAGATTCCTGCCATGCTCGCGGCATGGCTCAATGGCAGGCGTGACGAAAGTATCCGCCGAGAATCGTAGGAGCGCTCATCGCGAGAAATCGAACCGCGGTCACCGGATGCAACCGGAATGCGCGAAGCACCCATCGCGACGTTCCGCGGAAATCGCTGCGCTTGAACTGGACGCCCGCCAGGTGAAGAGAGAGATTGCTCCGCGACCGCGCGAAGGTGGTTTCCGCGATGTCCGGATGGCGCTTGCGGACGCGTGCGAGCAACAGCTCGTGGGAACGCTGCATCGTCTCCAGCTGGGACGAGATGCTCTGCTCGTGGCTGCGGTACGAAACCAGAACCTCCGGCACGACGATCACTTCGTGGTTCTCGAGGAGGCGCAGGTACAGATCCCAGTCCTCACATCCCTCGCCGTTGGCGAGGCGAAGCTCCGCGCTGTAGCCTCCGGCGCGGACGAGCGGCTCGCGACGGATCAATGGAATGCTCGCGCAGCCGACGAAGTTCATGGCGAGGAGGCGCTCGAACACCCGGCCTTGTTCCCTCCATCGCGGACCGCGGTACAGCACATGACCGAGCGAGTTGATGTTCTGCCACCAGCAATAGCAGAAGGCGACCGAAGGCGGCGCGGCTTCGAGCATTCGGACTTGCAGCTCGAGCTTTCGCGGATGCCAGAGATCATCGGCGTCGAGTGGGGCGACGAGCTCGCCGCTCGATCGCTCGATCGCGAGGTTTCGAGCCGCGGCAATCCCGCTTTGTTGCTCTCGTATCAGTGTGATGCGGCGATCGCGCTCGGCAAGGCGAGCGACTTTCGCCGCCGTGTCGTCCTGTGACCCGTCGTCCACGACGACGACGTCGAAGTTCTCGTACGTTTGACGCAGAACGGAATTGAGCGTCTCGTCGATCGACGCTGCAGCGTTGAATGCCGGAACGATCACCGAGACGCGTGGCTGCATGTTGATGTTAGGAGGGTCGAAGGAGATCGAAGATGGCCGATCGAATTCGTGATCGCAAACCAGAATCTAGGCTGCTGCGGATTCTGGTTGTGCGTTGCTCCTGCGTA
>AR_comb_assmDRAFT_10253107_pt1 | contig 14862 bp, 15 predicted proteins | sample ArasoioldDNA_FD_10543 | JGI IMG/M metagenome (IMG submission 10543) | reverse complement strand
AGCAGCAGGTACTCCAGCTCGTCCCAGGCGACGTCCTCGAGGAACTGCTGGATCGCTTTGTGCAGCATCGGACCGCGCCAGACGACCGCCGCGTTCTCCTCGACGAAGAAGCCGATCGACATCACCTTCACCCCGCCCGCCGCTTCCAGCGGCAGGATCTTGCGCTCGCCGTTCACTTCGGGCTTGCTGTTGACGCCGAGCATGCGCGGGATCGAGTAGCCGTAGACGTCGCAGTCCAGGGCCCCGGCGGGGTGCCCTTCGGCGCTCAGCGCGGCGGCCAGGTTGGCGGTAAGGGTCGACTTGCCGACCCCGCCCTTGCCCGAGGCCACGCAGATCACGTTCTTGACCTTGGCCAGCGCGCCCTGCGGGAGGCGGCCGCGGCCGAGGGTCTGCTGCAGGTTGCCTTTCTCCTCCTCGGAGAGCACGTCGAAGCCGACGCCGACCGCGGTCACGCCCTCCAGCTCGCCCACCTGCTGGGCCACGGCGGTTTCGAAGTGGGAGCGGATCGGGCAGCCGGCGGTGGTCAGCGAGACGACCACGTCGACCCGGCCGTCGTCGTGGATCTCGATCCGGCGCACCATGCCGAGCTCGACGATCGAGCGGCGCAGCTCGGGGTCGATGACGACGCGCAGCTTCTCGGTTACCTGGTCCTCGGTTGGGAGTGGCATCGGCTCCATTCTCGCAAAGCGGGGATCGCGGCAGGCGGTTGGGGAAGAAGTTGGCGGGAGGGGGGAGAGATTTCCTCCCCTGCGCCTTGGGGTCCCGACGCTGGCCAAGAAACCGGAGGAGGAAGGATGTCGGGAACGCGGGGTGGAGTGGGACGGATCGTGGGGATGGGGATCGCGCTGGCGCTGGCGCTGGTCCTCTTGATCGCGGGCGAGGCGAGGGCGGAGAAGTACTCGGTCGCCCAGTGCGGCTGGTTCGTCGGCGCCGACGCCGACTGGGCCGACAACACGGGCGGGCTCAAGTTCCGCCCCGACGCCTTCTGCGTGCCGCCGGGACCCGACCCCTTCGACGGCGCCCACCTGAAGAGCCTCACGCGGGAGGGGCAGGCCGCCGTCGCCGGCACCCACTTCGGGCGCTGGCGCTGGAGCGCCCCGGCCGGCACCTGGATCACCAAAGTCCGCGCCAGCTGGTGGCACGCGCTGCACGACGGCTTCGAGCAGCGGGTCGGCGTCGTCGGCCCCGGCGGCTTCGAAGCGTTCCGCAGCGCCGGCGCCACCGACACCACCCCGACCGAGTTCGTCGCCGGCTTCGCGACCCCGATGTCGGCCTTCGAGGACCGGCTGCTGTGCGCCAGGGCGGAGACGAGGAGCTGCTCGCTCGACGCCCAGTCGTGGTCTGGGCTGCGGGCGCTGACGATCACGCTGGAAGATCCGCAGGCGCCGGGGGCCGCGACCGGGGGCGAGCTCCTGGACGGCGGCTGGCGGCGCGGCACCCAGGCCGTCTCGATCTCGGCGAGCGACGTGGGGTCGGGCGTCCGCTTCGCCGAAACGACGCTCGACGGCGCCCGCGTCGCCCTCACCGAGCTGCCCTGCGCGAAGGTCTCGGTCGCGGGGGAATGGCGGGCGAGCCAGATGCGGCCCTGCGGGACCGGGGCGCAGCTCTCCCACACGGTGGCGACGACGGAGTTCAGCGACGGGCCGCACGCCGTCGGCGCCTGCGCCGCCGACTTCGCCGGCAACACGGGGTGCGCGCCGGCGCGGACCGTCCTGATCGACAACAACCCACCGGCGCATCCGCGCGCGGCGGCGCTCGCCGGCGGCGACGGCTGGCGCCGCGGAAACGAGTTCGATCTCGCCTGGACGAATCCCGGCCAGGGACCGGCCAGCCCGATCGCCGGCGCCGGCTGGCGCCTCACCGGGCCGGGCGGGTATGACTCCGGCGTCCGGTTCGCCCCTGGGCGCGACCGGGCGTCGCTCGACGATCTCGCCGTCCCGGCCGCCGGCGAGTACGCGCTGAGCCTCTGGCTGCGCGACGAGGCCGGCAACGAGGCGCCCGCCGCCGCGGTCACCGTGCCGCTGCGCTTCGACGACGTGCCGCCGGGCGTCGCCTTCGCCCCGGCGGGCGCGGGGGAGAGCCCGCCCCGGGAGGTCAGCGCGGCGGTCGCCGACGCCGACTCCGGGCCGGCCGCGGGGACGATCTTCTTCAAGCGCGCCGGGGCGCCGAGCTGGACCGAGCTTCCCACCAGGCTCGCCGCGCCCGGCGCTCGGGGCCGGGCGACGCTGAGCGCCCCGCTTCCCCAGCTCGGCCCCGGCACCTACCTCTTCCGGGTCGATGCGCTCGACGCGGCCGGCAACGCGGCGAGCTCGACCCGCCGCGCCGACGGGACCGAGATGAGCGTGCGGCGCGAACCGCCGTCGGCGGCGCTGTTGTTCGCCCGGCTGCGCGGCGCCCCGGGCCGCGGCGACTCCCTTACCGTGCCCTTCGGGACCGCGGCGCTGCTCGGCGGTCGCCTCACCCGGGCCGACGGCTCGGGACTGGCGGGCCGCGACGTGCGCGTCGTCGCGAGGCCGCTGCGCGGCTCCGTGCTCCCGGCCGAGACCCGGACGGTGAGGACCGGCGAGCGCGGCGGGTTCGAGCTGCGCCTCGGTCCTGGGCCCTCGCGCCGCCTCTCGGTCTCCTTCGCCGGGGACGGGGGCTTCGGCGCGGCCGAGCGCCCGCCCCTGGAGCTGCGGGTCCGCGCTGCGATCTCGCTGCGAGTCGTGCCGTCGGCGCTGCGCACCGGAGAGGTCCTGCGGCTGAGCGGTCGTGTGCGCGGTCGGGGCGCGCCGATCCCCCGCCGCGGCAAGCTGGTCGCGATCCAGTACCTGGAGGCGAGCACCCGCCGCTGGCGGCCGGCGTTGATCATCCGCACCGACCGCAGGGGCCGCTTCCACGCCCGCTACCGGTTCCGCTACGTCACCTCGCCGACGGCGATCCGCCTGCGCGCCACGGCCCTGGCCGAGGAGCGCTGGCCCTATGCGCCGGGCTCCTCGCGCACGGTCACGGTCCACGTCGGCGATCGGTAGGGTGGTGGGCGATGTCGCGGGCCACCCTTCACACCAGCGCCGGGGCGATCGTGCTCGAGCTGCACGACGACGACGCGCCGAAGACGGTCGAGAACTTCCGCAAGCTCTCGGCCGACGGCTTCTACGACCAGCTCGTCTTCCACCGGGTGATCCCGGACTTCATGATCCAGGGCGGCTGCCCCCAGGGCACGGGGACCGGCGGTCCCGGCTACACCTTCGAGGACGAGTTCAACGAGCACAAGGTGGTGCGCGGGGCGCTGGCGATGGCCAACGCCGGGCCCGACACCAACGGCTCGCAGTTCTTCATCGTCACCACCGGGGCGGCGCCGTGGCTGGACGGCAAGCACACCGTGTTCGGAGCGGTCGTCGACGGCATGGACGTGGTCGACAAGATCGAGTCGGCGCCGACCGACGCCTCCGACAAGCCGGTCGACCCGCAGACGATCGAGCGCGTCGAACTGGAAGACTAGGCGCCGGTCGATGCGCCGCCGCCCGGCTGGGCGCGGCGCTCCTGGCGCCGGCGCAGCGCCTCGCCCGGGCGCCAGAGACTGACCAGGCCGGCGACCAGGGTGACGAGGAAGATCTGGCCGATCATCATCTCCAGCCCGGAGATCATGCGGCCGGGCTGCCCGCCGGGCACGAGGTTGCCGTAGCCGGTCGTGGTCAGCGTCGTGTAGCTGAAGAAGAGGAAGTCGCCGCCGTGGGGATGGGGGACGCCTTCGAAGAACGCGCCGCCCTGGATCCGGTCGATCGTCCCGTAGAGGAAGGTGAAGAGGATCCCGAGCACGGTGTAGACGCTGATCGCGCCGAGGATCGTGCGCGAGCCGACTTCGGCGGTGCTGACGACCCGGCGCAGGACGGCGCCCATCGCCAGCGTGAGCAGGACGATCTGGATCACCGAGGCGAAGTTGAGCCAGGTGCGCTCGCCGCTCGCCGCCGCGATCACCGCCAGCAGCAGCGAGACCGCCGAGGCGAGGACCGCCTGGCGCACGAAGCGGTGCTTGGCGTGGGAGCTGGTCAGGGCGACGATCGAGGTCGCGCTGGTCGCGAGGGTGAGGATCACCGCCGACCAGCCGCGGTTCGCCAGCAGAGAGGTGAGCACGTAGGTGACGAGGACGAGCAGGAGGACGAGGCCGAAGGCGTCCCTCACCCGCTCGGCCCGTTCCACCCAGCGCTGGCGCCGGCGATCTCGCATGGCGGCGCGGTCCATGGAACGCTCGTTCGGGCAGGCGCGGCGGTTTCCTGCCTCCTACCGTTCCCCTGCAATAGGAGGCAGGTCCACCCTGCCTAGTGGGTCCGGCGGCGCACTAGATGTTGCCGTCGCCGTCGCTCGGGCCGCCGTTGTTGTCGGCGTCGTGATCGCCGCCGTTGTGCTGCGGGATCCCCGAGTGATGATGGTGGTGGTGACGGTGATGGTGGCCGCCGGCCAGGGCGGCCGAGGTCGCGCCACCGGCGACCAGCGCCATCACGGCGAGCGAGGCCGCCGCCTTCTTCGCTTGAGCTGGGAGCATCTCGTTTCCTCCTTTCTGGTTTCGCTCAGGTGGTGAAGCTCTGGATCGCGCGCCGCAGGACCGCCCCCTCGGCGTCCCAGCGCCGCGGAGGCGCCGCGGCGACGATCACCGTCGTCGCGCTCGGTCCGGCGACGATGCAGGCGATCTCGCGGTAGGGGCGCTCGCTGCTGGTCAGGTAGGAGTCGAGGACACAGGAGCCGGTGCCGGTCGCGAAGGCGAGGCCGGGAGCGGAGGCGAGCAGCTCGACGTCGCGCTCCTCCTCGTCGCGGTTGTGCTCGACCCGGAACTCGCCCCAGTTCTCGAGCGTCTCCTCGCCCTGCTGCGGCGTCGCGTTCAGGTAGCCCTCGATCTCCCCGCCCGGGCCGCGAAGCTCCGCGGTCATCGTCCCCGGGTCGCCGTGCGCGCGGTGCCAGCCGGCCGGGACGGGAAGGGACGCCGGGGAGTCCGGCAGCGCCAGTGAGGACCACGAGGGCGGCAGCGGGCTGGGGCGCACCCACGCGAAGGACTGCGGGCGCATCCAGCTCGAGGTGCTTCCGGTGCCGCCGCGAGCCTGCGCGAAGGCGACCGCGCCGGCCACGGCCACGGCTGCGAGCAGCAGACCGGCGATCCATCTCGCTTGCGCTCTCACGGGTCCGGTCTACGGCCGCGAGTTCAGCCGGGTTCAGTGCCGGGGCCCCCGGGCTGGGCTCAGTGGGGGTGCGCGTGACCGTGCCCGCCGCGCACGGTCCACCACGAGTCCCAGGTGATCTTGATGATCACGGCGGTGATCGCGAGCCCGATCAGCGGGTCGGCGATCGGAGCGCCGAGGGCGACGACGATCGCGCTGGCGAGGACCGCGAGGCTGACGTAGGAGTCTGCGCGGGCATGGTTGCCGTCGGCGATCAGGGCCGGGCTCTCGAGGGCGCGGCCGGCCCGGGTGCGGATGATCGCCGCAAGCCAGTTGCCGGCGAAGCCGATCAGGCCGGCGCTCGCCAGGGCGAGCAGGTCGGTCGGCTCACGCGGGTTGATCAGCCGGTCCACCGACTCGATGCCGGCGACGCAGGCGGAGACGAAGATCGCGAAGACGACGAACAGGCCGGCGCCGCGCTCGGCCCGCTCGGAGCGAAGCATGAAGGCGATTCCGAGCGGGATCGCCGTCGCCGCGTCGCCGAAGTTGTGGATCAGGTCCGCGAGCAGGGCGACGCTGCCGGTGACGACGTAGAGAGCGACCTGGATCAGCGCCGTCGCGCCGAGGACCGCGAGCGACAGGCCGACCGCCCGCAGGCCCGCCCGCGAGCGTTTGATCGAGGGGTCCAGGAGGCCGTGGCTGTGACCGTGGCCGTGCGCGTGATCATGGCCGTGATCGTGGTGACCGGTGTGCTCCTCTGACATATGCACGACTTTGCATGTAAGCACTATCCTGGCGGGCGTGGCTCGTCCCTCCGAACACAAGGCGCCCAGCCGGCCGCTGCCCGCGAGCGAGGCCGCGCAGTTGGCCGATGCGATCGCCGCCTTCGCCGCCCCCGGCCGCCTGCGCCTGCTCTGGGCGATGCTCGACGGCGAGCGCTCGGTCGAAGCGCTCGCGGCGGAAACGGGGATGACGCAGGCGGCGACCTCCCAACAGCTCCGGGTGCTGCGCGAAGCGCGGCTCGTCCGCGTCCGCCGCGCCGGCCGGCGCGCCTTCTACGAGCTGCACGACCACCACGTCCCGGAGCTGCTGGCCGCGATGCGCCATCACCACGAGCACCTCGAAAGCGAGCGGCCCTGAGCGGAGGGGGTGGGATTCGAACCCACGAGCCCCCTGAAAGAGGGCCAACGGCTTTCAAGGCCGCCGCATTCAACCGCTCTGCCACCCCTCCGCGGCTGAGACGAGCGAATGCTAGCCGCCGCTCCCGGCGCGGGCGCAGGGCGCCTGCTTGGATGGGGCCATGCGGCGTCTGCTGATCCTCGCCTCGACCATGATCTTCCTCGACGTCGCGTTCTTCGCGGCGATCGCGCCGCTGCTGCCCTCCTACGTCGACGACCTCGGGTTGAGCAAGGCGCAGGCGGGGATCCTCTCCGCCTCCTACGCGGCGGGGACGCTGCTCGCCTCGCTGCCGGCCGGGTACCTCGCCAGCCGCTTCGGGCCGCGCCGCACGACGATCGTCGGCCTGCTCCTGCTCGGCTGCGCCAGCCTCGTCTTCGGCCTCGTCAACCAGATCCTCCTGCTCGACGCGGCGCGCTTCGTTCAGGGAATGTCGGGGGCGCTGATCTGGTCCGGAGCGCTGACCTGGCTGATCGTCACCGCGCCGGAGGAGAACCGCGGCTCGGTGATCGGCGCGGCGCTCGGCACCGCGGTCGCCGGCGCGCTGCTCGGCCCGGCGCTGGGCGCCGCCGCAGCCGCGGTCGGGACGGGCGTGATCTTCGGCTCCGTGCTCCTGATCGCGGCCGGTCTCGCCTACGCCGCCTCGCGCCTGCCGGAGGTGCAGACGAGCGAGCGCCAGACCCTCGCCGAGGTGAAGCGGACCATGCTCAGCCGGCCGGTGATCGACGGCGTGATCTTCGTCACCGCCCCCTCGGTGATGTTCGGCGCGATCGAGGTGCTGGTGCCGCTGCGGATCGACGCGCTCGGCGGCGGGCACGGCGTGATCGCCGCCGGCTTCATCGCCGGCGCCGGCCTGGAGGCGGTGCTGGCGCCGGTCGCGGGACGGATCGCCGACCGCACCGGGGCGCGGCTCCCCTACGTGCTCGGGCTGGCGATCTGCGCCGTGGCGATGGTCGGGATCGCGCTGGCGACGGCGCTCGGGTCGGTGCTCGCCGGCCTGATCGTCACCTCGCTCGGCGCCGGGCTCTGCTTCGCCCCGGCGCTCACCCTGCTCTCCGACGTCGCCGAGTCCACCGGCCTGCACCAGGGCTACGCCGCCGGCCTCTCGAACATGGCCTGGGCCTCCGGGCAGGTCATCGGGGGGATCGGCGGGGGCGCACTCGCCGGCTTCACCGGCGACAAGGCGCCGAGCATCGCGATCGCGGCCGCGCTCGCGCTCACCGTCCTCTACGCCTTCCGCTCGCTCTCGGCGGCGCCCCAGGTGCGGACGGCGGAGGGGTGAGGATGGCCGGGACGCCGCCCGCCTGGACCAACTGGGCCGGGGACCAATCCTGCTTCCCGGCCGAGGTCGTGCGGCCGGCCGACCGCGCCGGGCTGGCCGAGGCGGTCGCGCGCGCCGCGGCCGCCGGCCGCAAGGTCCGCGTCGCCGGCTCCGGGCACTCCTTCACCGCGGCGGCGCTGACCGAGGGGACGATGGTCCGGATCGAGGCGCTCGCCGGGGTGATCGACGCCGACCCGGCCACCGGCCTGGTCGAGGTCGGCGCCGGCACCGTGCTCGCCGACCTGAACGAGGAGCTGGCCGGGCTCGGCCTGGCGATGGAGAACCTCGGCGACATCGACCGCCAGACCCTGGCCGGGGCGATCTCGACCGGCACCCACGGGACCGGGGCCGGGCTCGGCAGCATCTCCGCCCAGGTCGAGGCGATCGAGCTGGTCCTCGCCGACGGCTCGGTGCGCCGGCTCGGCCCCGAGCAGCCGGGCCTGCTGCGCGCCGCGCGGGTCGGGGTCGGCGCGCTGGGGGCGATCTGCACCGTGACCCTGCGCTGCGTGCCCGCCTTCACCCTCACCCGCCTCGACAGCCCGCGCGAGCGCGAGGCGGTGCTCGACTCCTTCGCCGAGCTGGCCGCCGCCAACGACCACTTCGAGCTCTTCACCTTTCCCTACGCCGACAGCGCGCTCGTGCTCGAGCGCAACCGCACCGAGGAGCCGCCCCGCCCGCGCGGGCGTGCCGCCTCCTTCCTCAACGACGTGGTGCTCGAGAACTGGGCGCTGGAGGCGCTCTCGGCGACCGGCAGGGTGCTGCCGCGGGCGATCCCGGCGCTCTCGCGCTTTGCCGCGCGCGTCGCCTCGGGCAGCCGCACGACCGACCGCAGCGACCGCGTCTTCGCCAACGAGCGCCGCGTCCGCTTCACCGAGATGGAGTACGCCGTCCCGCGCGAGCACGGCCCGGAGGCGGCGCGCCGGGTGATCGAGTGGGTGCGCTCAAACCGCTACCCGGTCTTCTTTCCGATCGAGATGCGCGTCGGCGCCGGCGAGGACGCCTTCCTCAGCCCCGCGCACGAACGCGAGACCGCCTACGTCGCCGTCCACCAGTACCGCGGGATGCGGTGGCGGGCCTACTTCGAGGCGGTCGAGGGGATCATGGACTCCTACGGCGGCCGCCCGCACTGGGGCAAGCGCCACTTCCAGACCGCGGCGACGCTCGCCCCGCGCTACCCCGCCTGGGAGGAGTTCCAGCGCGCCCGCGAGGAGCTCGACCCCGGCCGCGTCTTCTCCAACCCCTACGCCGAGCGCGTGCTCGGCCCCTGACCGCGGTCAGACGAAGGACTTGCCCTCGCCGCGGTAGGTGGGGACCACGTCGACGACGCGCTCGCCTTCGACCAGGTGCAGGACGTCGAAGCGCTCGCAGAGCTCACCGGCCTTGGCGTGGCGCAGGTAGGCGCGGTCGCCGACCCGCAGGTCCTGCGCCGGCGGGCCGAGCAGCGGCGTCTGCACCTCGCCCGCGCCCTCCTCCTCGTCGAGCGTCAGGCCCGGCGGCAGCCAGGGGACGGGGAGGCGCGAGGAGTCGGCTGCGCCGGAGGCGAGGTAGCCGCCGCCGAGCGCGGTCGCGACGCCTGGCGCCGGCTTGCGCACGACCGGCAGCGCGTACCCGGCGGCCGGGGTGAGGCTGAAGCGGGAGTAGTGGTCGAAGAGGGCGGGGGCGTAGAAGCCCGAGCCGGCGCCGACCTCGGTCACCGCCTCCTCCGCCGCGGTCAGCTCGAGGCTGCCGGTGCCGCCGCCGTTGACGATCGGCAGCTCGCAGAACTCCTCGATCGCGGCGACGATCGCCGCCCGCCGCCCCGCCAGCTCGGCCGCCGAGCGGCGCTGCATGTACCGGATCGCGCCGCCGCGCAGCGCCCGTCCGGGCGGCCGGTCGCCGACCCCGGCGATCTGCCCCTCGTACATCATCAGCGCGTCGAGTTCGATCTGCGGCCGCCCTTCCAGGCCGCGGGCGAACGCCACCGCCTCCTCGACCGTGTGCAGGGGGGAGCGCTTGACCCCGACCCGGCGCCCGAAGGCGCGCCAGCTCGCGTCGACGTCGATGCAGACCCTGACCGGCGCCGCGTCGGCCCCGAGCACCGATTCGATCGCCTCGAGGTGCTCGGCGCAGTCGACGCAGACGATCGGCGACCCGGCCGGGTCCGCGGCCGAGCGCAGCGCCAGCTCCTCCAGCGCCCCGACGTCGGTGGTCGGGTAGGCGAGCAGCAGGTCCTCGAAGCCCTGCTCGGCGAGCCACAGCGTCTCCGGCAGGGTGAAGGTCATCAGCCCGGCGAAGCGCGGGTCGCGCCGCAGGATCTCGGCCAGCAGCGCCCGGCAGCGGATCGACTTGGTCGCGACCCGGATCGGCTTCCCGGCGGCCCGCGCCAGCATCGAGTCCGCGTTCGCCCACATCGCCTCCAGGTCGACGAACGCGAACGGCGCCTCGACATCGGCGAAGAGGCGCTCGTAGCGCTCGTACGTCTGCTCGGAGGACGCCGGCACCGGTTGAGCCTATCCGCGAGGGCCGCCGGCCAGCACCCGCTCGTAGACCCCGAGGGTCTGCTCGGCCAGGCGACGCCACGAGTACCTCTCGACCTGCTCGCGGCCCCGGGCGGTGAGATCGGCGCGCAGGCTCTCGCTCCCGACGACCTCGTCGATGGCCGCGGCGATCGCACTCACGTCGAGGGGATCGAAGTAGCGCGCGGCGCCGCCGTAGATCTCGGGCAGGCAGGTGGCGGAGCTGGCGAGGACCGGGGCGCCGTGGCGCATCGCCTCCAGGCCGGGCAGGCCGAAGCCCTCGCTCAGGGAAGGGAAGACGTAGGCCTCGCACCGTTCATAGAGCCAGCGCAGCTGTCCCTCGCCGACGAAGCCGGTGAAGAGGAGGTTCCGGACCCCGGCCGCGTTCGCCTCCGCCTCGATCCGTTCGTAGTTTGCGTCCCGGTGCCCGGCCAGCACGAGCAGGAGCTCGGGGTGGCGGTCGCGCAGCCGCGAGAAGGCCTCGATCAGGCGTTCCAGGTTCTTGTGGGGGGTCGGGCGACCGACGTAGAGGAGGAACCGCCGCTCGGCCAACCGGGGCAGCGGCTCGGGGGCGGCCGCGATCGAGTCGGCCGCCTCGTAGGTCACGGTGAACCTGCTCGGCGCGACGCCGGCATAGCGCGCCACGTCCACGGCGACGAACCGGGAGGGCACGATCACGGCGTCCGAGCGGCGCGCAACCCGCCTCACCACGTACCTGTACACCCGCTGCTTGACGGCGAAGACCACCGGGTTCTTCGCCGGGTTCGGGAACCGCATGGTGGTCAGGTCGTGCATGGTGGTGACGACGCGCCCGCGGTAGGCGATCGGCTGCTGGGTCATGGCGAAATGGACCAGGTCGGCGTCAAGGGCGTTCAGCTGCCGACGGAAGCCGAGCTGCTCGCCGAAGCTGAAGTCCTCATACGGGGAGGCGTGCTTGACGAAGTTCTCTCGCGCCGGATTCCAGCCGGCGAGGTCTTCGGGCTTCAGCAGCACGATGTACTCGTGGGCGCTGTCGAGCTGCTGCAGGTAGTGGAGCAGCCGCTCGACGTAGCGGCCGGTGGTGGCGCGCAGGGTGCGGGCGTCGACGACGATCCGGCTCATGCCCGGCCCTGCAGCCGCCGGGCGAACCCGCGCAGGCGCCGGAGCGCTCGCGAGGCCGGCGGCAGGTCGTGCACCAGCAGGTCCCAGACCTGCTCGTCGCTGAGCACCCGGCGGGCCTGGATGCGGCGACGGTCCCCGAGCACGCGCGGGAGGAGCCGGATGAACGACGCCGTGCCCTTCAGCGCCGGCCAGCCCTCGCCGCGCTGCGCCGCGCGGCCGAAGAACATCGTCTGCACCAGCAGGCAGCGCCAGCCGACCCGCCAGAGGTGGCGTCGGGGCACGTTCTTCAGCAGCAGCATCGGCAGGTTCCTGAACGTCTGGCAGGTGGCGAAGCCGTGCAGGCGCCCGCTGGTGGCGCCGATGTCGTGGTGGGCACGGGCCGGCGGGACGTAGGCCACCTTCCACCCGGCCATCTGGGCGCGAAAGCCCAGGTCGACGTCCTCGTAGTAGGCGAAGAACTTCTCGTCGAAGGGCCCGACCTGCTCCAGCATGCTCACCCGGTAGAGGCTCGCGCCGCCGCTGCCGGCGAAGATCTCGGTGCTCTCGTCGTAGGCGTCGAGGTCGGTCTCGTCGCGGCCGCGGGGAAAGGGCAGCCCCCAATCGGTGTAGAAGTCGCCGGTGCTGTCGAGTCGCTCGCCGTCGGCGGTCAGCAGCTTGCAGGCGGCGATGCCGACCTCCGGGTGCCGGTCCAGGTGCGCCACCAGCTCCCGCAGCCAGTCGCGCTCGGCGGTCGCGTCGTTGTTGAACGCGGCGACGTACTCGGCGCCGGCCTCGATCGCCAGCCGAAAGCCGACGTTGACCCCACCCGCGAACCCGGTGTTCTCCGGCAGCCTGACCAGCTCCACCTCGGGAAACTCCCCCTCGACCAACGCCACGGACCCGTCCACCGACCCGTTGTCGACCACGACCACGTGCGCCTTCGCAGATTGCCCGCGCAGCGAATCGAGACACCGCCTCAACCCGCTCTCGCCATTCCAGTTCGGGACCACGACCCAGGGCTCTGCCATCCGCAAGCCCGGACCCTACCCCTGCGAGAGCGGAGAAGGAGGGACGGAGATGGATCCCCCGCTGCGATCTCAGGAAAGGGCAAGAACCAGCGCGAGAGCTTCGTCCACTCCCCGCATCTCGCTCGCACTCAGGCGCCCCTCGAAGTCGTCCAGCCGACGCACGTCCAGCGCGCGCAGCTGCTCCACCATTACCCGAGTTCGCTGACCCGCGATGTCAACTTCGGGCCGGAAGCTCGCCGCCCGCACGCTTTGGGAGGTGGGCGCGACGAGCACGGTCGAAAGGCCAAGAAGCTCATCTGCCTGGACGAGCACGGCAAAGCGCGCCCCGTGCTGCTCATGGCCGCCGCGCTGAGGCAGGCGCACGCGGTAGACATCACCCCGCGTCACTCAGGCCACTCGGCGGCGACTGCGTCCATGTCTGCCATCGCCCGCCTGCGCGCCGCGCGATCGACGCGATCGTCGGCGAGTTGTGCGACCTCCGCAGCAAGCCCCGACCGTCTCCGCTCACGCTCAGCGGTCTCGGCGATCGCCTGGCGAGCTGCCTCCGCGCGGGTGAGCCCTCGCTTCCGGGCAATGTCCTCCAGCGCGCGCCAGCCGTCAGGACCGAGACGAAGCGAAAGCGGATGGGAGGAAGCCATCAGAGAATCGTAGCGCACTCTGCACTACATCTCAGGGTTAAGATTTACTTAAGTAAACAGCTTAGTTTGAGATTAGAGTCGGCGGGCAGGCATCAGCACCGGCAAGACCCTTGACCCGGGAGGCAAAGGGATGAACGAGCTCTTCCCAATCTTCTGCGGCCTGCTGCTCGGAAGCGGCTTGGGCGCCTTGCGGCCGGGTATCCGGCTACCAATAGGGGCCGCGCTGTCCGTGATCATTGGCGTGCTTGCGACCGCGTTGGCCGGCGAGTTCGAGGTCAGCTGGGGCTTCGTGCTGATCGACATCCCCGAGGTCGCCTTGGCGGCCTTCATCGGGCTGACCGCGGTACGGCAGCTGCGCCCCAAGCCGCAGAGCGATCGAGGAGGCATCTGACGATGAACCATCAGGAGCAGCCGGAGCCACAGCCACACGGAAGCGAAGAGGCCGAGTCCACGGAGCTCGGTGAGCCCGAGCACGAGGAGGCCGAGCTCGACGAGGGCGTGCGGGCCGAGCGAGCGGAGGAACGACCCGACCTCGACGAGCGCGAGTCCCGAATCGCCAGCGAGCGCAAGTCGATGGGCCCACTACTCGAAGAGGAGGAGGCCGAGTTCGCGGCAGCCGCCCAGGAGGAGGCGCCCGCGCCTCCGGACGAGCCACCAACTGAGCCAGACGAGCCCTAGAGGCAAGAGGAGAATCGATGTCGACCATCAGCGTGACCGGCAACCATCCGCTCGACGTTCTCGCAACCGGGAACAGCACCTCGACCGTCGGCGAGCCGTCGGTCGCGCTGGCGGGCGGCAACGCCTTCGTCAGTGGCAACTGGTACGCGAGCCGTTCGACCAACAGCGGTTCGAGTTGGACCCACGTCGACCCGTTCACCGTGTTGCCGCCGGCCGCCGGCGGCTTCTGCTGCGATCAGGTCATCGTCCACGACCAGGCCCGCGGGGTGTGGATCTGGATCCTCCAGTACGTCCAGAAAGACGGCGCCAACGTTTTCCGCCTTGCCGCCTGCCACGACTCGAGCTTCCCGTCCGGCGGTTGGCATTACTGGACGATCGCGCCGACGACGGTCAATCGCGGGTGGACCAAACAGTGGTTCGACTACCCCGACGCGGCGCTCACGCACGACAACCTGTTCGTCACCTTTAACGTCTACGACAGCGACAAAAAATGGCTGCGCGCCGCGGTGATGCGCTTCCCACTCGACACGATCGCCAGTGCTGGAACGCTCGGCTTCAACTCGTGGTCGACGACGGAAAACGGCTCGCTGCGGCTCACCCAGGGCGCTGGGAGCACGATGTACTGGGCGAGCCACCGCAGCCAGCAGCAGGTGCGGCTTTTTCGCTGGATCGACGGGCAGAGCACGGTCAATTGGTGGGATGTCGGCGTCAGCCAGTGGAGCAGAACGATCAGCTCCATCGCGCCCAACAACGTCGATTGGCTCGGCCGCGCCGACGATCGCATCACCGGCGCCAGCCTCGGCGACGGCAGGATCTGCTTGATGTGGACGGCTGGCGCCAAGGCCGACCGACCGCACCCCTATTGCAAGGTCGTGCGCATTGACGAGGCATCAAAAAGGGTGATCGACCAGCCTGACATCTGGAGCAGGGAGCGAGCCTGGGCCTACCCGGCGACGTGCTCGAACCGCGCCGGGACGATTGGGTTCACGGCGTTCTATGGTGGCGTCGACCGCAATCCGGGCCATATCGTCGGCGCCCGCGACGACTCGGCGAACGCCTGGAGATCGGCCTACGGCCGGCTCGGCACCCATTCGCCCGCCGAACCGAAATGGGGCGACTACCTCACTTGCCGCACTGACGGTCGCGAGAGCGACTCCTGGGTCGCGGTCGGCTACACGCTCGAGGGCGGCGAAGCGCGAACCGACATCCTGCCGCGCATGGTCCAGTTCGCGCTCAAATAGCGCCCCAGCCACCGGCCGCGCAACGGAGAGGGAGGGATTCGAACCCTCGAGAGAGCTTGCGCCCCCTACTCGCTTA
>AR_comb_assmDRAFT_10258982_pt1 | contig 14863 bp, 17 predicted proteins | sample ArasoioldDNA_FD_10543 | JGI IMG/M metagenome (IMG submission 10543) | reverse complement strand
TTTCGGCCGACGATCGCGCGCATCTCGCCGACGGTGCCCGAGGCAACCGTCTTGCCCTTTGCGATTACGACCACGCGATCAGCCAGCGCTTCCGCTTCTTCCAAGTAGTGCGTGGTCAGCACGATCGAGCATCCATCATGAACCAGCTGCCGTAGTGCAGCCCACATGATGGTCCGAGCCTGAATGTCGAGCCCTACGGTAGGCTCATCCAGAAAAAGCAGAGAGGGCCTTCCGCACAGCGCCAGTGCGAATTGCGCTTGCCGCTTCTGTCCCGCGGAGAGCTTGCCGTAAGGCCGATCGGCGAGTGCACCAGTGTTGGTCTGCCGCAGAACCTCTTCGACCGCCATTGGGTCGGGATAATAACTGGCGATCAAGGCGATGTGCTCGCGGACCTTCAGCTCTGAGGCGAGCGAGACTTCCTGCATCATTACGCCAATGTGGCGCCGTGCTTCAATCTGCAGAGGCGGCACTCCAAAAAGACGAGCCATGCCAGAATCCGGCTGGCGCAGGCCGAGCATCAGAGAAATTGCCGTCGACTTGCCAGCGCCATTCGGCCCGAGCACCGCCAGCAGTTCTCCCTTCCGTACCTCGAGATCGAACCCGTCGAGGGCGACGGCTTTCCCAAAACTCTTCTTGACTCCCACAAGCTCCGCAAGACATGCCCGATTCATTGCCATCCTCCTTCAGTGCGTACGAATCCTGCCGCGTGAGCGAGCCCACGCCATTACGACGATCCACTTCAGTTAGTTTCGAGCTAGAGAAGCGCTATAGGATTCCGTTTATCTCCTGGGTCATGCGTATGCCCGCATGCCGGCGCCGCAGTAGGCTTCGCAAGTAAGGCGCACAATACCACGCATAGATCAACATAGCGATCAGGTAGTACATCCACGCCCAGCTCAGCACGCCCCATCGAATTATTCCGTTGAAAGTCGTCGCGAGTTGTATCGCGTGTGTGTCGTTGGTAGCCCCACTGCTTACGAGCACGTACGGAGAACTCTTGATCATGGGATACTGCAGACCGAGCGCAATCGCGTTGATCAACAGGCGCGCAGTCGGAAGCAGCCAGCTCCATTTGGGCCGGGCCAGATTGATCGCACGTTGAGCAATGCCCGCAAAAAGAAGCAGCAAGACCGGCCAGTAAAAGCGGTGCCAGGGCGCAGCGAGCTCCAAGGTCCCTGCTGCCGAACCGAGTAATAAAGTCGGAAAAAATGGCACCAGCGCCCACCACAGAGTGAAGACCGACCAAACGCAGAGGCCGCTGATCGAAACCCACGGAGCGATCGGAATCATGCGCGCCAGTTCCGCCGGAGGGTAGTACCACGGTTGCGGATATTTGCGCCGGATCAGATTCAGGATCGTGAAGGTCACAGTCACGACGAGAACCTGAATGATCGCCGTGCGAAAGAGCACGCCTAACAAAATTGGTTGATGCTGGTAGAGAAAGATCGCACACGTGAAGCCGAGGGCCAAGCTGAGATTCATGCCCAGGAAGATCAGGTACATGGGAAACAGTTCAGGTCCAATTAGCTCCCATCCGATCGTCAGGCTGTGCCCGCTCTGCCGATAGCGGCGCGCGACGGTCATCGGATCCCCATACTGTTTGAACATCGCCATCTGCTCAGTTTCGAGGAGCGGTCGGCCAAGCTCTTCCTGGCGGGCCTCCATCTGGAGACGCAATTCGTCCGACAGTTCGGCGATGATGTCGTCTCTTTGGCGGCGGGGAAGGTAGCGCCGCACGGCTCTTAGATAACTCTCGATCATCTCCATGATGATTCCTCGTTGAACTCTCGTTACAGCACGCGCAATGTCGCGATCTGATGCAATCCCGACGAACGCTTCCGCAGGTAGCTCATGAATTCCCAGGTCTGTATCGGTGCGGCGATACAGAGTCCAATCCATGCTCCGACCAGGCCGAGCAGGATCGCTGCGTTCACAACGGCAAGGACCTTGACGTAGGGAGAAGAGTCCTTCAGGTTGTCGGCAAGACTCACGAAAGGATGCCAATGAACGCCAGAACCCACTCCCGCGGCATCGAGGAGAAAGCGCAGCAGGATAAGCGTCAGTGCCGTGCTGATCAGTTGGCCGAATTTCGGAAACCAGTCCCACTGCGGCCGAGCGAGAGCGATCGCGGCGCGCGCCACGTTCATGGCTGACAGCAGAACGATCGGCCAGTAAAACGAATGCCAGATCGAACCAACCTGGAGAGTCCCCGCAGCTGGCCCGAAGATCAGGAAAGGATACGTGGGCACCAGCAGAAGCCACAGCAATCCAAAACAGCCGAAAACCAGGTCGCAGACCGATTGCACCGACGAGGTCTTGGATTCCTGCTTCTCGAGCGGCGGCAGTGTACTCGGGTCCCACTTACAATTGATTTCTGCAAATACTTGCGTCCGCTCCAGAATGGCGAACACGAGCGTGATGACTGCAGCCGCCGTAAAGAGTCCGGACCACAGATTGCCGAGCGTATGTGCGATTGCGACGCCCCAGTTGCCGCCCGCGCTGGCCAAGTTTACCGGACCAACGATGAACAGGAAGACAGGCAGCATGATGTAAAGCAGCACCATCTTCAGCACAAACAGATAGATCGGAAAGAGTGTGGGCCCAATCAGGTGCTGTTTCGGTCCCAGTCGGCTGGCCACCATCATGGGAGCGCCACACCGCTTGAGAATCTCCGACACCTCCGCATCATTGATTGCCCGGGAGATCTCTGCTTCTTTCTCCTCCACCTGTGACCGCAGATCTTCCCCCAGTTCGGCGATCAGCTCTTCTTGCTTGCGCGATTTTGGCAGCCAGAAGCGAACCGCCTGCAAGTAACGGTCGATGAGTTCTCGGGGATCCTTTGCTTTGCTCATAACTATGCCTCTTGAAGAATTTTGCCGAGTGACGCATTGATGCGCTGCCATTCGGCCAACAACTGTTCCAGAATCTTTTCGCCCTGTTCCGACAGCCGGTAGAAGCGCTTGTTGCGCTTGTCTTCTTCGCGCCACTGGCTGACCAGCAGACCTTGACTTTCCAACCGTCGAAGCAGCGGGTACAGCGTGCCTTCGTCGATCTCCAGTCCGTCGTCTGCCAGGGCTTTGCGCAATGTGTAGCCATAGCGCTCAGTGCGAAGTTGCGTCAGGACAGCCAAAGTCAAGCAGCCCCGGCGGAGCTCCAACTTCAGGTTCTCGAAAAGCTCGGTCGTTGCTTCGCTACCGTTCGCCATATAGTATGTGACACACACTGTATCTCACACAGTATATTTCTGTGTCAAGGACTTTTTTGTCAGACACGCGTCGATCGGCTATAAATATATGATTACGAGGCAGATAGGGGGAAGCGCGAGCTTGGGACCGAAGATAGATCAAGAAGCAATTAGAAACCTATGGGACCCAACCCACGTCCGCCGGCTGGCACGAGAGCTTGCCGACGTGGCCGCAGAGGCCCTGACGGTGGACACGGGCGCAGTACGCAAACCGCGTTCTGAACGCTTGGCGGCCCAGATCATTCAGAAGGCCGGAAGCAGACCTGGACTTGTCGAACTCGCACGAGAGATCAGTCAAGCCAGCCTCGCCCTCTCACACCCGCGATATGGCGCACAGCAGGTGGCGGCACCGATCCCTGCGGCCGCCCTGGTGGAATCGATTGCCGCGGCTCTGAACCAAAGCCTCGCTGTCTGGGAGATGTCGCCCATCGGGACTGCGATCGATCGCGACCTGATGGGATCGTTCAAGAAACTCCTCGGCTACCCGCGCGCGTCAGAGGGCTCCCTTGTGCCGGGGGGAGCCTTTGCTAACCTTACGGCGCTGCTGACAGCTCGCGATGCTCTTGAGCCACACGCTTCGAAAAACGGCAGGACGCGTATCGCCATCATCGTCGGTGCGCAGGCTCACTACTCGATCGCAAGGGCAGCTGCGATTCTTGGGCTCGGCCGTGATGCAGTCTTCAAAGTTCCTCTGAACGCCGAGTTCTGTACTGACGTTCAGCAATCACATCGCGCCTTTGCATCGGCCCGCAAATCCGGCTATCGCAAGTTCATTCTCGTCGGCTCAGCGGGATCTACTCCTACGGGCAGCTTCGACGACCTGGTGGCGCTTGCCTCGATCGCCAAAAAGTACCGCGCCTGGTTTCACGTCGACGCCGCGCACGGAGCCGGCCTTGCATTCAGCCGCAAATTCCGATCAAGGCTCAAAGGTCTTGAAAAAGCCGATTCGATCATCTTCGACCCCCACAAAATGATGTTCATGCCGTTGGCGGCCGGCGGAGTGCTGGTTCGCGACGGTTCCAGATTGCTTTCTCCTTTGCAGGAGCAGGCGCCGTACTTATTCGGCTCGAAGCGACGCTGGCCCGACCTCGGCCAGCTCACCATTGCATGCTCGCAACGATTCGATGCACTGAAAATCTGGCTTGTGTGGCGCGGCTATGGTCCGCAGTTGTGGGATCACCTCATCACACATGTTTGCGACGTTGCCCACGCTGCGTTCCGCTATTGTGTGGAGTCGAAAATTCTTGAGCCAGTGCACGAGCCTCACTCCAACATCTTCTGCTTCCGCCTGCGCCACGATCATGGACGCGATTCCGACCGGCTCCATTGGGAAATCAAAGAGAAGCTCAACGAAAGTGGATTCGCTTACATCAGTTCGACTGTCCTCGATGGCCAGAGAGTACTGCGGATTGTGGTCATGAACCCGCGCACGAGGGCTGATGATGTTCAGGCCATCCTGCACAGAATCGAGCAAATGGCGACCCGATTAGGAAGTCGACGCAAGAGCAAGCCGGTTCGCGTATCCTGAACAGCAAATAGAGAAGTTTTCCGGGCTTACCCGCTGTACCGAGTTGTTCATCAGGGGAAGATTCGGCAATGACAATCGTTCCGGCGCTCTACCTCGCGATCTCACCGGCGGTGCTGTGGCCTTACGTCCTCGGCGCCGTTCTGTTCCTTCTCGGACTTCTCGCAATTCGCAACGATTTTTCGGAAGCTCTCGGATCGGACAAAGCCCTGGTTCTAGGCCGCCTCTGCTATGCGGTTCCGCTGGCGGCATTCGCAGGAGAGCACCTGGCCTCCGCCAAGTTCGTCATGATGATGGTTCCTTCGTACATGCCCTGGCGATTGTTCTGGGCCTATTTCGTCGGCTTCGCGCTGATCGCTGCTGCGCTGAGCATCGTTACGAAAATCAAAATCCGGCTCTCGGGTACTTTGCTGGGAATCATGATCTTTCTATTCGTCGCCATGTTGCACATACCGAGGGTGGCTGCGAACCCTCACGATCGCTTTGCCTGGGTCGTGGCCGTGCGGGATTCCTGCTTCGCTCTGGGCGCGTGGGTCTTCGCCACGACCGTCAGAGAAAAATCGCGGGCAACTTCCGGCGCAGTCGTAAAACTCGCGTGTTTATTCATGGGAAGCACTCTGATCTTCTATGGCGTGGAACACTTCCTCCACCCGGAGTGCTTGCCGGTCGTACCTTTAGAGAAACAGACCCCCGCCTGGATCCCGGCACGTTTCGTCATCGACTACCTCACCGGCGTGATCTTGCTCGTAAGCGGAGCAAGCATCCTGGCACGAAGGAAAGCCTATTCCGCCGCCACATTTCTCGGCGTGACGATCCTTGTGCTCGTGGCGTTCGTGTACTTGCCGGTGTTCATCGCAAGTGCCTCCGATCCCGACGTCGGCAAAAAAATTGAAGGCTTGAACTACTTCATGGATACGTTGATGTTCGGCGGCACGATACTGGCGCTTGCGAACGGATTGCGAGCGGAGACTATCCCATAGACCCGCCATCAGCACAACCGGCCCTGGTCACTTCGCGCCCGCGGTCTTCACCACATCCGCCAACATCTTGTCCAGTTCAGCCCGCGGCAAGTAGCGCCCATTCACAATCACCGCCTCAATTTTCTGCGTATTGCGAATGTCGTCCAGCGGATTCGCGTTCAGCAGGACAAGATCAGCAATCTTTCCCTTCTGAATGGTCCCCAGGCGATCTTCCAGTCCTAGAAACTTTGCAGGATTGATGGTTGCAGTTTGCAGCGCCTCCATGGGGGTAAATCCCGCCGCCACGAAGCGTTGCAATTCCTCGTGCAAGCTAAAACCCGGAAAGATGTAGACGCCAGGAGGCGTATCCGTGCCCGCCAGGAAGGGAATCCCCGTATGGTGCATGGTATTCACAACTTCGAGTTCCTTCTCGACAAAACGTTTCCGGGTCGCAAGATCATCCATGTTGAAGTCGTGTTCGACCTGATCGGTGAACCGCTTCCAGGTCACGTCCTTCCAATATGCCGGAACATACTTCGCCCGAGTATCGTGCGCGAAGTCGGTCTCCTCGATCAGGTTGCCGCCGCGTTCCCAGACTAGCGTCGGACACTGCCACGTCTGATTCTTCGCTAACAGCGCGAAAAGTGACTCAGCCCGTTTCGGGTCATATGTCGCAAGAAATTGTTTCTCCGTCTTCGCGCCCTTGATGAACTCGTCCTCTAGCGGTGAACTGCCTTCAAAGATCCCGATCAGGTGCTCAAAGCTCTTCTGCCCGGCATTCGAGGCTTCCGACGCGCGAACCGCATCTGGCACATGGCCAACGAACGGAATCCCCTGCTTCCTCGCTTCATCCGCGATGGCAAACACGGCCTCGCGCGGAATCAGTGATTGCAGCTTGATGAAATCTGCGCCGCGCCGTTTCAAATCGTCAACTGCGCGCCGTCCATCTTCCGGGGTCTGGATCGCGATGGAGCTCGGGAACCGTGGCTTCGGCCCGTCCAGCATTGGCCCTGACATCACAATCCGAGGACCAACCAACGTGCCCGCACTGATCTCTTTGCGCCACTGCTGCAGCACATCCAGTTCGCTGCCCATGTCTCGTACGCCCGTGATCCCGTTCGCAATGAAGAGCGAAAGTGTGACCTCTTTTCCGTGAGGAAACCAGTCGCCAAAAACGATGTGAACGTGCATGTCCCAGAGTCCGGGGATGAGGAACTTGCCCGTCCCGTTGATATGAGTTCCCGGGAGCTTTCCCGCGAATCCCATTCCCGAGTTGTCAATCGCCTCTATCGTTCCGTCCTTCACAATCACGGTCTGGTGCGGCTTCGGGGTCGCTCCAGTTGCGTCGATCACCGTGACGTCATGAATGATCAGAGTTGAGGATGTCGAGGATTGCGCAAGGCATTCGGCAACGAGCAGCAGCAAGCAGACAAGCACGCGGTTCATAGGTAGGAAATCTTATGGTTCACGCCCAGGCCCGTCAAAGGTACCTCCTTCTCAACATTCCTGAAACGCGATAAAGTCATCCCACCTTCCCGAGGCATATTTGAACTCAGGAGAAAAATCATGGCGCGTCGAGCTTTCCTCACTCGGATCGCACAGCTCGCAGCACTCCCGTTCCTGGCAGCCGGAAGCAACCTGCAGGCGCAATCAAAAAAACAGTTGAGGATTCTGATGAAGAGCGCCTGGGGATCCGACGATCCCACCAAGGCAGCTTTCCCTTTTTCTCACGGGCTGGCATTGTCGGAAGCCGGGCACGAGGTCCAGATCTATCTGCTTGGCGAGGCAGTCGTGCTCATGCGAAAGGTTGTGGCGGATGCCGTGACACCGGTGGGCTGGCCCGCCGTCGGAGAATTCCTGAGCAAACTCAAAGCCAAGAACGTGCCCATCTACGCGTGTGGCGCCTGCTCTCGCTCGCGAGGAGTCACCGAGGCAGACTTGGCAAGTTATGGAGCCAAATTCGGCAGTCCTCCCGTTTTCGTATCACTTGTCGAATGGGCGGACCACATCATCACGGAGTAACACTCTCGCTGTATTGTCATCCTGAGGAGCGTTCTTCGCGACGAGGGGCCTATGCAATTTGCCCGTGCCGCTCGGGTTGACAAAGTTCATTTCGTATCACCCGCACTCGCAATCATCGGCGGATTGTGGCTAGGAACTGGACCGCCATGCAAACTGAGCTGCCCAAGCCGGCACAGGTTGATCGCGTTCCCGAGAATCCGCGTGGCTTCCTGCGGCGCATGGAAGCCCATCGAGTTCTCCGACATCACGAAATCGATCATGAACTGGCCTTTGCGCTGATAGTCGCGCGCCTGAGATAGCTGCGCATCGGTGGCGCCCTTCGCTTTCTCCGCCTTGATGTCGTTGATGAGGTCCACGAGAGCGTCCAGCGCGGTGTTTCGCAGATTGAAGAAAGTATCTTGAATGTCTTCGACCCTTGCCTTCAACTCCTCCTCGGGAAAGTGATGGCACGTCTGGCACGATCGGTTCACCTTGAGCAGCGGGCTGTTCACGTGGTGATCGCTGATCTTCAGGCCTCCCTGACGCATATAGGGCATGTGGCAGTCGGCGCAAGCGACTCCAGAGCGTGCATGCACTCCCTGATTCCACATCTCGAACTCCGGGTGCCGCGCTTTGATCAACCCTGCGCCGCTGTCGGGATGATCCCATTCCTTGATCTTCAACTCATCTTCAACTGCGATAATGTTCTCGACCTTGAGCCCCTTCGCCCACGGGAATGTCAGACGCTTATTGGGCGGCTGGAAGTAGTAAGTCACATGGCACTGTCCGCACACGAACGAGCGCATCTCTTGCCTGGTTGCCATTGTGTTCACGTCGTAGTTCTGCACGCCCTGCGATGCCCGTAGCGCGCGGATTCCCTCGATGAACGCCGGCCGCGTCACGCGCAACTGCATGTTCTTCGGATCATGGCAATCGATACACGCAACGGGATGTTTCACCTGCTGCCGGATCTGCGGATACGTCATGTGCGAATCGCTGATGACGTTGAATCCCTTCATGATGTCGCCATCCCCGAGTTTCAGATACGTCGTCACCATCGAGGCATGGCAGTTGATGCACATTGCCGGAGGCGCAAACTTCTGTCGCTCCGTGAATGTCTGATCATCCAGCATGTAGGCGTGCCCACGGCGCTCGCGATAGTCCGCCGAAAAGGAATATCCGGCCCACACTGTCTTGAGTCGCGGATCCTCCTGCAGCTTCGACCGTGCGACCACCGAACGCGGATCGCCCTGGGTGGGCGAGTGCGGCATGCCTTCGCTCCCGCCGTATTTCGTCCGCTCCATGTCCGTGGTGCGCTGGTACAAGTCGTACTGCATGGGGAAATTTTTCGCCCACATCTCCGGATCGTCGATCGTGTCGTCCAATTCGACCACCCGGTAAAACGGGTTCTTCGCTTCCTGCTTGCGCTCAAAAATATTGATCAGTAAAGCGGCGACGGCCAAGGTAGCAATGGCTGCAAAGAGGACAACCGCCAGGAACAGCCGCTTGGAACGTGCGGCTTCCGGATTAGTCGCTGGGGTGTTCATGAGGACTCCGCGTTGAAAAATTGTTCAATCCCGCCGAAGCCGATTCCGAATGCCCAACCGAATTGTGGCAGCGGGTGCATTGCAATCCTTCGGCCTTGCCGTGAACCACATTGCCGTCGATCGCCGATGTGATCGACTCGTGGCATCTCCGGCACGCATTCTCGGTGACCTGATGGTCAAATTTGGTGATCTCAATCGTGTCGGGGTATCTGCCGCTGGTGAAATAGAACGAATGCCAGAAGCCGTTGTTCGCCTTCACCGCGTACTTCCCGATGATGTTGTGCGGTGTGTGACAGTCGTTGCAGGTCGCAACAGAATGATGGCTTGACTTCATCCAGGCGTCATATTGCGCCTGCATGACGTGACAATTCGCACACGCCGCCGGATTGTTGGTGAGATAGGAGTAGCCCTTGGCGTAGACAAAGGTGTACGCACAAAGCCCCACAGCCACTCCGAGCAGAGTCGCTGCAAGTATGCCGGCTACAACCGTGCGCTGCATCAGAGATTTCTTCGCTCCCCGAAGAAACTATGAGCATACGCCGTGATGCTCCGATTGAAAATATCCGTTCTGGAAGTCTTCGAGGTCGGCTGAAAGCTGAGAGCTGATCGCTGACAGCTAGTTATGTACGTGCGGGCTCTGAGCAGGATTGGCGTGATGCTGCGATGGGCCCTTGACGACCTTCACGTCAAAGTTGACCGGCACAGTTTTGGGAGGAAAGCACTGCGCGTTGTCGCACGCCTGGTAGCGCAACAGTCCCCGCATCGCATACTTTCCCGGCACAACCGAAGTCAGCGGGTGGACCAACATGTCGATCGTGAAATCTCCGCTGTATACGTTCAGCTTCTCGTCCGGAGAGAACGGGAAGCTCATATCTTTCCCATCGGGATATTCGATCTTTCCAAGAACGATGTCAGTCGGTGGGCTCATCTTCAAAGCAGTGGGAATCAGGAACTCCGACTTCGGAGCATTGGAATTGATATGGAATCCCGAGGCGACCCGGAAATTCACGCTCACCTTGGTCTGCGCACCGCGCGGAGCCGTCACCGGTCCGACGGGAGCCACAGTAACAGAGGGTGCCTTACCCGACTGCGACCAACCCGCTGTGCCCAATGCCAGAATTAGCCCAGCTATTTTCGAGAGGTAATTTGGAGAGATCATGGCTTTTCCGCAACCGCCAAGCCCTTTCGAATCCTAGACTGCGGCAGGGGCGATTTCTATTGTCATCCGTGAGGCCGCGGTTCGACTGATCCTAGGCCGAAAGGCCGGGAAACCAAGATTACTTGGGGTCAATGAGCGCATGCGCAGTGGCAGATGTACTCTCACCCGCCTACGTGCCGAGGGCCTTCTTCACCGAGTCCTCGATCTCGCTCCTGCCCTTCAGGCCGATAATTCGGTCCACAATCTTTCCGTCGCGGTCCACAAAGAAGGTCTCGGGCAGCGCCGGCACACCGCCGTACGCATCGCCGACAGCTTCTTTCCCCAGCAACACGGGATAGTTCACTCCCATTTCCTTGGCGAACTTGGCGATCTCGTCTTTCCCGGAATCATCCATGGCGACTCCGATCACCTGCAGACCTTGCGATCCATACTGATTCTGCAGTTGCACCAGCCATGGCGTTTCGATCCGGCACGGGCCACACCACGTCGCCCAGAAGTTCACCAGGACGGCTTTGCCGTGGAGCTGGGAAAGACTCAAGTTCTTCCCATCAAGAGTCTCGAGAGTGAAATCGGGGGCCGGCCCATAACCGGCGGCCGCAGGATGATTTGCTCCAGAGCGGCGCGTTGTGTGCAGTCCGAAGTACAGCATCGCAGCGGCGACGATCGCCACGACCACGAGTGCCAGCGGATTCCGTCCTCGCGGCTGAACCGGCGGCGGCATACTATCCGTTGCACCCACAACCTGTACCGGCACGAGTGCCGCTCCGCATACATCGCATGCAGGCTTCCCCGGCACGCCCGCGACTGCAGGCTTGCCGTTGACCAACGCCGCCCCACACTTGGAACAAGATTGCGTGCTCTCAACCACCGGCTCGTTTAATATTTCACCCATAAATCCATCCTCACAGCGCAAAACGATTCAGAAATGATAGCCAACTTGAGATCAGAGTAAACCGGCCCAGAACCAGCAGGATTCCCAGACCAATCAGCAGACCGCCCGACGCCACTTCCAAGACATGCATGTGGGACCGGAAGCGGCTGTAAAACTTCAAGAACCGCTCCATGAGTACCGATGTCAGCAAGAAAGGCACAGCCAGGCCGAGCGAGTACACAGCCAGCAAAAGTACTCCTTTCAGCAATGTGTCTTCCTGGCTGGCGAATCCGAGGATCACAGTCAGAATCGGGCCCAGGCAAGGGGTCCAGCCGAACGCAAACGCGAAGCCGATCACGAATGCCCCGATTGGTGTGCTACTGCCCTTGACTCCATGCAGACGCGCATCCGTGTACAAAGCTTTGATCTTGAAAATTCCTGTCAGGTGCAGCCCAAAGATAATGATCACCACTCCCGCCACGATTGAAAGCGTGTGCTTGTAGCGGGCGGCCAATTGCCCGATCTCGGAAGAGATCGCTCCCAGCGTAATGAAGACGACCGTGAATCCCAGGATGAATCCGATGGAATTCACCATCACTCGGCGCATCAGCTGACCCTGCGCCGACTTCAACTCCTCCACGCCTGCGCCAGAAATTAGCGAAACGTAGCCCGGCACCAGGGGCAGAACGCAGGGCGATAGAAACGAGATCAGGCCTGCGAGAAACGCCGCAATCGGAAGTGGAAGGCTCGACATGGGTCTTTATTGTACCTGCTGGATATCCCTACCAGAATAGGACGCAGGGAACGGCACTTAGTTGCCCACAACTAGGTCAATTCTTAGTAACCTTCACGCCTAATCACTTCTTCGCATGACCCTTTGGCGTGGGAGACTCCTCCTGAACAGTAGGAGGGTGGATGAGATCGGGCACCTGCTGCGGCGAATCGACCGCCTTTCGGAAAAACTCGGTGGGCAGCGTTGCGACCAATATCGCACGGCTGTCTTCCTGTTTAACTTGCAGGCTATCAAAAACGGTCTTCACGTCAGCGTCAGTGCCTGGCGATCCCACAGAGGCTTCGGCGCTATGGAATAGCGACAGGAATACGCCCACTTTGTCGGTGATTGCGCGCGCATCATCGTCACTCGCCGCCCACGCCTCCGCCCGCAGTCGCAAAGCCCCCGCCCGCAAGGGTAGGTGCAACGGATTGAAACTGACGGAAACTACCAGATCCGCCGACTTGGGAAAGATTGCCGACCAGCCTTCAAATGCAGGCGCCGTAGGCTCCACTCGGGTTACGAGCCACGCCGGGCTCGCAAGCTGCACATCTTTATAGTGCCGCCTGAGAAATGCAGGCCCTGCGAACGGAGAAGCCAGCCTTCGCGAACGGTCTACCATGCCCCGAATCACCGACGGATCTTCATGATTGGAGGCCGCAACCGCATCGACCCCGAGAATCGCTACGCGAACCGAACGCCCATAAATCGGGATGGTGAAGATGTCGACCGATTCGTAGCTTTCCACGGCCTTCGCCGTCCGTCGCAGATACGCTGCGCACTTGCTGCTGTCGAATCGCCCGATCAAAACTTCGGAAAACCGTGGCTCCGAAGCCTTTCCCCCAGTCCCGCCCCCTGGCCATGCTTCGGGATAGTGGACCGCAAATGCCACCGAGTCCAGATCGCGCTCGTAGTCGAAGCCCGTTTCCTGGATGAATTGTTCGTACTCGGGATCGTGAACGACGGGGTTGAAGGGCTTGCCGTGGGCCTTGCGCGCCCAGCTGTAATCCACGTAGAGAAACCCGTCCGCCCCGGGCAGCAAGCGCGCGGGCTCCGGCGGAGCGTGCTTGCGTAACTGGACGGCTAGCACGACTGCCGCGCCAATCAACACGACCGCTAGAACAATTGGGAGAGTGCGTCGAAGTCGCATGAATTGCGGTCAGGAAATGATAGCACCCCCTGCCATCAAGGCCGAGGTGACCGTGCAAGCTTTCCCCGACGCATCCCAACCACCCCGTGCTGACTAAAGCACTCTGCGCAGCAACAATCGGGAACGCCCATTCTCTGCGGACCCTGCACAGGAATGGGCGAACCTTGCATCGTGGCAACGGGCCCCGATCATTTTCCTGTCGCACCGTGGCCTTCCCCGGACTGATCCGTGTAGTTGGCGGCGAAATTTCCCTTGTTCGGAATGTGGGTCAGTGTCGTCCCCGCTGCACCAGTGACAGTGATGGTGCTAAAGATGCCGTTTTGGAACAGGAGACCGTGATCAGTCCCAGCGGCGTCCCGGTACGAGCCCGAAATTTCTCCGCTATCGTTCACGCCGAAAAGAGTCGTCGAAGTAGCGAGCGGGGCATTCAGTGGCGTGAATACGCCTCCTTGATACGTGAAACCGTTATTTCCTCCGACGTTTGTCTGGAACACGCCCACTACCTCACCCGACAGGTTGATCCCAAAACCTATGGTGAGATCCGCCCCAGGATAATCGAGAGAGGTAAACGTGCCCCCTTGCAACAGGAATCCGTGTTGCCTGCCTTCACCGGCCCCGCCTCCCGACCCGATCGTCTCATCTTGCCAGGTTCCGACCATGTCGCCGTTCGCATTGATGTCGCTTACGGTTGTGTCGACCGATCCCGGAAAGTCGATCGTCGTACAGGTGCCTGCGGTGTCGACGAAGCCGTGTCTTACGCCCGCCGTATCGATGTAGTCGCCAACGATCTGTCCAACGCTGTTCACGCTGAAAGCGCGTGCCGAAACGGCGCCCGGCACAATCAGAGTTCGGTACACTCCGCCTTTCAACGTGAAGGGAACGAGCTGCGTGAGCGAACCGAAACTATAGTTGCCCACAACCAACCCGTTCGATGAGGCCATCGTCTCAGTGAAGGATGCGCCCGGATAGTCCGCGGTAACGAACTGATAGATGTGCGCGGACGCGCGCACTTGAGAATTGGGTTGCAGATTGGTATTTGCGCCGACCGCAGGCTTCTGGAGGAATCGCATCAATGGGCTTTTCTCACTCAAAGTCCCTCGTTGCCCCGCGCCATTCTTCGTTGTGTTCACGGGACGCTGGGCAACGGCAACAAGGCTCAGAGTTACGGAGATACTGATGACAGACAGAACTTTCCTCACGGAGATCCTTCCTTCCTCGTATGTTTTGATTTGTGAGTGGCGGGCGTTAGCGAGGGTTTATGCCTTCACGCACGTCGCGAGAGTAGCGGCGCAAAACACAATGCTGTGTCACGAGAACGTAAAGATTGCGTCCGGGTTTGGTAATGAAACATCAACATTGCTTGAAGTTGTCTCCAACGCAAACCCCGCGCCCGATATCTGGGAATTAGGCCGCGTTATTCTTCACCTCACGTCCTTGGGCCTATGTTCGAAGTCGGGTGAATTCGGTCAAAACGGGCGACCTGTCATCCCTAGGCAGGGTCCGATATTGCGCCCCTTGTTTTCCTTGTGGTACCTTAGATAATTGTCCCGGACATCTGGAAGGGATCCGTGGGATAAGCTTGCGCGGAGACGCGCCTTTCCCCAGTTGCTGGCGTAGCTCAGTCGGTAGAGCATC
>AR_comb_assmDRAFT_10076324_pt1 | contig 14864 bp, 13 predicted proteins | sample ArasoioldDNA_FD_10543 | JGI IMG/M metagenome (IMG submission 10543) | reverse complement strand
AAATTTACGACCGGATTGCGTATATCGCGATCAATTAATTCATTGTACGTTCTGCGAATAGATTGCATCGAGTTGCTCCCCGAAGCGCGTAAACACAGAATAACGGTTTGATCATTCCTAAGTAATTCCAAAAAGCGACTAAAGTGCGTTGGGTTTCTATCAGCCCAATTTACATCAAGGAAGACGAAATTAACTTTTTCGGACTTGCTGCAAGAAGGGTGGATGAATTCTGCCGCTTCATAAACGGGGTAGCATTTCTCTTTGTCCTGGATGGTTTTCCAAATCGTTGACGATAGAATTGGCCGAAGAGTACCGGGCAAATCAAAATCTATCGATTTATCGCCCGTATAAATATAATCGGCAGCGGCATCGGCTATCGCCCATTTGTCTGTTGAGGGATCATACGTATACCCAATTTGTTGCAAATCTGCAGGCGTCATGTTTTCAAGCCGAGTGAAATCAGCAATCACCACTGGTATATGTTTTCCACCGATATTTTGGATCTCGAATGTTTGACGCCGCTGGTAATTGAAAGGATCATAACAAATCTTGCTTAGAGGCAGCATATCCTGTGTAGCATCCTCGAAACTCTGATACCTTTTGACGAGATTTTTGCAGACGGGTATTTCGCGTTCTGGGTCTTCGGTTAATGAAACACGAATGGTATCACCTAAGCCATCTTCCAACAGGGTGCCAATGCCTACGGCACTTTTTATTCTTCCGTCCTGGCCATCGCCCGCCTCGGTCACTCCCAAATGCAATGGATAGCATTCGCCAAATTCCTCGAACATAGTTTTTACGAGCAACCTGTATGCGTGCACCATCACCTGTGGATTGCTGCTCTTCATGCTCAGCACAATCTGGTGATAATTTTCACTGCGTGCTATGCGCAAAAATTCCATCGCACTTTCAACCATACCAATGGGCGTATCGCCGTAGCGACTCATAATACGATCACTGAGAGAGCCGTGGTTAGTTCCGATACGCATTGCCGTTCCATACTCTTTGCAAATTTTTATTAATGGAACAAACCGTTGATGTATGCGGTCAATTTCTTCGCGGTACTGGGCATCCGTATATTCGATACTCTCGAATTTCTTCTTGTCAACATAATTCCCTGGGTTCACTCTCACTTTTTCGACAATCCTGGCTGCAATCTCCGCAGCATTCGGAGTAAAGTGAATGTCGGCCACAATAGGCGTCTTGTAACCCCGCCTCCGTAATTCATTTTTTATGTGCAACAAGTTTTCCGCTTCCCGCTTTGAGGGAGCCGTTATCCGGATCAACTCGGATCCAGCTTCAATGCAACGAATTGATTGCTCTACGGTCGTCAAGGTGTCCATCGTATCGGTGGTGGTCATCGTTTGTACACGGATGGGATGGCCATCACCGCCATCGGGGTTACCAAGCAACAGATCGCCGATTTGCACTTCGCGTGTTCGTAACCTTTTATATGTTGTAAGCGACTCGCAATAAAGATCCATGAGACCTCCATCCCGCTGCTAGCGGAGAACGTTTTGAAATGCAAAAATAACAATTGGATTGCGGATGAATAGTTATCAATATTCTAAGGAATTCTTCGTTGGCGGCTGTTAGCAATTTATCAATATACGGAAAGCTGTTGTTTCACCAATCCTTTGGCAGAGAGCTACCCGTTCTTGAATTTTTTTGAATTCGCTCCTGCACTTGCTTTTCCTTTTGCTCGAGTAGTTTAAGTTGCTGCTCGGCTTCCTTGGGCGATATCTTGGGTTTCGGCTGCTGTTTTTGCTCTTCCTTTTTTTTCTCTTGTTTTTTAGGTGGATTTTTTTTCTTCAATTCCAGTAGGGCTTTCTGCAAGTTCTCCCTTGCGTCCCTGTCATTAGGGTCCAGCCGCAAAGTCTCTTTGTATGCTTCGATGCTTTCTTCTAATTTTTTTTGTTGAGTGAGCAACACGCCCTGATTATATGTTGCCCTTGGTCGAATCGCTGTTTTATTTTCGTTTACATTTAGCTCACTCAGCAGCTTGTCCGCCTCGGATTTTTTATCCTGTTTGATGAGAGCGTTGGCAAGGTTAAACTTGGCAATTTTGTTATTCGGCGAATTCTGTAACGCCTTCTCGTATTCGGATTGCGCTTTGTCATATTGTTGCTGCCGGTAAAAATTATTTCCCTGTTGAATGTTATTGTTTTCAGGCTGAGCGATTAGCAAAACGGGATTTGTTAACAATAGTATGGCCAATAAATGTTTCACGCTAATTTTCGCCTCCTTTCAGGTATTATGAATTCAAGAATCAAGAGCAAAAACATCGCCATCGTAAACCACATGTAGTAGGATTTATAATTCAATAAGGAAACATCCACAAATGTTTTCTTTTCTACCTGGGATAATTGCTTCATTATAGCATCAACGGTTTGTTCGCCATTTTCGAAATGGACATAGACACCATTCGTCTTTTGCGCGATCTGCTGCAATATTGCTTCATTCAATTTTGAAACCACAATGTTGCCCATCGCATCGCGTTTATAATCATTTGTTGCTGAGTCCGGAATTTGCGCGCCCTCAGGAGAACCGATCCCCACGGTACACACCATTACGCCCTGCTGCGCAAGATCGGCAGCGGTTTTCAGTGTTTCCTCATCATGATCTTCACCGTCTGAAATCAGAACCACAGATTTGAATCTGCCTTCCTTTGTGTTGAATGCTCGCGCACTCATTTGCAGTGCCTCGCTAAATACAGTTCCTTGCGTTGGTATAGCGTCCGGGCTTGCAGACGAGACAAAAATTGCAGCAGCTCCATGATCGACAGTTAACGGCATTTGCAGATATGCTTTACCAGCAAAGAGCACAAGCCCGATCCTGTCATTTGGCATCTCATTCATTAACCTCAAAACCATTTGCTTTGCTCTTTCCAGTCGGTTGGGGGTGATGTCCGTGGCAAGCATACTTTTGCTCACGTCCAGCGCTATCACAACATCAATTCCCTTTCTTGCAATATTATCCGCCGCGCCCGGACGGCGAAGATTGGCCACCGCCACTATTCCAAGCGCGAATGCCAGAGAGAACAAAACAAATTTGGTAGCAAAGAGACGCGACGAAAAATTTTTGATCAGCTGCTTAACCAGCTTTGCATCCCCAATTTTCTGAATTGTGTTTTTCTTCCATCTGAGAAGTAATATGAAAAGGCAAATAAAGATGGCGACTGTTAAAGACAGCCAAAGAAACTGCGTGTATTGAAATTGAAAATTCAATGTTTGTTATTACCAATAATTAAACCACTTCTCACATTTTTCCGTGCATAAACCCCAATTGTGCCAGAATCCCTTTTAACATCCTCATTCGCATGGCTGGGATATCCACGTTGGCGTTAGCGCTCTCAAAATTGAGAACGAAAAAGTAGGGGTGCTTATTTTCTTCGATCCATCCCACTACCCATACCAATTGGTTCCCTTGCTCGGTACGCCCCCAACCAGTCTTGTAGCTCAATTTGTAGTTAGCGTCGTCCTCAAAAAGCATGGCTCGTTTCACCATTCCCTCATACGTATCAAAAAAGGGAAGTTGGTTAAAGTATAATTTCTTAACTAACCCCAACTCTTCATCCGGTTTTATTTTAAGGGAATTATCCAACCAGAATGTATCAATACGCGTTTTTATCTTTTTAGTACCATAAGAAAGACTGTCGAGCCATGTTTGCATAGTATCTTTCCCGATTCTTCTAGCCACCTCCTGGAAATATGGGACTGCCGACACGCGGAAAGCTTCATACATGGTCAGGTCTTTGTTCCATTCTTGCACTGGCCTTTTGATTCCGTCCCATTTGATTACCATGCTATCATTAGTGATCTTACCCGTTTGCAATCCGATTAGTGCATTCACAATTTTGAATGTGGACGCTGGCAAGTACGAGCTATCGCGATACCGCTTTAAATTGTAAATGGTGAATTGGCCGGTTCCATTATCAAACAATGCGAAAGTTCCATTGACATGGTTCTCATCAAAAAAATGCCTCAGGTTGTTATCTATCTTAACGTTGTTGGGTGAACACGAGTAAAGACTGACCACCAGTAAGACGATTGTACCAAATAACTTCATCTGTGAAAAAATTTTTCGGCAAAGGTACGTTTGTCACCAAAGCAACTAAGAATGAATGGATGAAAATTTGGATGCTGCCGTCTATGATTCTTAATTTTAATTATTAATTCTAGCGAGTGTTCAACATTGAAAACTTCTACTTATTTCTTACGGTAAGTATTCTCATAAACATCTCCCCAGGGCCGGACATGATTTATACCGCCGCGAGGAGTTTGTCCCAGGGAACAAAGGCAGGGGTTTTTTCAGCATTGGGAATTTTTACGGGCTGCCTCTTTCATATAGCGGCGGCCACGTTTGGATTGTCTAGAATCATTGAAGAATCCGTCTTGCTTTTTTCAATTATCAGATATGCAGGAGCAGGGTATCTTATTTACCTTGGCATTCGGTCCCTTATTAATAAAAAGAGGAACGCCGGTGAGATAAAGTCGTTGACCTTGATGAGTAATCGAAAAATATTTTTACAGGGAATGACCACCAATATATTAAATCCCAAGGTGGCCATCTTTTTTCTATCATTCTTACCACAGTTCATTAACCCTCAGTCAAAATACGTAGAAGAACAAATAGCTTTTTTAGGATTGTGGTTTGACGTGCAAGGAGCAGTTGTTTTGCTATTGGTTGCAACTGTAACCGGCGCGTTTAGAAATTTGTTCCAAAAAAATCCTGGGTTCTGGCAATGGCAGCAGAAAATTACGGGGATAATATTATTTAGCCTGGGGATAAGAATGCTCTTTACCAAAAAATAAAAATCCCCCGACTCCTCGGGGGACTGCTTTGGCCAAATGGCATTTAGATGTAAATGCCATTGTTTAAGCGATAATGTTTTCTACCCTGGCAGTCCCTCTTGCTTGCGGCACAAGAAGAAAGCAGGAACGCGAAGACAATGAATGCGAAGATGAAAACGAATAATTTCTTCATTACATTTTGTTTGCCGGGTAATTACTTCAGCTTATCAAAGGAGGGATCGGTAACGTTGCTTACTAAAACAAGAAACGAAAATAATACCAGATTATTATTTTTATATACAGCCACGTACAGCCACGTAGTTTTCCTAGCCGGAGCGAGATCCGATCAATTGCGTTTGAGAACGCTCAACGCTTTTCCAATTTTGGTGAATGCGGTAATCGCTTTATCGAGATGGAGTTGGTCGTGTGCAGCACTTAATTGCACGCGGATGCGCGCCTGTCCTTTAGGCACAACAGGAAAAAAGAAACCGATCACATAGATACCTTCGTCCAAAAGCTTTGCTGCGAAATTCTGCGCCACAATAGCATCGTATAGCATGATCGGAACGATAGGGTGTTCACCGGGCCTGATATCGAATCCCGCCTCGGTCATTTTATCCCGGAAATATTTTGCATTCCTTTCCAATTTATCGCGCAACTCGGTTGTTTCGCTGAGCATATTCAGCACCGCGATAGATGCACCCGTAATAGATGGAGCCAATGTATTGCTGAATAAATAGGGTCTTGACCGTTGGCGAAGAAGATCTATAATGTCGCTTCGGCCACTTGTAAAACCTCCGCTTGCTCCCCCTAACGCTTTGCCTAATGTGCCTGTAATTAGGTCTATCTTTCCCATTACGCCTCGATACTCGTGTGTACCCCGTCCGGTCTTACCCATAAAACCCGAGGCGTGACATTCATCAATCATGACGACAGCATCATATTTTTCTGCCAAATCGCAGATTTTGTCTAGTTGCGCAATAGTCCCATCCATGCTAAAGACGCCGTCTGTAACGATCATGCGGTTCCGGCATGTGGAAGCCTCCTTCAGTTTGGTTTCGAGGTCATTCATATTGTTATGCTCATAGCGAAAACGTTGAGCCTTGCACAGCCGAACGCCGTCAATAATAGACGCGTGATTTAGAGCATCGGAAATAATCGCGTCCTCCTCATTAAGCAGGGGCTCGAAAATTCCCCCGTTCGCGTCAAAACAGGCGGCATATAAAATGGTGTCTTCCGTGCCCAGGAAATCGGCTATCTTTTTTTCAAGCTGTTTATGTATATCCTGCGTCCCGCAAATAAAGCGCACACTGCTCATTCCGTAGCCATGGGATTCGATGGCCGCATGTGCCGCTTCGATCACTCTGGGGTGAGAGGATAGACCCAGGTAATTATTGGCGCAAAAGTTCAAGACCGTCTTCCCATTTACGGTTATTTCGGGCCCCTGCGGGCTGCTTATCATGCGTTCCGTCTTATACAATCCAGAGGCCTTAATCTCGTCAATCTCCTTTGCTATCCGTTTTACAAAGCTCTCGTTCATGGTTGTAATTTAAGTCGCAAATATAATGGTTGCCTTAAAAGATTATCAGCGTGGGCTGGAGGCAACCGGGGCGTGGATGGAAACGATATCTTAACGTCCAGGTAACATTTGCCTATTTATCTTCGTTAAACAATAAAACCAACACTATGAGAATAGGTGCTCTCATACGATTTATAGTTTTGGCCGCCGTTGTAATAACTATCTTATCCCTTCTACGCTCTTCATCAGTAAAGCCACAACCCGCTTCAAAAGATCTCAAACAGGAATGCTGCCGCGGCACGAAATGTAAGGCCACGGAGGATAATAACATGATTTGGGAAACATTCTCCCGGCAATTTATCGCGGTATTGGCACTGCCCATTGCCCCCCTTTAGGGTTCGTGCCGAGCAACTTCGCCTGAGCTTGCTATTTCCAAAGCACTACGGTATACATGTAACTATTTGCCCGGTTCACCCGTCTTACGTTGGATTAAGGGGTTTTACGGCTAATTTTGTTATTGTACGGGCTGTTTATGACTGAAAAAGAATACAATTTGTGTGTGACAGAGTATGCAGACAATGTGTACCGCTTCATTGTGAAGAACCTTAGGCATGAAGAAGATGCCCGGGATGTGGTGCAGAGTGCGTTTGAAAAGATGTGGCGCAACCGGGATGGCATCGACCCTGAAAAAGGCAAGTCCTATTTGTTTACAGTAGCTTACCACCAGATGATCGATCACCTTAGAAAGACGAAGAGAATACAGCTCAAGGATGAGTTTAACGATGAAACAAGAGTAGTAAGCCATGATGTCCATAATGCAAAAAAAATCCTGGAGCAGGCTCTGGATCGGCTAAGTGAAACCCAGAAAAGCCTAGTGATGCTTAAGGATTACGAAGGTTACAGTTACGATGAGATTGGCAAAATAACGGGCCTTAATGAAAGCCAGGTAAAAGTCTACCTGCACAGAGCCAGGGTACAGTTGAAAAATTTCCTGGTAAAACCGGAGAATGTGATTTAAGTTAAGTAAGAAGAAAATGAGAATTGATCGACATAATTACGAGGAGTATTTTGTGCTTTACATTGACAACGAGTTGACCGTTGATCAAATGAAGCAGGTTGAACTATTTGTAGCGGACAATCCGGATCTCGAAGAGGAATTGCTAATGTTGGAGCAGTCAAGATTGATCCCCGATGAAAGCATTGTCTTCGATAGTAAGCATTTATTGAGGAAGGAGGAAAGTGATTCTTTCATCAATATGAGTAATTACGAAGAATGGTTGGTTTTGTATGTGGACAATGAGGTGACCGGAGAACAACAGATCGCAATCGAGAAATTTGCAGTCAGTCATCCTCAAGTGCAAAAGCAGCTTGTTTTATTCCGGCAAACAAAACTCCAACCCGAAAAAATATTTTTTGCCGACAAGGAAGTTCTTTATAAAAGAGAGGGGGCGAGAATTTTGCGCATGCAGTGGTGGAGGATTTCCGTAGCAGCAATGTTGCTACTGGCGGCAGGGATGGGACTGTTTTCAATTCTTAATAAGAAACATTCTACCGGCAAAGGAGCTATTGCTAAAGAGGTAATTAAGAAAGAACATCCGGCAAGCGCCGCCAATATTAAAACTTCAAACAAGGATACATCTGGTAATGTCGGCTTCGTGCAGCCCGCTCCACCCCAGAATCTTGCAACAACGACTAATGATAAAATTGTGAAGAAGGATAATCGCCAAAGGAAAATCATTGGTGATGAAAAAAGTAACGAACCACAACTTGCTGTGAATTCGACGACAGCACGTGTTGTTCCTTCCGAGCATGTTGCTTTGCAGTCAGTGCAAACAAAGCCTCCACAGCTAGCCAACCTTAACGAGAATGCACTAAATGAAAAGATAAATACACGAAAAATCCTTGATACGAGTGTAACATATCCAACTGTTGAAACGCCTCATGTAATGTATGCCAGTAACACTGACAATGACGAAAACAAAAGGTTTCGTGGGTTTTTCCGGAAAGCTTCACGCATCATTGAACGTAGCACCAATATCAATCCAACGGCGAATGATGATAGAGTGCTGATCGGTGGAATGGCAATAAACCTGAAATAATTTTTCTTTAAAAATATAGAACATGAAAAGGACTTTGACCCTTGGTATCATTTTATGCGTTACACTGTCGAGCTTTGCCCAGGTGGACACAACCGGCAAAGAAAACCCGTCCGAAAAATCGGACACGATTAAGGTTGGTGGTATGATCATCATTCGTAAGCCAGGCGGAGAACATGACATCTACAAAAAGGACAAAGAGGGCGGCACGTATCATTATCATCATCACGACTACAACAGACCAGCAAACATAAGTACAAACTGGTGCATATTTGACTTTGGCTTTTCTCTTTACACGGATAACACAGACTACAAATCTCCGGAAACACAAACTTTTGCCCCTGGCACTAACAAGGACGCCTTTAAATTAAATACGTGGAAGTCGCGGAACATAAACTTGTGGCTGTTTATGCAGAAGCTGAATGTCGTCCAACATGTCGTCAACCTGAAATATGGGTTTGGCTTGGAATTGAATAACTATTATTATACAGATAACAGGTTGCGCTTTGAAAAAAATCAAGCTTATGTTGTTAAACTAGATTCCGCATATGAGAGTCTTGACAAAAACAAACTTGCAGTCGACTACCTCACGGTTCCTTTAATGATCAATTTCAATTTTACTCCCGACCGGGGAAGAGGCTTTGGCGTCAGCGCGGGAGTGAGTGCCGGCCTACGTTACAGCTCGCGACAAAAAATAAAGAATAACGGCGACGTGGATAAGCTACATGACGATTTCGGCCTCCGGACATGGAAAATATCTTATATAGGAGAAATATTGCTTGGCCCTGTTAAGCTATACGGCAGCTATGCTACACAAAGCATGTGGGAAAATGGATTGGACCAGACGCCATATACTGTAGGCATTCGGCTGTCTAACTGGTAGACGAGTTTTTCTCATGTAAATTTGCAAAGCCGGTGTCGTAAATGACGCCGGTTTTTTCATGCTTCAGGAGACAGTTGTTAAGAAATTTTGCGTAATCTTTTGTGAAACCACCGCACTTACTTTTTTACCACTGTTGTTTTTTTTAGTTTTGAAAAATCATCGTTAAAACCCGCCTATTTCAGGCTGAGATTTATCCACAGGAAAAATAAAAAGGAAACGAGTTACGTTGTTTTTGAGGCGGTCAAAGGATGTAACTTATGAAACTACCCATTGTTCTCACGTCCGTGTTTCTGGGAAGCAGTGCGCTCTTCTCGAACCCACATATTATTACTACAACAGCTAAGTTTTGCGAGACAAAAAAAAGAGTTATTGAAGGAAGCACGAAGATCCTTCCTGTCGGAGCAGTTTATATTGTGATTGACAAATCAGACTACGAGCTAAACGTCTATGATTCCAAGGGCTGGTTCGCCACTTACCCCGTCGTATTCGGCAATGGGAGCCTGGAGGATAAAAAAATGGAGGGTGACAGAAATACTCCGGAAGGCACCTTTCACATAGTATCCAAAAGGGTCCATGACAAGTGGGATCGGTTTATGGCTTTGGATTATCCCACGACCGATAGCTATGAAAAATTCAGGTTACGAAAGCTGCGCGGGGAGATACCGACGAGCGCAAGAATTGGCGGAGGTGTGGGAATCCATGGCACATGGCCCCATGATGATTATATTATTGATCGTTACAAAAACTGGACAATGGGGTGCATTTCCATGAAAAATAATGATGTTGAGGATTTGTACAGTTACGTGCCCACTGGCACCCGGGTAACGATAAGAAAGTGACTACTTGGAAAGAAAATCTCTTATTTCCGTTCTCCACTTGTCCGGATCCTTGCTTAGCAGCGGCTCGTGCGCCACATTTTTGTATATTACCAATCTTTTATCCGTCGAGCTAACATTTTTATAAATACAGTCTGTTTCTTTTTGTGTCACCAATTTGTCTTGAGCTCCGCGTTGCAATAGCACCGGGCACTTGATCTTTTTAACATACTCGCAGGTGTTATGTTTAAACCCATTGAAGCCTCTTTCGACGCCTGACCAGAAAGTGACAAGTATTCCAAATGGCTCTTCTGGAAAACCCAGCACTCTTGCTCTTCCTTCTAAGTGACTCTTTAAGCTGGCAAATGGAGCGTCCAGGATAACGCCAGAGGGGGAAATGTCATAATCGTAGATACTTTTTGCAATAACCACGGCGCCCAACGAAAAGCCGTAAAGGATGATGTTTCTTTCACCCTTCTTCGCAAGGAAGTCATATGCTAATTTCACCTCCTCACTTTCCCTCACACCAAGAGTAGTTGTATTGCTGCCACTATTTCCATGCGCCCGCAGTTCCATTAGCATAACATTAAATCCTAAATACATGAACTCGTAAGCCTGGTCAAGCATGAATGCTTTGTTCCCTCCAAGCCCATGAAACAATATTACGGTTCCCCGCGCGGAATCCACCGGAATGTACCAAGCTTCGATTGTCAAATCATTTTTTGTTTTGAGACGGACGGTTTCAAATGGAAAATGTGGAACCTCACTAATGGTTGTTTTTTGAAATTTAGGTCCCCGGAACAACCTCCACGTTTTCGCGAAAATATTTTTTGAAGACGCCGCTGGATTTGGTGCTGGGTCGTAAAAGTGGGTGAGCTTATAGCCGTAAAGAATGCCGCTTAAATTGATTAGGATAAACTGAATGAGCAAAAACCACAAGACCCATTTCAGGATAAAAGCTTTCTTGTTGCCTGTGTTTGATTGATTCATCAGAGCAGTGAGTTAGTAAATCGCCGCCAGCAAAACCGGAGCAAAAGAAACGCTTTTCAATTATTTTTTTGGAAAAGAAGGAAAATAAGTAAAGGGTATAGATTTTGCTGTTAAACGCCAACATTACCCTGCCACTTGAAAAACCTTTTAAAGCAGCTCTCCGGGCTGCTTTTTTATTTAAACCTTTCCATTTTTTATTTCGTCAACTACTGCCGGATCTAGCAGGGTAGTCGTGTCGCCCAGGTTATTTGTTTCTCCTTCGGCGATCTTTCTTAAGATTCGACGCATGATTTTTCCGCTACGTGTTTTTGGCAAGCCACTCACGAATTGAATTTTGTCAGGCTTAGCAATGGGGCCAATGATCCTGGCAACTGTTTGACTGATGTTCTTCCTCATGCTGTCCGGATCACCATGTATATGTTGACAGATGACGTAGGCGTAGATACCTTGTCCTTTGATATCATGATGATATCCCACCACGGCACTCTCGACAACATCACTATGCATATTGATTGCATTTTCCACCTCGGCAGTTCCTATCCTGTGACCGCTCACATTTAAGACATCGTCCACCCGTCCTGTGATCCTGTAATTGCCATTCTCATCTCTCAATGCGCCATCGCCGGTCAGATATAAATCTTTGTACGTAGAAAAATAATTTTGCCTGCAGCGTTGATGGTCGCCATATGTGGTTCGAATGATCGACGGCCACGGCGCCTTGATGCACAGAATGCCGCTGGCCGGATTGCCCGTGACTTCTTTTCCGTGTTCGTCCATGAGCACTGGTTGCACACCCGGCAGGGGGAGTGTGGCATACGTTGGCTTTGCAGGAGTGACACCGGCCAGGTTGGTGATTAATATGCCGCCGGTTTCCGTCTGCCACCAGGTGTCAACAATTGGGCACTTCTTTTTACCAACGTGCTCGTCATACCAATGCCAGGCCTCTTCATTGATTGGTTCGCCAACCGTACCCAAAACTTTTAGTGTGGAAAGATCCTTTCCTTCAAAAGGCTTCTCCCCAAATCCCATTAATGAGCGAATTGCAGTGGGTGCCGTATAAATAATGTTGACCTTGTGCTTGTCAACAATATCCCAGAAGCGTCCAGCATCAGGCCACGTTGGAATACCCTCAAACATCACCGAAGTGGCACCCGCAGCTAACGGCCCATACACGATATAACTGTGCCCGGTGATCCACCCAATATCCGCGGTACAAAAATGAACCTGCCCCTGTGAATATTGAAAAACGTTGATGAAGCTATAAGCAGTGAATACCATGTAACCACCACACGTGTGCACGACGCCTTTTGGTTTGCCAGTACTTCCCGAAGTGTACAATATAAAAAGGGGATCTTCTGCATCCATTTCCTCAGCGGGGAAAAAAGCCACGTTATTGTTTTCAACCTGGGTCTCTGCATGGTCCATTTCATCTTCCCACCACACGTCTCTTCCCTTGATCATGCTCACCGCAGTTCGCGTTCTTGTGTATACAATTACCCTTTTCACAGTTTTGTTGCCGATCAAAGCATCGTCGATAACATCTTTCAAGGGGATGACTTTCTCACCCCGGTAGGCCCCGTCACATGTAACAACATATTCGGCCTTCGCGTCCTCGAGTCTATCAGCGATACTTTGTGCAGAAAATCCGCCGAATATTACGCTATGAATTGCACCAATCCTGGCGCAGCCCAATATTGCATAAACCAACTCCGGTACCATGCCCATGTAAATGCAGACCCTATCGCCTTTTTTGACCCCATTATTTTTTAGAACCTGCGCAAACTGGCATACACGCTTGTGCAATCGGTTGTACGTAACAACTCTCACGCGGTCTTCTGGGTTGTTCGGTTCCCAAATAAAAGCAGGTTTTTCTCCTAGCGCCTCCAAATGCCGGTCAATGCAATTTTCAGTAATGTTCAGCTTGCCATTTATGAACCACTTTACGTCAGGGTCTGCGAAATTCCAATCCAATACCTTGTCCCATTTCTTTCTCCAATAAAAACTGGAAGCAACAAACGCCCAATAGTCTTCGGGATTGTCGACGCTACTTTTGTATGCTGATTTGTACTCTTCCAGTGATTTGATCTGGTAAGGATATGACATAACCTTCGATTTAAAAATTTCAAGAACCAAATCACAAGTTCCAAATAAATCAAAAAATGCAAGGCTCAAATAACGTCACGGAAGAATTGGATTTTGGAATTCATGATTTATTTGGTTCTTGTATCTTGGATCTTGGTTCTTTTCCGGACACACAATTTACACAATGAATAAAATTCATTGCGAATAAATCTGTATTTTAAACTTATGAACCAACCAACTAACGAAGTGCATAGCATTCGGCGAATCATTGCCGCTTCTTCTGTCGGCACTTTAATTGAATGGTACGATTTCTACATTTTCGGAAGCCTGGCCACTGTAATTGCCAGTCAATTTTTTCCAAAAACAAACCCAACCGCTGCTTTGCTTTCCACTCTGGCAACCTTTGCAGCAGGATTCATCGTACGTCCATTCGGTGCACTCGTGTTCGGAAGATTAGGTGATCTGATTGGGCGCAAATACACTTTTCTTTTGACGCTCATCATCATGGGTAGTTCAACATTTGCGATTGGTCTGGTTCCAGGATATGAGACCATTGGATTTGCAGCTCCCATTATCGTGCTCATTCTTCGATTACTGCAAGGACTTGCCCTCGGGGGTGAATATGGGGGTGCCGCCACGTATGTTGCCGAGCATGCACCGCCAGAAAGAAGAGGCTTCTTTACCTCATGGATACAAACCACGGCAACGCTTGGATTGTTTCTTTCCCTCGGCATTATCCTTATTACCCGGCACAGCCTTGATATCGATCGGACAAAATCGATTGCAAAATTTAATGACTGGGGCTGGCGTATTCCTTTCCTGGTTTCAATTCTTTTGGTCATTGTCTCCGTTTATATCCGACTTAAGATGAAGGAATCTCCGTTGTATGCAAGATTGAAAACAGAAGGAAAAACATCTGTGAATCCATTGAAGGAAAGTTTCACTCATCGGTCTAATTTGAAAATGGTCCTGCTTGCTTTGTTTGGTGCCACTATGGGGCAAGGCGTCGTTTGGTATACCGGGCAGTTTTACGCCCAATCTTTTATCGAGAACGTTTGCAAAATTGACTTTGAACAATCGAGGACAATTCTGATTTGGGCGATCTTGTTTGCCACACCGTTCTTTGTTTTGTTTGGCAAGTGGAGTGACACGATGGGCAGAAAATGGATTATGATGATTGGAATGCTGCTGGCCATTGTTACGTATCGCCCGCTATTTGCGAAGTTGCTTTCCATAAGTGATCTGACAAACAGAATTGAATTACCGGAAAAAAAAGAGATCAATACAGCAATCAAACCGATTCCCAATTCAGAAAACTCGATACGAGTTGTTAACACAAAGTATTCCTTTGACGATGGCATGGTGATGACGGAAACAAAATCCGATACAGTTTATTCAGATGCCTCACGCACAACTGTTAAGCCTGATGTAAAACTTTCAAAGGTTTTGGGTGAAAACAATTATTGGATGATGGTTGGAATTGTTTTTATCATGATCATTTATGTGACGATGGTGTACGGGCCTATTGCAGCTTTTCTGGTTGAGATGTTTCCAACCAAAATCAGGTATACTTCCATGTCTCTTCCTTATCATATTGGTAACGGAATCTTCGGCGGATTGACGCCGTTCATTGCCGTGCTTCTTACCACGATTTATACGGGGGACAAATTGGTTGGACTTTTTTAC
>AR_comb_assmDRAFT_10020087_pt1 | contig 14871 bp, 12 predicted proteins | sample ArasoioldDNA_FD_10543 | JGI IMG/M metagenome (IMG submission 10543) | reverse complement strand
GCTTGGAGTGAGCCGAATGTAAGCAGCAGTAGCATGTTCAAACCTGCGCTTGTTACCTTCATGAGGATCCTCTCTTCATTTCTGAAATCCGTACGTCAAACTGGGTGCGCTTGTTTCCTTGAGGTTCATGCGAGGCGCTCCTGCAATGAACCCGGTGGAATTAGTTAGCTAGTGCACCACGAGTGGGGATGAGTTGAAACTGTCACTTGTTACAGGACGGATCGTTGGATCATGTTCGTTCGTTAGGAAAGCCCTCATCACGTCTTCTGTGTGCCGACAACCGCTCTGTCATCTTGCACTTTGTCCGGTCTATCGAAGGTTTCTTGAGTCACAACCACGAAGTAAACGATTGTGCGGTATGACTCCTTGTGACTGTCTCCTTTGACAGTTCCCATTTCCATGGGGCCTTATTACAGTCGGTTGTGATTCCGTGAGATTCCCATGCTTCGAGAGCAGGCACAACATTCACGCGAATAAGTGTGATCGTGTCCTTTCGGAAAAGGAGCAAGTAACAAATGAGACCGAGAGACTTAATCCTAATTTGTGCCTGTCTTGCCATAGTCTGCATTTCTCCTTTGCAAGCACAGCAGAAGGGACAATGGGTGCCAGGCCAGATGGGGTTGAATGCGGGCATAACTACAGAGCCTGGGTTCACCTATTCCAATATGGCCATCAACTATTCCGCCAACAAGCTGAATGACTCCAATGGAAACGCGCTTCCTGGCGTCACCGGGACCTATTCGTTCTGGGTAGATGAGAACATTTTCGCATACGTCCCGAAGTTCAAGATTCTCGGGGCGAAGTTCGTCCCACTGGCGATAGTGAACTTTGCAAATGGTTCCTTGGTGGCTGATCTGTCGGTCGTACCAGGAGCCAATCTGAGTACAGCTGCCGGTGGATCGGGAATCACCGATACCTTTATTCAGCCGGTAGGCTTGGGTTGGAAGTTGAAGCGCGCTGATGTTAACGTCGCATATGGCTTCGTCATTCCGAACGGCCGTTACACCGCGGGAGCGAGCGACAACGTGGGCTCCGGATATTGGGGCAACTTCTTAACAACTGGCACCACGGTTTACCTCACCAAAAACAAGGCGACCACCGCCAATCTGTTCACCGGTTGGGAAGCGCACGGACAAAGGACGACCGCGAGCGTGCCGTCGGGGCAGTTAAGCAAAATCACTCCCGGTCAGGCCTTCACCATGGAGTGGGGGTTTGGGCAGGTTCTTCCGTTGAAGAAAGATTTCAGCAGGCTTCTCCAACTGGGTCTGGTTGGATACGACCAGTGGCAGGTTTCGGCCAATGGGGGCAATTACCTGGTGGCCGGGAGTCCTGTGGCTGCAAGCGGGGTCCCCTACTACTCAGTTCATGGCATTGGGTTTCAGTCGACTTTCCTTCTTCCGAAGAAGAATCTGGCGTTGTTCTTCAAGTACTACGACGAATACTCAGCCAAAGCTCGTCCGGTCGGACGCACGTTCGTATTCGGTGGTTCGTGGACATTGAGGATTCCGAAGCCGGCCACTCCATAAGGGGACAGCGATCCGTCTGTACCCGAGAGCGTCAAGCAAGCCGCCTGTATCTTTTGACAGTTCCCGAGCTAGAGAACGTCGGGTAGGCTCGTCCCCACAACGAACCTGCACATTTTTTTTTGCTGGGCAGGAGTGCCGCGCTAAGTGCACTCGGGGCTGCCAGTCAATGTCGTTTGGTATCGGAAAGTTGATAAGCCTATGCCTCCTATGACGGAAGATCCTCGGCCGCTCAACGCACCCCCCGGCTTCCACCTGCTGGCGAAGCCCAGCGGGTCTACTTGCAATATCGACTGCACCTATTGCTTCTTTCTGTCTAAAGAAGCGCTATACCCGAACGAAAAGAATCGGATGTCAGAAGCGACGCTTGAGGCCTACATCCGCCAGTTGCTCGAGTCGCACCGCACGCCCACCGTGACGGTGGCGTGGCAGGGAGGCGAGCCAACGCTGATGAAGGTCGACTTCTTCAGGCGCTCGATTGAACTCGTCGAAAAATACCGCCGGCCAGAGCAGAGTGTGCAACACACTTTTCAGACCAACGGCATTCTTCTTGATGATGAGTGGTGTGAGTTTTTCAAGGAGCACAATTTCCTGGTGGGTCTGAGCGTAGACGGCCCGCGCGAACTCCACGACGAGTACCGGGTCGACCGCAGCAAAAAAGGCACCTTCGACAAGGTGATGAACGGTTGGAGGCACCTCCATAAGTACGGAGTCGACTTCAACATATTGTGTACAGTCAACGCGGCAAATGAGAAACACGGCCGCACCGTTTACCGTTTCTTTCGTGACGAGATGGGTGCGAAGTGGGTGCAATTCATTCCAATCGTCGAACGCGCGAGCGCCGAAACCATCGATATCGCCAACCAGGGCTGGAGCGACCAGCCCAACCGCAAGCGCCTGCTCTACACGCAAGACGGCAACCTTGTAACTAAACGCTCAGTCGGCGGCAAACAATACGGCCAGTTCCTCGTGGATATTTTCGAAGAATGGGTGCGCCACGACGTCGGCCAGGTTTACGTCCAGATTTTTGATGTGACGCTCGAGGCCTATTTCGGGCGCCATTTGTTGTGCATCCACGCCCCTACCTGCGGATATGGACCGGCTCTGGAATACAACGGAGACCTCTACTCCTGCGATCACTTCGTCGAACCGCGCTACAAGCTGGGCAACATCCATGAGACGCCCCTTGTGCAACTCGTTGCTTCGGCGGTGCAGCGCAAGTTCGGCGATGACAAACGAGACACGCTTACGCCGCAGTGCCAGCGATGTGAAGTCAAACCGCTATGTAATGGCGGCTGCCCGAAGGATCGCTTCGCACTCTCCAGCGACGGCGATCCCGGCCAGAACTACCTCTGTGCGGGATTGGAGCTGTTCTTCAAGCACACACGTCCGGCGATGCAGACAATGGCTCAACTTCTGCATCGGAACCGTCCACCTTCCGACGTAATGGCGTTGACCGCCGCCGAGGACGCGAGAGGCGGGCCCTATGCGCCTTGTCCCTGCCTGAGCGGCAAGAAGTTCCGCTTCTGTCACGGCGAGCGCGCACCACAGTCGCCTTTCAGTGGGCTGACATTGCCAACGTCCGGCGCCGCACAGGAGGCTAGCCAGTGACACCTCGAATGTTCAACACCAGGAGGCTCTGGAATCCGGCTCGGGGTGCAGGAGTGACCTAGCCCGGCAGCAAGTCAAGTTGTTCGTATGTCCCCCGCGGGCCCCACGTCCGCCGGGGGAAATTCGCTAATCCTTACTCGCTACGGTGCGATGAGTTGCAGACATCCCACGTAAGCTTGCAAGGTTTTTCCGGTCAGAACCGGCAACATCAACACCCGAAAACCAGCTACAAGGAGAGTAATTCATGGCTACGAAACAACCGAATATTCTGATCCTATGGGGCGATGACATCGGCATCTGGAACATCAGCCACTTCAGCCGTGGCATGATGGGTTACCGGACGCCGAACATCGACCGCGTCGCCACCGAAGGCGTAACCTTCACCGACTTTTATGGTCAGCAGAGTTGCACGGCCGGACGCGCAGCCTTCATTACAGGTCAGAACCCACTGCGCACCGGCTTGACGAAGGTTGGAATGCCTGGCGCCACGGTCGGACTGCAAGCGGAAGACCCGACCATCGCAGAACTGCTCAAGCCGCTCGGCTACGCCACCGGCCAATTTGGCAAGAACCACCTCGGAGATCGTAATGAATTCCTGCCTACCGTGCACGGATTCGACGAGTTCTTCGGCAACCTCTACCACCTGAACGCGGAAGAAGAACCGGAACTGCCCGACTATCCGAAGGATCCCAAGTTCAAAGCGGCCTTTGGACCGAGAGGCGTGCTGCACTGCTTTGCGACCGACAAGGATGACTCGACGGCGGATCCCCGCTGGGGCCGAGTCGGCAAGCAGACCATTAAGGACACCGGTCCCCTCACCAAGAAGCGAATGGAAACCGTCGATGAGGAGATCACTGACGCCGCAATCGGCTTCATTGAGAAGCAGGCCAAAGCGAACAAGCCCTTCTTCTGCTGGTACAACTCGACGGCGATGCACTTCCGAACTCATGTCGCCGAAAAGAACTTGGGCAAGAGCGGGCAGGATCCTTACAGCGACCGCATGGTCACGCACGACGAACAAATTGGCCAGATCCTTGACAAGCTCGATCAGCTGGGCATCGCCGATAACACCTTGGTCATGTACTCTACTGACAACGGCCCCGAGAATGATACTTGGCCCGATGGCGCCAATACGCCGTTCCGCAGCCAGAAAGACACGAACTGGGAGGGCGCCTGGCGGGTTCCTTCGTTCATCCGCTGGCCCGGCAGGATTAAGGCTGGATCGGTGCTGAACGGCATTGTTTCCCACCAGGACATGCTGCCGACGTTGCTGGCGGCGGCGGGTGATCCGGACGTGAGCAAGAAGCTCTTGACCGGCTACAAGGCGGGGGACAAAACATTCAAGGTGCACATCGACGGGTTCAATCTGTTGCCCTATCTGACCGGACAAGTGAAGGAGAGCCCAAGGACCAACTACTTCTATGTCAGCGATGATGGTGACGTCATGGCGGTTCGCGTTGGCGACTATAAGTTGGTGTTTGAAGAACAGCGGGCAACCTCAACTTATGTTTGGCAAGAACCTATGGTGAAGCTGCGCCTTCCGCTGATCTTTAACCTGCGTCGCGATCCGTTCGAGCGCGCCTCTTTCAACTCCAACGTTTACTGGGACTGGGTAATGCAACACATCCCACAACTATACGAATGTCAGGCGGTCGTGGCATCCCAGATCGAGAACTACGTGAAGTACCCGCCTCGCCAAAAGGCGGCTTCCTTTAACCTCGACGGGGTGATGCGGCAGTTGGATCACTCTTTGGCCGCCAAGGCAGCAGCAGCGGCGGCAGCCAAGGAGAAGACCGAAGCGAACCATGGCGTTTTGGTCGGCAAGTAAGTTGATAGCCAATCGAGGGGGAGGTCGCAAGACCTCCCTTTCAAGAAAAAACGTAGACGGGAATTGCTAGAGAGGTTTCCCCGGCGAACCTCAGGTCTGCCGGGGGGAAGGGCCATCAAAGCTGCAAGAAACAAAGGGGGATAGGACTAACCCACACGTCAAGCTTCCGGTGGAACTAGGAGCCGAGTTGTATCCGCATTCGTAAATGTAGTGTCCGCCCTGGAGTTTTCCGGAATGCAGCACCGTACTATGAGCCAACTAGTCGAGCCCCTTTCGTCGGCAATTGATATAGCAGAAGAGGTCCGGGACTTCTACGACCGTTATCCATATCCGCCACCAGTCGACAATCTGGATAAGTATCAACGGCTCTGGCAGGATCAGCGGAAACGCCGAGCGGACCATCACTTATTTTGGCCCGGCAGACCCTATAAAGAAGACCAATCCATTCTCATCGCCGGGTGCGGAACATCCCAAGCTGCCAAGCACGCGTTGCGTTGGCCTCAGGCGCGGGTTACGGGCATCGACTTCAGCGCGACAAGTGTGCGACGTACGGAGGATCTGAAACGCAAGTACAACTTAAACAATCTTCAGGTGCGCCACTTAGCGATCGGGCGGGTCAGCGAATTGGAGGCGAGCTTCGATCAGATTGTTTGCACCGGCGTTCTCCATCATCTGGAAGACCCGGATGCGGGTCTCGCCGCTCTGCGCAGCGTGCTCAAGCCGGACGGAGCGATGCATCTGATGGTGTACGCGCCTTACGGGCGGACCGGCATATATATGTTGCAGGAGTTCTGTAAGAGGATTGGCATCCATGCCACCGGCGGTGAAATTCGTGATCTCATCGACGCGCTCCGCGCACTGCCGCCGGGACATCCGCTGGAAAGCCTACTGAGCCAGGCCCCTGACTTTCGCCATGAAGCTGCCCTCGCCGATGCTTTGTTGCACCCGAACGACCGCGCGTATTCGGTACCACAATTGTTCGACTTTCTCCGGAAGGCAGGCCTCACATTCGGCCGTTGGGTAAGACAAGCGCCTTACAGCATCAATTGTGGAGTCATGGCAAAGGTCCCGCAGGCCGCCCGGATGAAACAGCTTGCCCGCGAAGAGCAGTATGCGGCGATCGAACTATTTCGGGGCACAATGCTTCGCCACAGCCTGGTTGTGTACCAGGACGATCGCATCAGCGACCGGCACCGCATTAGTTTTGACCGCGATACCTGGCTTGGATATGTGCCAATTCGCATGTCGGACACGATCTGTGTTAAAGATCGGCTGCCTGCCGGGGCTGCTGCGGTTCTGATTAACCAGACTCACACCTACACGGATCTGTTCCTGCCAATAGGGTCAAAGGAGAAGCAGGTGTTCGACGCGATTGATGGGGAGCGTAGCATCGGCGAGATCTACGAAAAAACGCTGTCATCTTTAGACCGAGCGAATCTCGAGGTGACGCGTACGTTCTTTGAGCGGCTCTGGTGGCATGATCAAGTCGTGTTCGACTCATCACACACCCGAACACGTTCGACGGTTGAACGCGGTGCAGGAAATCCTTAGAGGAGATGGCTTGGAAAACAGAGCCGAGTCGAGGAACGACTGAACAATGAATAGAAATCGGAATGGATTCAACATACGACTGAAGAAAGCGGACATTGGCTGCGCCCATCGCGACACTCGTAGTCACCTGGACTGTCCCGGTGCACTCGTAGCAGATATCTACCCCGGGGGCGGGGAATTCCCGAAGATGGAGAAAACTGACAGCTGATTTGCAGGGTGTCGGGAAGCGCAGATTCCGCAGAATCGAATTTTGGTACGACACGAAGCGTTTCTTGACAGCTAAAGCGCGCGTGACCGCGTTCGGCATGACGTGAGGAAAACCTCGATGCCGAACCGCAACCGAGGTCTTCACACAGAATCGCAAATTCGAAATGAGGAAAATAAAAATGAAGAAGCTCCTGATTGTTTTTGCTTTGTTGTTTGCCATGCCGGCGTTTGCAGATGATCTGGACCAGTACATTCAGCTTCTCAAGACCGACCTTAAGGCCAACGCTCGAGACTACGTCAAAAAAGGGATGGTTACCTTCACCGATGAGGAGGCCAAGCGGTTTTGGCCGATCTACGATTCTTATATGGCCGAGCGCGGTAAGTTTTACGATGCCCGCGTTGCCCTGATCTTGGAGTACGCCGACAATTTCGACAAAATGACGGACGCCAAGGCGCAGGAAATGTTGAATCGCAGGGTCGAGCAACTGAAGCTGAAGAGCCAGTTAGATGAAAAATACCGCCCACAATTTGCCACGGCGCTTTCACCCCGACGACTCGTTCGCTTCTACCAGATTCAGCAGGAACTAGAGGTAATGATTGAACTCAGGGTCATTTCGGAGGTCCCGAGGATGAGGTGGTGGCAAGGCGAGTGAGGTATCGGGATTCCGGTCAGGTCGCCCACACCTTCGTGGGCGACCTGGCTGGGCCGCACACAGCACTCGACTTGAACTTGGGCCGTCAGAAGGCTCCTCGCTGTATTCATGACTGGCTCGGACAATCCTCGTTTCAATTCAAGTCATCGTCTTTGTTTTTGCGGTGCCATCAGCGTGCAGGTCAAGCGGCGCATGAACGCACTTTATCAATGATCTGATGGCCCGCGGGACACGAAGAGAGCCGCCCGGCGCTCAGACACTAGGATGCGCGATTGAAAGCCAACATCGCGCGTTCGTTCGCAGATGGTAAAGAGAGACTAGAAGCCACACAGGAAGACCCGCAAGGGATTGGATATCGCGCCCCGCTTCCGCGAATTCTTGAATCCATCACTTCTTCGAACCTTTGGGAGGGAACCCTTTGAGCAACTTGACAATCGCCTTCGCCGCAAGATCCAGCGACTTGTCTTTTTTCTCTGGGTCGAGGTTTTGCCGGACATTTCCGCTCCAGGTCACCTTATTCTCGCTGCGGTCAACAAACTCCAAGACGAGGGTTCCTTGCGCCACGAGCGGCCCGGCGGAGACTGCCGAAAAATTGCTGCCAGTCCACATGGTTGCGTTGATGTCTGGCGGTGGACCGCCATAGACCGGCAGGATGGGTGTTCCGGCAGCCAGGTTGCTTCCATACTCGATCCCGCCTGCAGCAATCAGCGTGAGATCACCATTGGTTTCGATTCTCTGAAGACCCTTGGTCTGCAGTTCCTGATCGATCGTGTTGACCACCGTATCATAGAGCATGGGCCTGGTAACCGGGACCTGGGGTTTAGCCCAAGTATAGGTCTTGTATTTTGAAAAATCAGTACTCTTGTCGTATCCGACCTTTACCTTCTGAGCGAAGCCAGCTGTTGCAAAAACCAAGACGATGAAAGCCAGGATCGTGCAGCGGCCATTTTTCATTTCTGTCCTCCTTACCGGGCCACGCCAGGCGGCCGCCAGCAAGCGTGTAGGGACTCAGGTTCAGCGTCCTCGACACTAGACGAAGAGTGCCACCAGAAGAACTGTCATTACTTACAGGTTGCTAAAACCTGTTGAGCAGTTATCTTCATCAGATTCGGAGGCCAATTTGCAGAAACCGTTCAAGAGCAAAATTCTGGTCATCGTCTTAGTTCTTGCTGCAGCTACCTTGAGCTTGGGCAAGTCCAGCAAGCTGAGGATGAGCTGGAAAAATCCCGCATACTCTTCGGCTAATAAATTCCATCGCGTGTTGGCGTTGGGTCTCAGCGACAAGACGGTAGTGCGCGTCGATTTTGAGGATTCATTGGCGGCAGAGCTCTCAAGTAAGGGATACGAGGCCGTTCCGGGGAATACCATATTGCTCCGACCGGCGGGAACGCAGCTTGACCTTAACTACCTGCGAGAGCAGATTCGGGCGAACCACATCGAGGCAGTGGTGGTCTCACGCCTGGTCAAGGTCGACGATACCGTGACCTATGTGCCGGGCACGGCGTACTTCGCACCTTATCCTTACTACAACAGCTTCTACGGTTATTACGGAACACTGTATCCGGTGGTCTACACACCAGGCTACCTGCAACAAGAAAAGAAGGTGCGAATTGAAACCAATCTCTATTTTGTCAACGGTGCGCCGGATGGACAGCTGGTCTGGACCGGGATCACCGACACTTTCAATCCGTCCAACGTCCACAAGGCGATTAAGGGATTGGTCGATCTCGTTGTGACGAAAATGCAGAAAGACGAGGTACTGTAGTCCGCGAGGGGCACGGTGATGTGGCAGTTGCTCTTTTTGGTCATCCTCGCGGCACGGTGACGTCGGGCAGAGGGTTTGTCAGCAGCACCTGACCGAGTTTCACATTCTTACCCGCGTGACCATCCGGGCGTTTGCTGGACTGAGCCATTCACCTGTATGGAATTTCCCATCAAGAATCGTGCGAATTTATCCGGCTTTACGGCCGGTTTGGACGAGCCGGAGAGTGCGATTTACCGCAGCGGTTCTGGTCGAGAGTGGAATTGCAGCCTCGACTTGGGTCCCCAGCGAGGGGATCGAGGACGCCGTGAACGTCCCGCCCAACAAGCGAGTCCGCTCGTTCATGCTGATCATTCCAAGCCCAGTTCGAGTTCCGTTTGCAGTGAATCCGACGCCGTCATCCGACACGCGCACCAGAACGTTGTCGGCCGTCCCGACCAGCTCCACCCGAACCTTTTTCGCGTGGCTGTGTTTTGCGACGTTATGCAGGCTCTCCTGCGCAACCCGGAATAGAGTCAACGAAATATCGGCGTCTAAATTCTGGGGTATTCGCCGGAACTGAAAATCGGCTTCGATCTTATGCTGCTCAGAGAATTCACTACACAGCCCACGCAGAGCGGCAATGATGCCAAGATGTTCCAGTTTGGCAGAATGGAGTTGATGAGAGAGGTGCTGGATTTCCGTGGAGAGTAGGTTGGTCTTTTCCCAAAGTGCTTGAACTTTCTCGCGACCCTCCGAAAAACCTGCAGGGAGATAACCTTGCAGTTGCTGCAGCTCGATCGCCAACATCGCAACTTGCTGATTTATGTCGTCATGCAACTCCCGGGCGATCCGGGACCGCTCCTGTTCCTGGGCGTTGATGAGTCGCCCGCTCAGATCTTGGATCGCCAGTTCGTGCCGCCTTCGTTCCGTGATGTCCTGATGCGAGATGACGACTCCGTGATCGTGTCCTTTCAACGGGGTTACGGACATCAGAAGGCAAGGCTTTCCAGGCGCCGAATGAACGACGTACTCCATTTCAAAATAGTCGCGCTTTCCATCGAAGACCGCCTGAATCCCGTCCAGCGCCGCTGCCCCTTCAGGAGCATTTTCCAGCACCCCGCTCCGGCACAGATCGAAGTAATTCGTGCCCTCCCGAATGCGCAGCAAAGGAGTGCTCGCGCTAAAGTCAAATCCCGGGTCATTCACGTCCACGACGATTCCCATCGCATCAACAACAACAACATGGTTACTGAGGGAGTCTAAGATGGAAGCTTTGAGTTCCTCACTCTCGCGCAGGGCCTCCTCTGCGTGCTTACGCTCGGTAAGATCGACGCAAGAGCCGATGTAGCCTGCAAAAGAACCGTCCGCGTTAATTCTCGGCACACCAATGTCGAGAACCCATCGAAATACTCCGTCATGCCCTCGGAGCCGGTACTCCATGCGGAAGGGTTGTCGGCGATCAAAAGCCTGGGTATAGGTTGCAAGGCACTCCTCGAGATCGTCAGGGTGGACACCTTTGGCCCAGCCGTTTCCAAGTTCGTCCTCAAGTCGCCGGCCGGTGAAGTCCAGCCAAGGCTGATTGAAATAGGTGCACAGTTTGTCGGGACCTGCCATCCAGATCAGCACAGGGGCTGTGTTGGCAACCAGGCGAAAGCGATCCTCTGTCTCGCGCATTACTTCCTGGGCCTTCACGCGCTCGGTTATGTCCCGGATGATGGCGGTAAACAGGTTGGGTCCGTTCGCCTTGACCTGCGAGATTGAGGCTTCAATCGGAAATTCCTCGCCGTTGGCTCGCAAGGCCCAGAGTGCACCAAGCGTGCCCATCGCGCGATTGGTCACTCCTGTCCCGGCGAACTGGGAAATGTGCGCATGGTGATGCGCGCGGAAACGATTCGGAATGAAGCGATCGATGGGCTGTCCCAACGCTTCCGCTATCGGACACCCGAAGATCTTCTCCGCCGCGGCGTTAAATACCACGATGTGCTGTTGGCCGTCCACGGCGATAATCGCGTCCATTGCCGATTCAACGATGCTGCCCAGCCGGTTTTGGCTGTCCGACGCCGTCTCTTCTGCATACTTTCGATGTAGAGCGGAGCCGAAAATGTCGGCGATGGTCTGCAGGGACCGGACCAGTTCTGGGCTCCACAAACGCTCGTTTTGAACGGTCGTAAAGATCAGGGTTGCGAATGTGCTTCCATGTTGCTGCAGAGGGAACGCGGCAAATGAGCGGACGCCCCTGGCTCGCAAGACTTCCCTCAGTGCTCCGGCCTCCTCCGGCAACTGGTCCAGATGGGAGGCCACGATAGGTATGCCTCGCAGTATTTGTGTGGCCGTCCACGGGTACTGGTGGAAATCGAAGATGGCAGGCGGCTGTTCGATACCAATCGAGCTACGAGCGCACAACAGACGAAGCTGCGTCTTTTCGGAAGAAAACTCAAATAGACTGACCCGGTCGATGTCCACGAATTCCAGCAATCGTTGGAACGACCTTTCGGATTCGGCGTCGACTTTTTCTCCGGGCAGACCAATGAACGCTGCGGCGAGCTCCGCAACGAGTGCCGCCAGTGCGCTCTGGCGTGCTAGTTGCTTGACGTGCCGCCTTTGCGCAAGGGCCAGCCTGACGAGAACAACCAGCAGCACCCCTTCGACGATGACCAGACCAAAGAGTCCGATAAACCGCCATTTGTACAACTCCCAGACTGTGAACTCCCGGTTCATCACCGTGCTGCCGGCGGGGACCTTGTCCATGCCGATACCCCAGCGCTTCATTTGCCGCCAATCGAACATCTTCCGCTGGAGACTAACTTCTACCTCGGGAATGGTTCCCGGTCTCTCCCCGTGCACTACGCGCAGGATCAAGTCTCCAAACGCGGCACCGGTCGCTTCGAAGTCCATGAAGCTTCCGCCGACAAGGCCAGGTCCAAAGAGGGGATTAGCCCAAGCATACATTGGCCGGTTCGTGGTCGTTGAAAGTACAGGCAGGATGCGCGCTGGGACAAAAACCTGCCCCGCAGAGTCTCCGTAGTAACTGACAACGATTGTGAGCGTATCCGCCGGCAACGCCGCCAGCGTGGAACGATTCTCCGCGAATGTTCCGGGCGAGAGAATTTTAAGGTCGACTTGGTCGTTGTGATTCTCATGCAGATATTTCACACCACTCGAGAGCATGAGCTGCGCCATTCCGCGATCGAGCGCGGTTGCACCGGCGATCAGCAGCACATGGTGGGTTCCTGGGTTTTGGGCCAAAGCGACTCGAAGGGTGGGGCCCAGGTCTAATCTAAGGATCAGGCCTGTTGCGTCCGGGATCGATGACTGCGGCGACCGCCAGACGACGTACATCAGTTTAGAGGCGGGGAATAGAGTCTTTCGCCTGCTCTGCACGTACTTAAGGGGATACTCCCCGATCGGCACGACGACGTCAATCCCGCGTTTCGCATACTTGTCGCGCAGGAAACTCTCCATTGTGCGCTCATACGAGCGACTGTGCCCCAGCCACGCCTCGTCAAACGACTCTTCGTAGATCCAGACCGGAGCATTCAACTCTTGTTCCATCCGGGCGCGAAGGCCGTTCTGAAAAACAGTAAACGCGGGACTATCCTTATCTCCATTGAACAGCATCAATAGTTTGAGTGCCTGCTCAACCGGCCGTGGAGGGCCTGCACAAAAAGAGGGTGCGGCAACAAGAAGCAAGACGCACAGCAGAAGCGCACCGCTACGAGAGGAGTACAACTGGCGTAACAGTCGTCGAAAGCGATACTCCATGGCACCTGCCGCGATCTAACTCTTGATTTAAAGGAGAAATCTTGCCTTGGTCGGTGCGACACAAACGCATTCGTGTTGCATCCTGCGAATGATGTCCGAACTGCAAGAAGGGAGCGTAACCTCTTGTTGTGGGAGCCTGCACCGCAAAGACAAGTCTTTATACCACAAGTGGATGAGAGTTACCTTGTGAAATAGCTCATTCGAGCAGGTTGCTCTGATCCGACCTGGCATCCTTGAACGGGAGTGCAATATTCTGGGTGTTGCGAGGGGTTCACTCCCGGATGGTTGAGACAAAGACTCGATGTAAGAGTGCCGCCTTTACCGCTGGTCTGAGATCAAGGTTCACGCGGGACTTTATCACATAACCCCGACCACCTGCGCCGATTGCGGCGCTGACAAAATCGGAGTCTTCATGCACTGTGAGGAATACGATTTCACCCGCATAGCCTTGCTCTTGAAGCAGTCGAGCAATCTGGATGCCGCTGCACTCTCCCATGGAGATGTCCAGTACGATGACGTCTGGCTTGAGTTTTTTCACTTCCGAACAAACAGAAGTTCCATCAGCCACTCTGCCGATGACTTCATACTCATCCTTCAGCATATCGCTTACGTGATTCAGGATCGCCGTGTGGTCGTCCGCCAGCAGAATGCGCGCGCGTGGCAATTGATCGCCTCGATTCTCCACCGGATCCAGCGTGGTCTTGAAATGAGAAACCTTCAAACGCAGCACGAATGTTCCTGCTAATCTCGCGGTTCTTCTATCATTCCAAGCGAAACAGTACTCAACCCTTCTTTGCCTGCCTACTGTCAACATTAACGGTATTTGCACAACCGCCCAGCCTCCTGATTTCAGAACAATTAAGACGGTCGAAGCACCGAAATTATTCCATCGCTTCAGCAAAGGGGAAGCCTTGGACTAGATGCCTGTAACAATTGACAGTGTTCGGGCGGTGACTATCATGGGTAGGATGCTGCGCGGGCATTTAAATCTCCCGGAACCTTAGATTGCTCTGGGAGCTTCTTGCGTAGAAAACGGGTTCATCGGTTCTGCGACCATTGAGACAGGGTTTGGTCGTCCGGCGAGAGTTTAACTGTGCCGGAGTTGTGCGGAACCGATTGCCAAAAGGGGTACAAATGAGTCCGGTTGGGCGTCCGCGTGTCCTCATCGCCGATGATCATACCCTCGTCGCCGAAGCTTGCGTGAAGCTCCTGGAACCCGAGTTCGAAGTGGTGGGTACGGTTGCCGACGGTCAGGCTCTCTTAGTGGCGGTCCCAAACCTTAAGCCGGATGTCATTATTCTTGATGTCGGCATGCCTTTACTGAATGGACTAGAGGCCGGCAAGCGCATCAAGAAGATGGTGCGTGCAATCAGAATTGTGTACCTGACCATGAACACGGATCTAGGCATTGCGGCTGAGGCATTCAGGGGTGGAGCTTCCGGTTACCTGCTGAAGACCTCGGCCTCTGCAGAACTCGTAATTGCTGTTCGCGAAGTACTTAAGGGCAAGCAGTACGTTTCCCCGCTGGTCACAAATGACGTGGATGCGTTCTTTCTCGAAGCGCGAATCTCGCACATGGGTCAGGAGAAACTTACGAATCGCCAACGCGAGGTCCTCCAGTTGTTAGCGGAGGGGAGATCGATGAAAGAAGTTGCCTACACCCTCAACTTAACTCCACGGACGGTGGCGTTTCACAAGTACAAGATCATGGAACGCCTTCGCTTGAAAACGAATTCTGAGTTGGTCCAATATGCGATGCGGGAGCACATGATATCGCCTCGCTCGTAGTCGCGGTCTGGCAATCGCTGTGATTCTCAAAACTCTTGCCCCGTCCAAGGTTGGCTTGCATTTTCTTATTGCGCCTAAGCTCGGCTATCAAATTCATTACGGGCTGACCGCGCACTGTCAGTATTAACAGTTGTTAGCTGCTCGGCCTCCCACTACAGTCCGCTTGAAAGTTGCTTCGTGTGAGAGTCTCCTCGCTGCAGATAA
>AR_comb_assmDRAFT_10004034_pt1 | contig 14876 bp, 13 predicted proteins | sample ArasoioldDNA_FD_10543 | JGI IMG/M metagenome (IMG submission 10543) | reverse complement strand
TCGAAGTGGGGCGTCTGACCGCGGATGATGGTACCTAAACAAATGATTGCGTCAAAGTTGTTTGATTTTGCAAGACGCATCGCAAGAACTGGAATCTCAAATGCACCGGGAACTCGAAATACGGAAACCGATTCTGATTGGGCACCAAGTTTTGTCAAAGCATCCAGCGCGCCCTCGACCAGCCGACCCGAAATAAACTCATTCCAGCGGCTGCCGACAATCGCAAAACGAAAGCCTTGAGCATTCAAACGACCTTCATGAACAGTTGGCTGCAAAGAAACTCGACTCCGCGATCAGGATCGATAATTACTTTTTCAGTATAGGGAATGCTTTAAGGTGCATCAAGTTTGGGATTGAAGCTGCGGGGTTGACAGAGTTTTTGATGAGGTCCGATACCTTGATCTCCGACAAGTTGATGTCCGACAAGTTGATGTCCGACAAGTTGATGTCCGACAAGTTGATGTCCGACAAGCTGAAGCATGTCGGACACTGGTCCCAGCGACCTAGATCCCATTTAAGGAAAAGCTCTCCCAAACTAACCGACATCTGCCCGGGAAAATGGAAAATGGAAAATGGAAAATGACATATGGAAAATGGAAATGCGATCCCCATTCGCACTTTCCCTACCGCCCCGTAAACTTCGCCACTCTCTTCTCCAAAAACGCCGCCGTGCCTTCATGAAAATCTTCTGTCTCAAAAAGTGACGCAAACAGTGAAGTCTCAAGCTCGAGTCCGTCAGCTAGCGACATATTCGAACCGTCAATTACTGCTCTCAGGCCCGCCCGAATCGAGAGGGGCGCCAGCGATTCAATGAGTCTGGCAAGTTGATTTACAGCCTCGGACAACTCTGTTCCGCCAACGACTCGGTTTACTAAACCGAGCTCTAATGCCTCACTCGCGTTGATGGTCTTCCCAGTCAACATCAACTCAACTGCCCGACCAACACCAACTTCTCGTGCTAGTCGTTGTGTGCCTCCATAGCCCGGAATGACGCCGAGGCTGACCTCGGGCAAACTGAAAATCGCTTCATCCGAGGCGAAACGAATGTGCGAAGCGAGCGCCAGTTCACAACCGCCACCGACTGCAGCTCCGTTAACTGCAGCAATAACTGGTACCGGAAAGGCTTCAATCTGATCGCAGAGATCTTGACCGCGCTTTGAGATTAGAGCCGCCTGTTGCTGATCGGCAGAGCCCAGTTCAGCTATGTCGGTACCCGCGCAAAAAGCTGATCCCTTACCACTCAGAACAACGACTCTGAGTTCAGCATCATCGGCCAGGCGACGTAGCTGTGCTGACAGCTGCGAAATCATCGCACCTGAAAGCGCGTTTCTTTTTTCGGGCCGATTGAGGAAGATGGAGGCTCGTCCACCATCTCGTTCGTAAACGATCAAGTTTGTCTCAATCATCTTTTTGATCCGCGAACGAAAGTTGAACGAACCAGAGTAGGGCTACTAAACAAGAGACATAGGCGTCGGGTTTTTAGAATCCTTCGTGTAGTCGTAAAAGCCGCGTCCAGTCTTCCGGCCGTACAAACCGGCGAGCACCATTCTCTTCAACAATGGTGGAGCCGCAAATCGTTTCTCGCGGAATTCGTTGAACATGATCTCAGCGATATAGTAAGTGGTGTCGAGACCGACAAAATCGCCGAGCGTGAACGGGCCCATCGGATATCCGCAGCCGAGCTTCATCGCGTTATCGATATCGACTATTGAACCTACACCCTCTTCGAGTGCCCTGATAGCATCAAGCATGTAAGGAACCAAGAGGCGATTGACGATAAAACCCGTCTTATCGCTGGCGCGAACCGGAACCTTGCCCAACTTCTTACCAAAGTCTACACACTCTTCGTAGATAGCTTCATCAGTCAAAATGGTCTTTACTACCTCTACCAGCTTCATCAGTGGTACGGGGTTAAAGAAATGCAGACCAACAAAGCGTCGCTGACGTTCGTTAGAAGTTGCAGTCATCATTTCAGTAATCGACAACGACGAGGTATTCGACGCAAAAATTGTTTCGGGTTTACACAATTCGTCCAGTTGACGATAAGTCGTGCGTTTCTCGTCGAGGTTCTCAATGATGGCTTCGATGATGATGTCGCAGTCCTTTAAGTCCTCGAGCGAGGTAGTTCCCGATAATCGACCTCGGATCTCTGATTGCTGTTCGGTTGTGATGGTCCCCTTTTCGGCGAACCTCGCCAACGACTTATCGACACCATTAAAACCGCGAGCCAAGAGATCGTCAGACACCTCTTTAACAATCGTTTCAAAACCGGCTGTGGCAGCCACCTGGGCGATTCCAGCGCCCATTAGTCCGCAGCCAAGAACTCCAACTTTCTTTATTCCCATCACTGTCTCCTGCATCAAGAGTTTGGTTAGTTAGCAATACTTTCTAAAGGATTAATTTTGGCGTTTCGGAGCCGCGCTTTTCAGCCATTGGTCATAGTCTTTGCGCCACGCGTTGTACAGATCAATTTGTTCTTTTGGGAGCGCCGCCGCCTGGCGAGGAGCCTCATTTTTTGTGCTGTTGAGATAAGCGACCATCTGGGAAAGTATGGTCGACAATCTTTCACGCAACTCGGTAGCTTTAGCATCCGGAGCCGGAATGTTATGTAGCGCTTTCGCGATTGCATCCGAATTACTGGGATCGCGATCATGAATCATCTTTGAGGCGGATTCCTGCGCCTGGTTGATCCACGCAACATAGTTAACAAAAATCTGGTTGGTTGGTGGCGTCGCTTGCTGAGCATTGATCAATGCCGGAAAATTTCTAAAGTTTCGCGCCACCTTGTAGAAACTCAGAAGGACCACTGCGATCGCAATTGCTTGCAGAACTCGCCACAGTATGGCTACTGATGGGCGCTCACCGGGCCGTCGATACTGGACCACCACGGCGAGTCCGGCTCCTGATAACAGTCCGCCCAGGTGCGCTGCATTATCGATAAATCCCCGGCCAATGTAACCGATGAATAAATTGATCATGATGATCGGAATCATCCCGGTTCCGAAAGCTCGTTTGAATCCTTCAGGCAGTTCTCGACGGAACTTTATGCCGAAGATGAAAAGGACACCAACGAGTCCAAAAAGCGCTCCAGACGCCCCGGCGGAAGGCTCATCAAGTGACTTGAATAGAAATTTACCCAGCCCGCCGGTGGCCAGGTTTGGTCTGACCGTGAGGTAACTGGCCACTACGCCGGCAATCCCCGTCACCACCCAGAAGACAACAAACTTGGCGGAGCCATACAGTTTCTCAACGTATGGACCAATCATCCACAGGCTGTACATATTCACCGCGAGGTGGAGGAGGTTCACGTGAACAAACATTGGCGTAACAAACCGCCAGTACTGATGATACGGAGCAGCAATCAGAGCATTTAGTTTTGCTCCGTAAATCAGCAAAACGGCATTTGAAAAGTGTTCAGCCAGAACTTGCCAGGTACGACCACTGCTGTCCCACATCAGAAAGAAAACAAAAATATTTGCGATGAGCAGGATGATAGTGAATTTGTAGGGACGATCGAGAATGGCCCGGGCGAATCGGATAGTCTCGCGATCAGGAAGCTCTTGTTTGCGAACTTGAGTTTTCTGAGGATCGGTTGAGGCACCGCAGACGCCGCACTCGGCGGCTCCGGCGCCGACGATTGCCCCGCAATTGCGACACATTGTGGGTCGACCGGAGGACTTTTGCTTTGAATCGGGTTCGGACAAGTTCAAAGACTAACAAGCGTGATGCTCTGTCTGCAAAGCATCACGCCTGCCAAATCATTCATTTGAAACTAAGCCGGCGGTTATTTACTAAGCCGGTTTAACGATTATTAGTGCTGTTGTCCCAGTAGATTGACTAAGTCGTCAGCGTGTTCCTCTTCCATGGCGAGGATGCTTTCCATCAAGCGCCGTGAAGTTGGATCGTCGTTTCCGAAGTAGCTAATCATCTCGCGATAGCTATCAATTGCGATACGCTCGGCAACCAGGTCCTCTTTAATCATGTCAACCAGGGATGTCCCTTCGACATACTCGGCATGGCTTCGAGACAGCAGACCCTCAGGATTGAAGTTTGGTTCGCCCTGCAGTTGAACAATTCGCTCTGCGATCTGATCTGCATGGCCCTGTTCTTCATTGGCATGTTGCAGGAACTCGGATGCAACGCTTTCAGCATTGATCCCGGTCGCCATGAAATAGTGCCGCCGGTAGCGTAAAACGCAAACAATCTCTGTTGCGAGAGCTTCATTTAAAATCTTGATAGCCGTCTCACGGTCGGCTTTGTACCCTTCGGTAACGGCGCCATTCTCGATGTGCTGTCGCGCTCGTTCTCGCAAAGTTTTAATGTCAGTGAGAAATGGTTTACTGGCCATGTGCCTCACTCCTTCAGTCTTCAAATTAGGGGAGTGATGATATTACTCGGCGTAGTTGGACAGGGCAAGCTAAGGCGTTGTCCCACGTGATTCATACACAGAGAACGTACGCAAAATTTCACACAGAGAACGTTCGCGAATTCGACACAGAACGGGTTCGTTAATTTTTACACCGAAGGTGTTTGCAAATTTCGGCCAAGGGTTTGCTCTGAAACCCTGGGTTAGTTGGACTTAAGAAACGAACGGATAGCACGGAGTATTGCGGAAGATCCAGAACGACAACACCACAAAAAAGAGCGCGTAAATATACGCGGCCGGAAGAGCATTGGGCCGTGGTGTCTTCTGGGCAAAGACATATGCAGAGTGTCGTGCAAAAGCGAAGAATATTAAAGGCAACGACACCACCAACAGTGGATTTAGAAAGAAAGCAGCTTCCAGGTGTCCATGGACCAACTGGTGCAGGGCTCGAGTGGTACCGCAGCCGGGACAAGTTAGACCAGTGAAGAATCTAAACGGACAACCAAGGAAGAATCCGGTTTTCCCGGGCTCGAAAACGTAAAGATAGATGGCGCCGAGTCCGAGCAGCAGCCAGATGCCGGCGACTGTAACTCGCCGGTACATCAAGCCGTGATTCATCGAGTAATGCCTTCCTGGAGAGAGAAGTGAGAATTCAGTTGATTGGACCAGCGAAGATTATAACCAGCCCTTCTTGTTCTGAATGTAGGTTCTGACAAACTCTTCATCGGACTTCGTCAGATAGATTATGCCTTCAACGATGCTGAATATATTCGACATACCGCAAGTCACAATGCCGACAACTAGCTGAATGACTCCTTCAGTCGTGTAACCGAGTATGAACTTATGAACGCCAAGCCAGCCTACAAGAATCGCGCAGATACCTGCAGTGATCTTTTTGTCAGCACCCATTGCCTTCCAATCGACCATTGCTCCTGGATTAACAGACTGCATTGGTTGATATCCGCCGACTGCGCTCAGCGGAGACTGACAATTGGTACAGAACTGCGCGGACTCATCGTTTATGGATCCACACTTGGTGCAGTATCTGGTCATGTTTTTATGGTTCTCCAACTATCGATTCAGAAATTTCGCGGCCAGCCCGGACATTTTAAGTCGGGGAAACCTCATTTACGAAGTTGTCCCCGAGTAAGCAATTTTAACCTTGATTGGGTTTACTCAGCTGTTGCTTAAGCCCAGGCTCATCGCAAAGATTCCCCAGAATAAGAAGTAGCAAATCCAGCCAGCTACTCCCAGGCCTATAGCTATAAAGCTAAACATTTTCGCTTTTTTAGACGAGTCCAATGCTCCGGCTGTATCGCCCGCAGCGACCTTTCCATTTACCTGAGCTGCAAAGATCACGCCAACGATGCCTAATGGTAGACAACAAAACAGCGAGATGATCGCTGGTATTAGATAGTTGGGGACGCTGGCCGGTGAGCCAGATGCGGGCGGGGGAGTCCATTCTTGAGCCATTAAGTTTCTCCTGACTTGAAGACTATATTTGAAAGATTCCGGAGCTCGAATAAAAGAATTATTGTTCCCTCAGGCAGCGAAACCGCCAGGAGCAGAAGGTGGAGGCGGTGGCATCGCAGCGCCCTTACGTTTTTCGAATAAGGGAATACCGAGAAGCCCACCAATAATTGAAAAGATAAAGACAGCTACTGCCAGAATAAAACCATTGAGTATTGAGCGTCCGACTGAAGCGCTGACAGCCATCTGCGTTCGGAAGATCTCAGCCTGGCTGGGATCCATATTCTCCATCATCTTCAGGAGGAAACCCTGCAATATTCCATTAGTCCCAATGCTTACTGGAATACCGATAATTAGAACTATCACCGCTCCAACCAGACCCGCTATGGCTCCGACAATGGCGCCATCACCCGCACTTACTGGGGTTGGAGACTGATTTATATATAGCTTCGCGGCAATCAGGCCCCCCACAATTGCCCATAAACAGCAACAGACATTTACAATGGGAATTACGGAGAGTATTCCTAAAACTACTCCCCCAATGATGGCAGGCTTTAGTTTGTTATTCATCGGACTTCTACGTTTCCACTAACCGAAATCGGAGCGACTAAAGTTTCGATCTTTGGTTGTTCAAGGGATGCCCGAAGCGCCTTGAATAACTAACAAACAGGGGGAGGAATGTCAATAAAATTGAGCGTGTTAGTTTGCCCCTCTACCGAATAACCTCAATGCGATCTCCCGCCCGAAGTTTTAGATCTTCCTCCGTCCCGGACTTGATCGCTTTAAGATTGAATTTGGTGGTGGCGAGGCGCCCGGACGTACCTTCCCGAGATAATTCTACGGTGCTTTCATTTCCTCTCGTCCCACCTGCCGCGAGAATTGCCTGCAGCAGGGTCACCCCGGTTTCAAAGGGCTTTTGACCCGGATAATTTATTCGACCTCCAAGGTAGTAAAACTCTTGAGGTCGGGCCGTCAACGTAATTACATCGCCCGATTGCACCACTACATTGAGGTTGGCCGGGTCTCTTAGCTCGAACACTTGATTCGTGACGCCGCGAAGAACAGAAACTCGTCCAGCATCATTCCGGAGCTGCGCTTCCGCAAGAACTACGTAGAGCGGCACACTCTCGCGACGCAGAAAACGCACACCCGGATTCGAGACCAACCCTGTCACCATCACTGAGTGACTAACATACTGGCGCACACCTACTGAGACCGGACCATTATTCTGCACCGCACGTCTCTTCAGTTCAGCAGAAATTCGGAGTTGAATCTCATCCAGCGTTAAACCTTCAACCGAGGTCGCTCCACCGGCGACAGGCAGGTCAATGTATCCGCCAGGCATAACTGTAAAAAGAGTTGAGCGATTCTCTGTTGAATTTAAGAACCGAATATCAAGAATGTCGCCGACTCCTACCTTGTAGATTTCTGTCAATGGTTTTTCACTGGCAGCTCCATTGTTGGCTGTGACTGCGGTCTCATTTCTCGCTGTTGTCGGCGTCGAGACCGTCACGTTCGCAAGTGGGTTATCAACTATTGCGGAGAGGTCGGGTGAGATTCCGTCCACTACCGACAAAGGGTTCGAATTTTTCAAGGCGTCGCGAAGTTTGCCGGCGAGCGGAGACTTCAATTGCAAAAGTACTTTGTATTCGTCATTTGCTTGACCCTGTTTTCCCAAGACCAGGGAGGTCATGCCCAGTCTGAAATGGACGTCAGCGGCATCGGGCTTCAGTCGCGCGGCCCGTTTAAAAGTTTCAAAGGCTTCTCGGTACGACTTGGTTTTGGCCTGGGTGATTCCGAGTGAGAGATTCGTTTGAACGTCATCGGGCCGTATTCTCAGCGACTCTTTAAAAGCCACCAAAGCTTCGTCCAATCTTCCGGCCTGAATCAACGCCAGGCCTTGCTGATAGAACCTTTGGGCCTGATCGTTTGTTTTCGCTGTAGCCGCTTTAGGCTCAACACTCGCAACTATGGCATTGCTTTTTTCGGGCGTTGCGCTGGCAGTAGAGCTGTCGCTATTTCGCTGTTCGGCTGCGGCGCGTTGCGCATCAAGACTCTGTAGCGAAACGTTCGCTGACATTGCAGAGATCATCGCTAAATGGAGCAAGAAAGGGGCTGAAAGTATTTTCATGGCGATTGGGTCTAAGCTGAAATTTCAAGGAAATGGAAGGTTTGGCGCGGCTGCTCGAGCGCGGTTATTGTGGTCGCGGACTAAAAAACACGTGATTTAAGCAAAACGCTATTTAGGGCTACGGCGTCCCGCGTACAGCAGTTAAATAACTAATTGTTACGAGTTTCCAGTTCACCTGGATCGCTCCCTCCTCACTCAACAACGAAACGCTGGTCTGCTATATTCACTGGTTCATCGGGCGTCAAAATTTAGAACCGGGGATCCGCGCGAGGTTTGGTAGACCTTTTATGTATGAATTTGCAGTAACTCCAGCCGTCACGAGTATCCGGCGCCGAGGTGTCGAAATCTCCGAAGTAACCCCCGGAAGCCTTGGAGCGGAGATGGAGCTAGAACCAGGGGATCGGATTATCAAAGTCAACGGTCGCACCGTCCGTGATTATCTCGACTTCCGTTTTCAGACTGCCGGCGAAACGGAACTCGTACTCGAGGTGCGAAAAAAAAGCGGAGACGATTGGGAGCTTGAGCTTGAACGCGCCGAAGGTGAAGACTTTGGATTTACCTTTGAACAAATAGTTCCGCGTCAGTGTGCTAACGCCTGCATCTTCTGTTTCTGTAACGGCAATCCTGTCGACGCGCGTCCGTCCTTATTTATCAAGGATGAAGACATTCGACTTTCATTTCTCTATGGCAATTACACGACGCTCACCTCAATCACTGAAGATGAAATGCAGCGTATCGTCGAACAGCGCCTTTCTCCTCAGTATGTTTCGGTTCATGCCACCGATTTAGATGTGCGCGCATATTTGCTTGGTATCGACAAACAGCGGGCGGACATTTCGGCAAAGCTAACGCGATTGTTGGACGCTGGTATTGAAGTGCACGCTCAAGTAGTGCTTTGTCCAACTATCAATGACGGAGATGTTCTTAAGCAGACCATTATGGACCTTGCGGCCGAGTATCCACGGATTACCAGTGTGGCGATTGTGCCGCTTGGCCTTACTCGCTACAACACGGATGACCGGCTAACGAAAGTAACGCCAGAGTTTTGTCGCGCCGTCATCGATCAAGTCACCGCCATTCAAGCAGACTTGAGCGAACGCCTTGGGACAAACTTCGCGCTACTCGGAGATGAGATTTACTTGCGTGCAGGTCGTCCGATTCCGGCGCGTACGCATTATGGCTCGTATCCGCAGATCGAAGATGGTGTCGGCATGGTCCGAGCGTTTTCAATGGAGTTCTCAAAACATCTTTCGAAACTAAAAAGATCGGGTATCAATCAAGTCGATAAACGAAGCGGCACCATTCTCACCGGGACACTCTTCGCGCCAGTACTAGGAAAACAGATCGAGAAATTGAACCAGCAGTTTGGTGCGGCTCTTTCGGTTGAAGCGGTTGAGAACGGTTACTTTGGTGGTGACGTTTCAGTGGCCGGCCTATTGACTGGTCGAGATCTTCTGTCAGCGCGAGATCGAATCAGCGGCGAGTACATCGTAATTCCAAAGCAGATGTTGAAGAGTGACGAAGCAATCATGTTAGATGGGATGTTGCTCTCAGAGGTCGAGAAGTCGCTGGGAGTTCCGGTTCACGCGGTCAATCTTTCAGAGCTCATAACTCTTCTGGTAAACCCTAACTAATTTTGCATGGTCGCATCATCCTCCGCACAACCAATCGTCACCAAACGTGTTTTGGATGTGGGCTGCGGTCAGAATAAATTTCCCGGCGCCATTGGCATAGATTCAAATCCAAGAAGTCACGCTGACGTGCTACACGACCTTGGTAACTTTCCTTATCCTTTTTCAGATAATGAATTTGAGACTATCATTTGCCGTCATGTGATCGAGCATGTGCCTGATGTAATTGGCTTCGTCAATGAGCTGCACCGGATTACAAAACCAGGTGGCCGTCTAAAGTTGTTAACGCCCCATTATTCGAATCCAGACTGGGCCACCGATCCGACGCACCGAAATCACTTCAACAGCTATTCATTTACTTGTTTCATTCCGGCGGAGACACCTTTTCCTTTTTACACAAATGCAGAATTGCGACTGGTGTCGGTTCACGTCAGCCTGGCAAATTTATGGCGTGCGCTGGGTGTTGAGTTTGTGGTGAACCTTGATCAGCGATTTCCCTCAATGCGCTTTACTCGAAAATTTTGGGAATTCTATCTTTCAAACATCATGCGTGGAAAAGAGCTCTCGTTTGAATTTGAGATCGTAAAATCCTCAACGTCAGCACCTGTTCAACCTGCCTAGTCCATATATTTGAATAGAAATCCAGAAAACTGTACGCGGTTGAAGTTTATAATCCTCGGTCCTTTAATAAATAGAGTATAAGAAGCCCCGTTTCGCTGCTGGCTCAGCATTTGCCTAAATAGCCGCCACACAGGCCGTCTTCTTTAACCGTTCAAGTTGGGAAACACGGCTTTCCTAAATTACCAGTACAAGTTGTTGGTCGTTCTTCAAACCACGTTGCTATCAGTCTGCTTCGGCTGAAAGCAAGGGCTAAAACCATTTTGGAGGATTACGTGATGAGAAACTCTGTACAGAAGTACGTTCTTGTACTCCTAGTACTAGGGCTAAGCGCTGTCACCGCACTTGGCCAGGGGAGTTCGGGGTCACTCTCGGGCTCCGTCGTCGATCCGAAAGGGGCTGTCGTCGCAGGCGCGACGGTGGTCGTCAAGAATGTCGCGACGAATCAGGAAAACACAACCCAGACGAGTAGCGAAGGTACATTTAATGTTCCCTCGTTGGCATCTGGTATTTATATGGCCTCGATCAGTGCTGCAGGATTCAAGCAGGCCGTCGTGACTGAAATTAAGATCGACGTTGGTAAGCCCTCTAGCATCAGTGTTGAGCTTGAGATCGGCGCTGCCAGCGAAACAGTTACTGTGGTTGGTGGTGGCGAGCTGCTGCAAACACAAACGGCGACTGTTGGAACAACATTGACGGGCCGTCAGATCACCGACTTGCCTACTGCATCGCGCGATGCGTTGGACCTGGTGCTGGCGATGCCTGGTACCACAACTGTTGGTAGGCCACGACAATCCTCCGTAAACGGGTTGCCAAAGGGCGCGCTCAATATCACGCTCGATGGTATAAATGTTCAGGACAACCTTCTTAAATCGAACGACGGCTTCTTCACTTATGTTCGTCCTCGTACGGACGCTATCAGTGAAGTTACAGTTTCGACCGCCACACCCGGCGCCGAGAGTTCCGCTGAAGGTGCGGTCCAAATCAAGTTCGTTACCCAGGGCGGCACCAACGATTACCACGGTGGTGTGTACTGGTATCACCGCAACCCTGCGCTAAACGCCAACTACTGGTTTAATAACCGCGATCAACCGGCCGACCCGGTAACACACAAAGCTCCTCAGGCTAGAATTCTTCTCAATCAACCCGGCGGCAAGTTTGGTGGTCCAATTCGGATTCCGAAACTTTTTGATGGCAGAAATAAAGCCTTCTTTTTTGTTAACTATGAAGAGTATCGCTTACCGGAAAAAACATCGCGCACGAGAAACATTCTCAGTACGCAAGCGCAGTCCGGTGTCTATCGTTTCTTCTCCAGCAGCTTTAACCCCACCAACTCGGCCACAACCTGTACCGGTTCTGGTTCATCGAGGCTCTGTTCGACAAACGTTTACGCTCTGGCAGGAAATGCAGGAATCATCAATACCGCTGACCCAACTGTGGGCGCTCTGCTAAATCAGATTAGAGGTTCCGTAAACGGTTTCGTTATCAAGGATACAGGCGACCCCAACATTCAACAGGTATCCTTTGTAAACCCGGGTGGTCAGATTCGTAAGTTCCCGACAGTTCGCTTCGACTTTAATGTGAGTAAGAATCATCACATTGAGAACGTTTGGAACTATCAACAATTTCGATCGAGCGTCGACTTCCTGAACAACGTTGATCCGGCCTTTCCTGATTTTCCAAATTTCGGAAGCCAGGATTCGAATCGTTTCTCAAACTCCACTGCGTGGCGTTGGACCATCAACCAGAATCTCGTCAACGAAATGCGTTACGGTGTTCTGGGTGGAACCAGTTTGTTCTTTGCTCAGGTTAATCCTGGACAGTTTGCAAACCAGGGTGGTTACAACCTGAGCCTCGGAAACTTTGCTTCGGGCGGTCTCACACTTTCGACCGCAACATCGACAAACGCTCCCAGCCGACGACATACGCCGGTGCGACAGTTCAACGACAATTTGAACTGGGTAAACGGAAATCACTCGTTTAGCTTTGGTGGCAACTACACAAAGATCACCTATTGGAATCAGGCAGTCACTCCTGTTCCCACTGCCGTGTTTACGACTAGCTCTACGCTTGATCCGGTAGGCTTCAACGCATTCAGCTCATTAGCGGCCACTCAGCAGTCTGGAGCTTCGCAGCTCTACTACCTGCTGGCCGGTCGATTGACGGCAGTGAATGCAAATGCTCGCTTGAATGAAGACACACTCAAATATAGCTACCTGGGTGATCTGGAAAGTCGTGCCGGCCAAAAAGAATATGGCGTGTACGCTCAGGATAGTTGGAGAATCCGTCCAAACTTGACCCTGAATCTCGGGTTGCGCTGGGAAGTCCAGTTGCCATTCGAGGGACTCAACGACACGTTTGCGACAGTCTCTTACGATGGTCTGTTTGGCGAGTCGGGTGTTGGCAATCTGTTTAAGCCAGGTACTCTGACCGGTGCGCCATCAACCTACGCCCACTTCGGCAAGGGCTATAAGACCAACAAGGCCGATTACGGCAACTTTGCTCCAACCGTTGGTATTGCATGGAGTCCGGATTTCGAAAATGGGTTCCTGCGTCGTTTGAGTGGACGCTCAGGTCAAACTGTAATCCGCGCTGGTTACTCAGTAGCTTTCAACCGCGAAGGAGTTGGCGTCTTCACCGCTGTCACGGGTTCAAACCCTGGCGGCACATTGACGACTAATCGCAACTTGACGCTCGGAAACCTGCCGGTCGGTTCATATCTGAGGCAAGGTCCATTTGCGCCTCCGTCATTTCCTGCATCGCCGGTTTATCCGAACACTGGCTTGCTGACAGATGGCGTAAATGGTTTTTTACCGAACCTCAAGGTTGGTTCGATCAGGTCCTGGACCTTCAGTATTCAACGCGAGTTGACCCCCGATACGGTTCTCGAAGTGCGTTACATCGGAAACCGTGGCAAGAATCTCTGGCGCCAGTACGACATCAACGAACTAAATATTGTTGAAAATGGCGTCTTCAATGAATGGGGTATTGCTCAGAAAAACCTGCTGGCCAACGTCGCAGCAAACAGATGTCAGGCGGGCCTGAACCCAACTGCCAATCCTGGTTGCCAGGCCAACTTCGCTTACTTTGGCGCCGGCACTGGCACATCTCCACTGCCGATTACTTTGGGTTATTTCCAGGGGTTGACGGGCAATGCGGTCAACAATCCTGCGAGCTACACAAACGCCAACTTCAGAAGCAGCACCTACTACAACACAATGAACCCGCTAAATCCGGCGCCGCTGACCTTCGGTGCAAACTTGTCGAGCACTGCATTCGACAACCGACGCACCGGCGCCAGCGCCATCTTCCCGTACAACCATTTTCTGGTTAACCCGGGCAAGAGAGGCGGCTCGTTCATCGTCGATAATTCGGGTGAAAGCACCTACGACGCCCTTACGGTCGAAGTACGACGACGTCTGTCGGCAGGTTTGCTGGTCCAGGCAAACTACACGTTTGGCAAAGCACTCGCCAACACGTACGCCAGCAGTTCATCAGTCTTTGATCAACCCAACACCTTAAGAGATCCCGATCTACGACGAGGTGTGGCGCCGTTTGATATTACCCAGAGCTTCAAGGCCAACTTCATTTACGAATTACCAGTTGGTCGCGGGAAGACTTTCCTTTCGGGCGCAAGTGGCTTGATGGAAGGCCTGCTCGGTGGCTGGGGCTTCAATGGAAACATCAGAATTCAGAGTGGTAACCCATTCTCGTTAGGGAATGTTCAGGTGGTGGGAATGGACGCTCGTGAACTTCAGGATGCGGTGGGTGTATATCGTGATCCAGACGGCTTCATCTACGTGTTGCCCAAGGACATCCGCGAAAATACAGTCAAGGCATTTAACCTGGGCGTTCTAGTTAATGCTCCTGCCGGTCAACCCAGTTCCGTCAACTTCGCGTACACAACAGGTGCTCCGGGTGGACGATTCATCGCTCCAGCCGGTTACAGCAATTGTGCCCAGAGCTTTGGTTACGTACCAACTCTTACCACCCCCACCGTTGGTGGAGCTTGCGGGTTTGCCAACCTCGTGCTTAAAGGACCAGCATTCTTCCGTTCAGATCTGAGCCTTGTAAAAAAGGTTAAGTTTAACGAAAGAATGAACCTTGAGCTTCGTGGTGAATTCCTGAATGCCTTCAACAACATCAACTTCCTTGTCGGCTCTGCCGGCAATGACCTGAATACACTCGGCGGCTTCACGTCCTCGGCTTTTGGACGAATGACTGCCGCTTATCAGGATCTCTCGACCACCAACGATCCCGGTGGCCGTCTGGTCCAACTCGTGGTCCGGTTCAATTTTTAGAATCACCACGCCGTGACGCAACAAGGAGAGCGGGTTCGCCCGCTCTCCTTAACTCTTTCCCGACGTTAACCTTCTTTCGTCAACTGCCGTGACCGCACTGGACCGGCGCAGCTTCCTTCTCATTAGCTCCAGCTCGTTACTTTCGCTGGCCAGTCGTTCCGCGGCCCAGCAACCTCAATCTCCCACAGCCATCGCTCCCCAGAAAACGGTCTCGCACTGTTGGCTGGATGTTTGTGGCGCCTTTGTCGTCGAAGATGCCGATCTTGGTGTTCACTCAGAAATTGTTTTGACCTAAGATACATATGTTGGTCCAAGAGGCTTTGAAGACGGGTCAGATCAAACTGAGTATCAAATTAATC